>OGXH01000238.1_pt1 | contig 35271 bp, 19 predicted proteins | sample 1576241 | NCBI WGS metagenome assembly OGXH01 (sample SAMEA3541529, study PRJEB24748) | human gut metagenome | biome: human gut; feature: human-associated habitat; material: faeces | place: China | collected 2012
AAGGTGGCAGAAGCGGTGAAATCATCGTTCCACTTCCACACCGGGGCGCCATAGGCATGGCCGGTGGCGGGGATGGTCAGCTTCTCCAGCGTCGTCTCGGTCTTGCCCTCGGCATCGCTGAACAGCTTGCCGCAGACGGAGCACTTCCAGTAAGCCTCCACGCCGGCGGTCTCGCAGGTGGCAGGAACCTTCTCCACAGCGGTCAGCTGGTGACCCACAGGGGGATCGGGCAGATCCGCCAAAGCGGCATCCACGTCGGCCTGAGAGACGTACAGAGTGGTCAGCACGTCCATAGCGGCGTCATAGGCCTTGGTCAGGCAGTTCTGCTCCAGATAGTAGGGGTTCGCCTCGATCTCGGCGTTGATGGCCGCTACACGGCGGGTCAAAGCGTCTTTGTTGGCCATGTCAAAGTAACCGGCACTGTCGCCGGAGCCCATGGCAAAGCCGCCGCCGATGTCGGAGCCGTAGGCCACCGTGAACTGCACACGCACCACGTCGCCCTCGGACAGATAGGAATCGGCAAAGCCCACGTTGGGGAATACGTTCTTCAGGCAGTACATCCAGCCGGAGGCGCTGGTGTAGTCGAATTCACCCAGACTGGTCTCGTCCGTCCGGGTCTGGATATCGAAGTTCTTCTCCTCCAGCTTCTCCCGTAGGGCCTGGGGGATGCTGTCGCCGGTGGGATCAATGCCCGCCAGCGCATCGCCCTGGATGTGGGACAGATAGAAGCCGCTCTCCAGAGAGCCGGTGTTGCTGTAGGTAAAGCCTCTTTCCTCCAGCAGACGGGCCAGCGCCTGAGCAGCGTTCTCGCCCTCGATGATGTCCACATAGCAGGGCTCGATGATGTAGCCGCCGCCCAAAGACAGGGCCTCCACGGTGAACACGGCCTTGCCCACCACATCACCGGGCTCGGCCTTCACATAGGTGATGGTGTAGGTCAGAGAGGACTTGTGGGCCTTGACCACGACGGTGTTGATGCCCTCCTTGGTAAAGTGCAGGGTATAGCTGGTCTTGGTGTCATCGTCCCAGTTGACGGACACCGGATCACCGTTGAGGAGCACGGTGACCTCGCTGGCGGGCAGCTTGTTGCCGTCGCCGTCCTTGGCAAAGACGTCGAAGGTCATGCGGGAGTTGCGCTGGGTGATGCCATCCTCCAGCGTGGTCTCCAGCGTGACGATATCCTCCCGTACCGTCACCTCAAAGGTGGTGGTGAGCTGACCGAAGGTCACGGTGATGGCCTGCTGACCCACGGTCTCCAGCAGAGTGGGGGAGAGGGTGTACTGGTCGGCGGACAGGGTGGAAGCGCCGTTTCTGGTGACAGCCTGCACCACCAGACCGGCGGTATTCAGCGTGTCGCCCTCGGTATAAACGGTTTTCTTGGGCAGAGTCTTGACCTGAATGGCAGTGACCAGAGGCAGCTCCACATTCACGGCCTGATCCTCACCGCCCACCACGGTCAGTGTACCCTTAGCGGGCAGATAGCCCTCCTTGGTGACTACATAGCTCCACTTGCCGCTGGCCAGCGTGCGGGTGGCGGAGGCAGCGGTGGCGTTGATGGTGACGGTATCGTTGCTGCTGTTGGTCAGCTGGATGGTGCAGCTGTCGATGGCGTTTCCGGAGTCATCCTTCACGGAGAAGGTGACGTCCGCCGTATTGGGCTTGACCACAGGGATGGTGATATCCGGCAGGGCGCCCAGTGCAAAGCTGCTGTAGCTGCCGATATAGGGAACGTTGGTGGAGAGATCGGGCAGGGAATTGCGGTGAGAGCCGATATCCTTGCCGTTGCCGTAAAAGTTGAGAACGCCGTCCGTCAGGACGTAGGGCTCATCAGCATCCCAGTCGGCGGGGATCTTTACCTCCACGGTGCGGCAGTCGTTGCCGTCCGCCCGGTCGAAGAGGTGACGCTGGAAGAGGTTCTTATAGCCGGTGACGGTATCATTGCTGCCGGGATCGGTGTAAGAGGCGTAGGCGTAGAGGTTATACAGGTTCGCCATGGTGTTGGCGGGGTGATACACGCCGGTGAGCTGCACGGTGACGGTGTCGCCGGGCAGGATATCACGGGTGGGGTCGGTCTTGTTGGTGATGACTACCCCGGCCTTCTTCGCGGTGATGACCTGATAGGTGTCGGCGCCATCCTTGCTGATTTTGACGATGTTTTTGCCCTCGGTGAGAGTCAGAGTCACGTCGCCGCCCTTGGTGGTCACGCCGTCGGTGCCGAAGCCGCCGGTGTAGGTCATGGCCGTCTCGGTGAGGGTGGGGCGCAGCAGGGTAACGGTGCTGCCGGAGGCGGGCTGGAAGGTGTACTGGCAGCCGGAGTCATCGGTGTAGTACAGCACGTCTGCCTCGGCATCCAGCTTGTTACCGGCGACCTTCCGGTCACCGTTGTTGATGGTCATGTTGGCATCCGGGCCGTTGGCGGCGTTCTTGCCTACCTCCACCACCACCACACCGGTGTTCTCCGGCCAGATGGCGCCAAAGGTCTTGTTCTTGTTGATGGACCAGCCGGAATCCGCTACATACATGGCGTCATAGGTCACCAGAACAATGGCCGTACCGGCGCTGTTGGCGGTGATGCGGCCGCTGTCATCCACGCTGACCACATTGGTGCCGTCCACATCCAGTGCCGTGTAGTGGAACACAGGCTCCAGCGTAGAGCCTCTCATGCCGGTGCTGCTGTTGTTGGCGATCTGGAACATACGCAGGGGGCGCAGCTGCTTCATGCCGCCCACGGTCAGGGTGACGCTGCCGGTGTAGTCCACACCGTTGAGGCGGATATCCGCCGCGTCACTCTTCTCGTCCCGGAGAATGGCCTTGGGATCGCCGGTCATGGTTTTCGTCAGGTCATAACGGCGGGTGCTGCCGTCGAACTTGAACATACTGGCGTTAGTGACAAGCCCATCGCCGGTGGCCCGGTAGATGTAGCTGCTGCCGGCTACCAGCCGGAAGGTGTAGACATCGCTGTCGTCACCGGTGAGATCGGCATCGCCGGGAATCAGCGTACCCTGCCCATAGGTGGTGGAGGGAATGCCGGTCATAACGACATGAGCGCCCTTGGGGACCACGAAGTCGGTGTTTACGATCTGGGTCGGGGTGGCGCTCCACAAGGCGGCGCCTGAGGCAGTCTTCAGCGTCTCGCGGGCAGGCTGAGTGGCCTGATAGCCCTCGGCCGCTCTGGCCTCGGAGGGCTGGATGGACCAGGTGTAGGTGCCGGGAACCATGAGGTAGGGATAGCCCACATAGCTGGCGAACTGATGGGGCTTGCCGGGGGTCATCACGGTGCCGTCGGCGGCCTTGACCTCGGTGGTGAAGTCGTCTGCCGTCCAGCCGCTCTTGACGGCGTAGACATAGACCAGATACAGCTCGAAGGTCTGCTCACCGGTACCCTCGGTGACGGTGAGGGTGCCTGTGCCAAGGAGATATTCGCTGCCCCGCACAGTGTCCCGTGCCTCATAGGTATAGACGCCGGGAGCCGTCAGAAACTCATATACGGCGTAGCTGCCGCTGGTGTCTGCGGGGATGGATACGGGCTGGCCCGCAGCATCCTTCAGGGTCAGGGTCATGCCGGTACCCCGGCCCTGGGAGGTGATGATCTTCACCTGCCGCATCCCCTCCGGAACGTTGACCGTCACGGGAGCCACGGCGCTGGTGACACTGGTGGGCTTGTTGCCCGCCACGGTGTTGGTGACCACCACACGGTACCAGAAGCTGCCCGGTGCCTCGGTGGAGGGGGTATAGCTGCTCTGGGTGGCATCGGTGATGTCCTCGAAGCCGTCGGCGGCGGAGGTGGTGCTCACCTGCCACTGATAGCTCAGGGTGCCGCTGCCGGTGGCCTGCACCGCCAGAGCATTGGCCCTATCGCCGCAGGTGTAGGTGACAGCCGTTGTGGACAGGTCCGCCGTCAGAACGGGAGCCGGGGCGGCGGGAGAGTCGTCCTTCTCCACGAACTCCAGAATATAGGCGGAGCTGGTGTCTGCATAGCTCCGGGTCTTGACCAGAGACAGGTTCTTCTCGTAGCCGCTGGTACGGGTCTCGATGGTATAGGGGGCGGAGGAGCCTACCTCATCTGCTGACCAGTAATCCACGGGGGGCGGCCAATCATTCAGACCGTCCTTCTGTGTGTAGCCGCTGCCGGAGCTGCTGGCCTTATCCAGATAGACGGTGCCGTAGAGCTGGACCGTCTTGGTCCCGGCGGGGACAGTGACCTTATAGTGGGGGATATCCTCCCACGCAAAGGTCAGATAGTCTACAAATTCGTACTCCAGCGCATCGCTGCTGCCCACCAGAGTGATCTTCTCGGGCTTTGCATCGGCAGCGGCCCAGGCCGAGACCGGCAGGACGCTCACCAGCATCAGCAGGGACAGCATCAGCGCAAGGAGTTTCTTTCCGTACGACGTGCTCTTTGTCTGCATTTCGTTTCTCCTTTTCTCAAATATGTCGTGGTGTCAGTCGGGATCGGCGGCCCTGCGTGCAGGCCGCAGCCCTCACCTCCTCTCCGATGGGATTTTCTTGTCTGCCGTACGGACCCCCGTGGCCGGGGGCGGCTTTTGCTGATGGCACAAAGCAAAAGCGTCCGTGCCGCCGGTTCGGCAGCACGGACGCATAAAAGGGCGTTCTCTTTGTGCAGGCAGTCCCGGTGTAGGCAGGTACCGCAGCGCCGGGTCATCGGCGTCTGCTCCTCAGTAGTAACGACTCCTGCGTCCCCTGCGCATATACGGCTCGGTACCATCGAACTCGTCACGGATGCCACGCTCACCGAACCATCCCCTGCGATACATCTCGTCCTCACGTTCATGGAGTCTCTCGCGTTTCTCAAGCTCACGCTCGTCACGTTCCAGCTCCCTCTCGCGTCTTTCAAGATCACGCTCACGGCGTTCTAGCTCATCCATTCTGCCGTCATGCTCCTTGCCATAGTGGTCGTATATTCCACCACCATAACCCATGTAAGTCCCATCCGAACGTCTGCTACGTCCACGGCCGCCTCTACGATCGTAGATCTCGTCATTGTAGTCCTCTTCGTGACCGCCGCCTAAATCTATAACTCTCATCTTAACCTAATTTTTTAATTAACAACTCTTTTAGCTCATCGAAAGAGGATCCCATCCTATCGACTTTCTCCTCAAGATTCTTGATCTTCCGGTCTTGATCCTTAGTCTGCTTAAAAGCCGGATTGATTTCCTCAAGGATCGAATCACAAGCCTCTAGCGTCCTCCTATGCTTATCGATACTATCGAGAATATCGGAGCTGGTTCTCTTAGCGGCGTTAAGCTGGTTCATGATCGGATCGACCGAGCAGGCCAAAGTTATGTTATTGGACATAGCGACATCCCTGCTCTCCGGTACGACATAGGTCATGGAAGACCCGTTTATCTCCACGGTAAGGTCTATCACCCTATCCTGTAGTTGCTGATATTGCCCCATCTGACCCATCTGGGGTTGCTGGAACCTAGGCTCGGACACGTTAACCACATTCCCCATCCTGAACACCGGAACATCGGACGTATCCAGCGTATATACTTGAAATCCTTTCTTTAAGTCTCTAAACATATCTCGATTTTTAAGCGGGAGGGAATACCCTCCCATTAGACATCCAATCTAACCTATCCCTCATCAACAGTCGTCTCCGACGCCGAGGCGGAAGTTGTAGGCACACAGCAATCCATGAGCCTCAATACACCCCTTACCTTGTTGAAATAAACAAGGCGTTCGGTGTTGTTAACCATAGCCGCTCCGGTCACAGCCACGTTGATCGGATTCACCACAGCCACGCCGGTTACCGGGCAGCATGTGTCATCACCTACCGTGGATACGGTGCTGTTCGCTGGAATAGCTATCTGCACTGGCAATGTCTCGCCTGTTGTCGGAACCACCTGCCGGATTTTCAGCAGCAGAAGGCCCTCGCATGGCAAGGACAGCCATATCCTTGGGTTGATGCCGAAGATGGTGTTGGTAGTAGTCACTACCACGTTCTTCGTGACCAACTCATAAAGAGACCCTATTTTAGAAACACAAGCCATAATAGCCTCCTTCCTTTATAGAGTTAAATAGCAGCGTTTCCGTTGTTGCAGCATCCATTGTTGCACCCACATCCGTAATTACCTCCATAAAATGCTTGACCCCATCCATAAGTCTGGTAAGGAGAGCATGAAGGATAAGCCGGCACAGGGGTAGGTCTCAACTGGTTGATCAAATTCTGAGTCTGTTGCTGAGTCAACGCGGAGGCTTGGTAAGCCGACCTTTCATCACGCAACTGATTGATCGTATTCTGCATCTCACGCATTTCCAATTGACAGAATTTATCATTAATCAAGGTTGTTTGAGCATCAATCTTAGCGCTCAAGATATTGAACTGCGTAGTAGCCTGCTCACGATTGTTTGTCAATCCTTGGTTGATGTTACTCTGAAGAACATTGGTTTGCTCTAACGTCCGTAATTGATTGTCAAAGCCTTGCTGCGTTATCATATTTTGAGTAGCGCACGTGCTTTGGTTGATCAAAGAACTCAAATTGCAGCAGCAAGAGCTAATTTGATTACCGATCTCACAACCTTGTTGCTGTACGGCGTTAATAACAGCCTGAGAGGTCATACCTACCTGACCAGCTACCTTATCGATAGCGCCTTGTACGTTACAGATAGCGCTTTGCAATTGAGTGGTAGTACAGTTCAAGGCGTTAGCGATCTGCTCGATAGCGCTTCTGTTACCTTGGATGGCCTGCATCAGCAACTCACGACCATAGTCGTTATTCAATTGAGCGGGAAGACCATTAGCGCAATTCTCACCACCGTTACCAAAACCATTGCCAAAGCCACGGCCGCCCCATAACCAGAACAGGACGATGATCCACAACCACCAACCGTTAGCCCCTCCGAACTGGTCTTGGTTGTTACGACCGTTCATCAACGCAGCGACTAAATTCGGATCCATCTTATTACCACCCAAAAGGCTGGTAAACATACCCGGAATCATAGATAATAAACCATTAGCGGCGCTACCGCTCCCGGAACCCATGCCGTCTAACAGCACGATTTTGTCTCCACTTGTACCCATGTCTATTTATTTTTGAATTAATAATAACCCCACCTGATAGTGGGCGTTACAAAGTTCAAAAATTAATAATCCTAGGATCGTGATATATGTCATCATCAAAGCACGTCATGTCATGCAATTGGTATTAATAAGAACCGGTACAAGACAAAAAATCCGGAACGTATCACTACGGCCCGGATTCATGCAAATCTATAAATTCAATGTTTCAATGCTCGAAAGAAAACGTCTCACGACGTCAAAGAGAGATTAACTACACGAAAAATCTCGCATCAACTTATTTGTATTAGCAGTGTATTCATTAACTATCTTACTGGATGAGGGATTATCCTCTATCCTTGACAGGCGGTTATCGTCACTCCTTACCGTAACGTCACCCATCCTTCGTACCATGTTTTCTTGATATGATGATGGATCGGAGTATATAAGATCATCAACGAACCTGTATATCGCACCATCAACCGTCTCACCTATCTTCTCATATAAGCCGGATTGGAATGACACGAAATCATCATACCTCCCACGAGCCAAGAACGAACCGTCCGGTCTCGCCTCGACACCGCCGTTGACCTCCCGGAGCAGGCCCGGATTCCTTTGGTACAGATACCTATAAAACCCGGCATCCATCATCCTATCCTGTCTATCCAGATAGAAAAGGTTTCTCATGCTACTGTCACCGGACTCGATAGCCACGTCAAACAGAAGATCCCTTACCTGACCTTCCGGCAACGACATCTCCATGCTTTTTAACGTACCTCTGTCATGGTGATTCAAAGATACATTATAAAATCCATTAAAATCAAGGAAACGTAAGACATTATTATATAAATCCGATTTTTTTAACCTTTCCTTGATCTGGATCTTCCTTAACGATGTACAGGATTTGATAAAATCCCGATCCTTCCCCTGTCTAGCCTCGTATCTCCTGAACTCCCGATCGATATCGGCATCATCCATCTCAGGGGTAACTGGATGCTGGTATATCAATCTGGCAAGGATCATGTTCTCGGTATTCGAGGATGAGATGTTGGACATAACCAGCTTTTTTATATTATCCTTGACCACGCCAATATCGGAACGGGAAGCCCCGGCGGGGACCACGCCAGCCGGCAAGTACGAGGGCCGCTCTATCCCGATATTGGCCAACATCTCATAGGCCTGATCGGTGTCGGTTATCGGAGCCGTGTTATGGTACGTATTCCTACTAATATACAACATGCTCCTATCATACATATCGGAAGGGGATGTATTCCCGGATCTTACATACACCATCCTATCCCCAGTAGAATAAGTATCCTGAACCTCGTATATCGGATTCCCTTTTCCTGTTATCCTATCAAGATCGGAGATAAAGCTATCGTATACCGAATTGCCGGCCTGTATGGAAGACAACATGACGTCCAGCGACGCCATAAGATCACGGATATCCTCAGGTCTGGATATAACCATCTCATCGCTGATCGCCTCGCTTATATCCACGCCCATGTCGGCAAGATCCATGGCTATGTCATGCAGACGTCCGGCAACGTCCTTGATGTCCTTAAAATCATCCATATCGATTATCTCCCCAACCTTATCCCTTAGACCCTTCATATCCTTAGGCATACTGATATACGGTGTGGTACTATTGAAGTACGAGTCGGTAATCGTATTTCCGTCCTGACTCCGAACCTCCATACGGGTCATATTACGATACGTGTCATACATCCGATCTGCGTAATCCTGATCCTCCTGATACCGGAGTGCCAAGGAAGGGTATGGGATGGAGGCGAAAGCCTGATCGAACTCCCGGCGGTCGCTGATACCGCCTACCGCCCTCATGATCGTATCCCTTACCTCTATTGGATTCAAGACCTTTCTCTTCCCTAACGAGTCATATGTATCCTCATATATCATATAATCATCACCAAGGCCTGACTCGGAGGATAGGAAATACATATCCTTCTCATTAAGATCCCCGTCAGACATAAAATCGACAATCCTCCTCATCATATCCCTTACCCGCTCATACGCTGATCTGTTGGTCATGATATTATCAATCTCATCAGCGTCATACATCCCGGACCTATCAAGATTGTATCTATTGAGGAATATATCACCGCCTGAGAGGAAATTAGATACAATCATATCATTAAGATCATTGATATTATCAACCCCCAAGGAAGTAAGGGTGTTATTGATATCCTTAACCTCATCGGCCATGAAATTGCCAGCGAAATAGTTCTTTCGCTTGATAAATGACATAACATCATCATACCTAGGTTCCCCATTACTATCCAGATCATATTCTGATGACATGGACATCCAATCGCCAAAGAAAGACACGAAGTCGGGGGAGTAGGCCGTACCCCAGACCGATAAGGCCTGCTTCTGGTCGCCAAGCACCTCCATCGCCCTTTGGTATAATCCGGATGGTTGGTTATTAGGGGCAAGGACATTATCTACCCTACCCTCCTTATTTTTTATAACATAACAAGATCTGCCCATTACTAAATCGTTTTGTTACAAAGATATAAAATCCCATCTACTCTCACGAGCGGACGGGATACCAAAATAACAACATAATAACAAACCTTATGTTTCTACTGAAAAGTACAAATCATTTTGCCGATCCTCACGGACAGGCAAAAGCTCAATCCTAAATTACAAAAAAAATGGAATTTATCGTTTAGCGAAAATCTCCTATACGATCAAAATATCTTTTATTATTTTCTACAATATTAAAATCATGTTTTTTAATAATGTCTTCGACTTGATCTTTCCTTAAATGGAACCATTCTCTATCAATATTATATACACTATATTTAGAATGAAGAATAGACTCTATATCCTTATCTACATATGCTATCATGTGAAAATACACATTAGCAACCCTCAACGCTTTCTCTCTTGCACATATATCCTTAGATTTACCAATCTTTACAAGACCATTGTTTGCATCTAATCCAATATAAGTAAATTGCATCTTTTTATTATCACTACGTGATATTTCCCTTAATGAAGAAATAGCACACATTGTAAAATCGTATAAATCATAAATATCAAAACTCATACATCTAGGCATCATTCTACTCACAAACTCGGCCAATTTTCTATTAGCTTTCAATTTATTGGAAATAGTGAATTTAATGCTATCAATGTTACTATCCGTATTCAATATAGTTATATTATAAACAACGCCATTAAACATATGATCTATGCACATCTTATCAAGAATATATTCTCCATAGCCATATTTATATAATTCATCCTCATATTCTATAGCTGCCGATATAAAACGATTGTACAACATCAAGGTATAATCGAAATCAAAATCACTATGACCAAACAGCATTATCAATGCATAATGAATAAAATTACCATAATCGCTATCACTTGAAGTTATAGTGCAATCCTTGATAATTAAAACGTCATTATTATCAACATATTTAAGATCGTCTACAAAATTCCTTACAACAACATATAGTTCTTCTGAATATAATGGAGGATCAGTATATTTCAACTTTCTCTTTTGACAAAAATAATTCAAATCGTCATATAACTTCAAAATATGTTCTTTATCCATAATATAAAACAACAAGGACCATTGGCGTCCGTTATTCCACCAATAGCCCTCATCTATCGCCTACGCCTAGGCGAGTTAATATCTTCTTATGGCCCAATAACGGATGGACACCGCAAATATAAGACCTTATTTTGAAACTACAAACAAACAAGAGATATTTTTACAAAAAATGTAATCAGCCATATTCCTCTGTCATATATAAAGCGTAGCTATACCTGTCCTCTATCATCTCCACCACCTTCTTGATATCAGATAAAGTTAGTTTCTTTATCTCCATATTCCTACTATCCATCCTGACAAAAGAGTTCTTGAGCTCCTGCTCGGTTATAGCATCCAACCTAAATAGATTGTATTTTATAAGCAACTGGCTTACGTCAAATATCAGGATATTAAGATCAATATCATCCTTCAACTCATCAAGAAGATCACGCATCATGGCTTTGATAGCATCAGTATCAAGTTCCAGCTTCTCGGCTTCCTTCATCAGCTTCTTGATGATACCATTGTACTCGATTATGATATTAGCGTTATCGTCATCGGTAGGTAGAAGGATATCCATCGTACATTTTATACCCACCTTATCACTAAGCCTTTTGTTGAACTCAGTCATATAATCAAAAGCCTGATCCCTGCTTAAAGCGTATGTATGGTCAAGCAACTGCTTTTGTCTGTTATTGACAAAATAATGACTGGTGTATAACATCATCAAGACCTTCGCTCGCTGGATGCGTAGGTCTTGCATGATCTTCCGATGTAAAAAGGCATCTAATTGCATAATATAAAGAGTCCCCACCGGGGCCATCACACACCCGACAGGGACCAACTTTTAAATATCTTACTCGTCAGGTGATGGACTGACGCCGCAAAGATAAGTCAAGATATTTTATTTAGCAAGGATTTTCCGCCTCATTTTCTCCGGATACTACGTTACCGTCGGAAACCAAAGACTTGTCCTCGGCCGCCTTCGTAGGCGAGGCGAACTCCGATGGCAGATCCGGCAGGTTAGGGAACGAGACTTCCGTCTCCTCCTTGGATACCTTGTTCTCCTTGATACTCATCCTAAACTTAGGAGCTATGAAAGGATCGTTGTTAAGATCGATGTTGATCGTAACGTCATTCATCAAAATATCCTCCTTAGTTCTGGAATCACCTATCCATCCTCTTACGTCAGCGGTCATAGGCATCCTGCTAGCCGCTTCCTTGACAGCTTTAAGCCGGTTCTTGATAACATCCACGTCTCCCGCCAGCGGAATCATATATGTCTTATTATCCAACCCTGATCTGGCTATAGCGTTATTAAGATCCATTATATCATCAATACTTACGCCTCCGCCTAGACCCTCCGTAATCCTATCAGCCATCGATCCGATCATGGATGAGAATGACGATATATCCTGATTTTTCAATCTTACGGGGTACAGGTAATTTCTTCCATTTCCTGTCTTTATAGCTACGACCGGGATACGTGAATCTTTATAGTCACCATACTTGTCCCTGACGATAGCCGTACAGAACGGGAATATATTATACTTAATATCATCCCTCATCGTAACCTCCCCATTCTCTATATATCCTACGCTCTCGACTTTACCAACCGTCTCGTTGGTAAAATCATTCTCGGATACCATCAACGTACCATTATCATCACTTACGCTAAAATTAGGTCTTCCCGGCAAAACACTGGTAACTGTACCTACGAACGGTATATCAATCTCGCCAGTAACAGATCCTATATTATCCCTATATAACTCAAAGGCCCTACTCCTTAAATCAGCGTTACTTCCTTTTGAATCCGGGTCATTGGCTTTCAGTACCGAGACGAAATTGCCGTCGCTATCCACGATCTTAATAACCATATTATCAACCAGCTCTCGGTAAGCCGACTTAGTCTCATCAGAATTAGGGTCAACGGCGTTAAGGCTATTGTATTTATCATACAATTCCTTGGTATATGGATCTGACATATCCATCTTAAACCTTACGATATTATCCTTACGGAGATTAGCTACGGCTTCCTGATTCACCGACTCGTTGTTAGATCCAAACGTATCACCCGTATAATAAGGGACAATAGATCCATCCTGCCCCTTGCGATACACCATGAACCAGATGGAGGTCGACAAGGCGGTTTGCCGCCCCAATATGACACCGGTAGCGTTCTCGAAAGCCTGAGCGTCATCCTCGCTAATCATCCATCTTGAGTGGTTATTCGACTCTATAACAGTAAATATGTCGGTTCCGTTGGTGAAATCCATCACCCTTCCATTATCAGTATCAGTGGCATCAGATCTTTTAAGCCCAAGACTGTCCATAAACCTATCAAGTCTCATTCCGCCAACCTCATAATACATGACCCCACCGATCTCTCTCTTCTGGGCCATCAACACCACCGGGTTCTGGGCGGCGTTAACTTCCGTCCTGCCGGTGGATGTCCCGGGTTCGCTCTCTGTGAGGACATCACCCATAGGTATGGATTTATCGTAATCCTTGACAGCTATACTTCCGTTATCATACAACCTCATCCATTCCACGAATTGAAGAAGAGGCCCATCGGAATAATTATTGATAATATCAATAGCCTCATTAAGCTTATCCTGATCAATCTCATTGCCATTGTCAGCCTCATTCATAAGATCATTATAAGTCTTTATAGCTTCTTTGATCTGATCCTGATCAAGACCATTGATATTCATATCTACAATATCATCAACAGCGTCCTTGATATTATCATAAATATTATCATGGATCTTCAATCTATCTATTATCGATCTAGCCTTATTGATCCTTGAAATAGGATTATCCCCAAACCCGTTAACTAGACTATCGACACGAGGCTTGTTATTATCATATATCTGTCTCTCCCTAGGAGATAAGACATCCTCATTACCGTTCCATATCTTTATAGCTATATTATTGATTCTATCGTCAGAAGGATTTATGATATCCTCATCATCAGGAACCCTCTCGACTATATTACCTTCATCGGTCTTAATCTCGTTCTCCATAGATCTGGCTATCATATGATTATATGTCTTGAACATAAATGCCTCATCCTCCCCTATAAGACCATCTTGGTAAGCCTTGTCTATAGCTTGGTCGTTGGCGTAAAGATCATTGGCATCAGGATTATCAGTATTCCTGAAATCATACTTGCTATCATCCTCCTCATAAGTCTTACCCCATACGTTCGATAATATCTTCATGAACCCGCGCTCCTGCGCCCGGATGAATCTTCTGTCACGCATACGACGAAGAGACTCGTTTATATTCTTATAAGCCACAAGATTATGACGATACTCACTAAGCAATGCCATAGCCTCCTTATAATTATCAACCCCACGGATAGATACGACGTTCTCAAAATCAGCTATAGTATCATAAGCCGCCATAAGATCAGCGGCACTGATCCTTGAATCATTTCTATTTAAGAACAACTTAGATATATCAGCCTCTGAGTTAATTAACGTAGTTAATTTCCTCTCCAATGCGATCCTATCCTCTGTTAATTTAAGAAGCCTATCATTCTCCTTGACCAACTTAGCCTTATCAGATTCAAGAGCGTCCTTCGACGCGACACTTTGTTGAAGCCTCAAGATATTCTTCTCCATCCTCTGTATATCATCCGTAAGCTTCCTGAGTTCTTCAAGATCCCTGCTCGAATCAGGATTAAGACGAGAATATATATCAAGAGCGGGGCCTATATCCGTATTGTATATCCTTCTTAACTGATTGGCAATATCGTTCAAATTATCCTTCGCCTCAAGGACATTATAAGCCATATTGGAGATATAGGCGTTAAACGACCTATTGGATATACCATCGGTAAGGGAGTCGGCGAACCTATTGGCCATGGTAAAATTATCTACCTTCTTATTAAACTCACTGATAAGGTTGGACTTATACTCATTTACCTGCTCATCTGTCATATTCATATCGGAGGCTATATCGCTGTTAGGTATAGATTCGACTACCGTCCTGAAATTCTCCTTGGTATCATCCAGCATCCCCATCTCCGAATCATAACGGAGACGATTGAATACGGCGTCACTAAAATCCTTGTTTATGATCCTACCATCACTCTCGTACGATGTGTCTACGCCAGATAATTGAGCGTTAAGAGCCATACTGCCACGAATAGCACGGACAGCGGCCTCGGTCAAGGCGCCGGCATTGGCGTTGTAGGCCTCCACCATCCCCTTGTTCCGGGACATGTCTTGGCTCCATTCCTTTATACCTCCAAAGGTCTTTCCACCCATAACCGATCCGATAATCATACCGATGCCGATCTCCTTCCAGCCTTGACTAGACCCGTATGTTTCCTTGAACCCGTTCTTTATAGCCTCCATATAACCTATGTTCTGACGGATAGCCATAGGATTATATCTTGATTCCACCCAATCCTCCGCGGACTTGCTGGACACACCTTGAAGACCCTCCTCGAACAAACCCTCAGATACCGGTCGCTTGATGATATTAAACGTATTACCAGCTATTTTCTGCCATTTCTTTGGTGTTATAGCCCTTAGTGCACCGTTGTCCATTCTCTCGGCTCCTACGCCAAATATATTGCGTTTTATAAACTTGTCTACACCAAGCTCCATACCAAACATATCACCAAACATAGCTATGTTGGATAATGATAATATGCCGACATTTGCGGCGAATACGGCGTTAGCGGCATTGGCATTGTCAGCCCTGAACCTCATAAGCTCCTCATACGGGACTTCCCTCCCATAAGCGTTACGATAAGATTGCCTGAAGTTCTCCTCGGCCTCCATCAACATACTTCTGGCTTCCACTGAAGCTTCCCATGAGGTAGACGTACCAAGAAATAGGGCGGTATCCAGCCCCTTGCCTACCCTCTGCCCTATACGGGCGGCCCTAAGGTAAGCGCCGAATGCTTTCTTGGTGTCCGAAGCGGCCTTGCCTATCCTAGCTAAAGCCACCCCAGCCCTAGCTCCGGTACGAGCAAGGTTCATCAGGCCGGCCCCGGAATATACGGCGGATGATAACATGGCACCAGCGGTAAAAGCCAGACCCGACAGAAAGTCATTAGACCAGAAGTTAGCCGTAGTCATACTTTGAAGAAAGTTCATGTCCCGCTCCTCTCGATTATAATAATGAGCTAGACCATAATCCATCTTCTTATCCTGATCATCTAACCATCTAGTGAAATCATTATCAAAAACAGCATTGAAATTACCTTTGGATACTCCGGCATAAATACCATAAAAAGGCTGGATAACGCCTCCTAATCCGTACAAGGCGGTTTTTCCGGCAAGCTTACCCAATCCTCTCATCCACTTCTCAGTCCTACTCTGGGTTTTTGATAGACGTGTATCATTATCTACACCGGGTATATAAGACTCGTATTTGGGTATCCACGTTCCACTACTTAATCGATACCTTGAATCCTCTAACGATATCTCCGGTCCAGTAAGATTAAACCTACCCTTATAGCTCTGATCAGACGCCATATACCCCAAAGGGGACATATGCTTCATGTTATCATAATAATTAGTCTTTACCGTATTCTTGATCCTCTCTGATAATGACGGTATCTGGGACTTTGATCTCTCGGAAGCAGAATACGGATCCAATACCGGAGGTAAGTCACGATCCGGTATATTATAGGGATCCGATCCAACAGCCTTTATATTATCCACGCTCATAGTAGGATACCCGTATTTGTTGGCAAGATCCCTTCCACTGGGAGCGTTATTATTGGTTTCCACTATTTCCATTATTTCCACTATTTCCGTTATTCCTGTTTCTTATCTCCTGATCGATCATACTAGCTATAGGCGAGATGAAGCTTTCAAAATCATCAGTAGTAGATCTACCTTCACTTCTCCAATATACCTCATTCTCCTTGCTAAGTATCTGTTGCCATGCCATGACCAAATAATATTGAGGGCTGAAATCAATTTTTCTAGCTACCTCATCAGCATAATTAACGCCATCCAGATCAATTGAGTATAATGGAGTACCGCCATCCCTTGCTCCTCCCTTGCTGTATATATCAACATTTATCCCAGAGGAACCATTATTATACTTATATCCGGAAGCCCTTAACTCATACATAGAAGCGTTATCAAATAACACATCGGTAGCGATCATCATCTGATTCTTCCTGATATTACCGTCATTTATATTCGTGAACATATCTATATAAGGCATTGTCATATCCTTAGCTCCGCTGGCATAAGCCACAGGAGCTACCTGCAATGCCTTGGCCATCTTCCCATAAGCGTTATCGCTTGAATTGGCAAACGATATAGATACAACACCAGAGTCGTAGGTCTCGGATGGGATACTTACATCCTCCTTATAAAAAGTAAGGTCATTGGCGGCTAGATCTGCCTCACTTACCTCAACAACAGATCTTCCATCACCTCCATTATTACCAATGATCTGATAATTGCCATCACCTATAGGAGATATAGTAAACGTTATCTTCTTATTGGCATTATCCTCATCCTTGGGGATAAAACCACCACCACGAGTGAATAGATCACTAATCTTTATATAATCATACTCAGCTTTGCTTTTAGACGGATAATCACCAGAGAAGATATACTCACGCTCAGCGTACTCATGACGATATTGTCTTAGATAATCCTCACCGGCACGTTTAGCGTCATCAGCGATCCTACCTAGATCACCACGACTCCATTTATGTCTTAACAAATCGTTTCTTTCCCTATACGCTCCATTATATAAAGCGGTAGCGACACCAATCGCTCTATTATCTCCAGCAAATCTATCCTCTATCGCCTTGACGTGTATATTCCTATTAGCACCAGACACAACAAGAGACATTATAGATTCAATATCATCAAGCGAGAAGGATGTTCCCATAAGATCATTTATCTTATTCAGTAGGACACTAGATTGACCTGAATCTACCGATATAGATGGCGCTTCCCCTTCAACGGGACTATTAACAACATTTATATTATCATTCAATAAAGAACTATAAGCTGACAGTTTAGCCCAATCGTTTAACGTTATATCGTTTATACCATTTATATCAAAAACCTTATCGCCATTGTTATTAATATCTCCAAGATTGAATGTGCCGAATCCATAACTAATATCTATACCTGATCCACTATCCGATCTAGCTTCTCTCTGAATTATAGTATCAATACCATCCAAAACAGCATTGCTCGCCTTATTGAATCCATCATTGATCTTATTATACTTATCTCTTTGAGTATTTAGCCCAAGAAGCTTTATATAACTATCCTTGCCATTATAATCAAGAAGCGTATTCGTAGATCCACCATTAGCCTTGAAATATGTCATGATGATCTGGTCTTTATCCATATCCTTGACCACGTTACTATTCTCAGGATCAGACGCCCATGCGTCGATCTTCTTTCTAGCGTCATCTGATAGTGATTTAACGAAATTATCCATGCCAGTAGTCACCGCCCTCTCGTTAGCTATGAACCCGTTCATGAACTCATCGCTTATATTTACGTCCTCAAGGTTAGCGCTCTTAGTAACCACGGTAGGTCCTGTCATATCATCGTCTCCACCACCATTCTCTGATTTACCCGATTTGCCAGCTCTCATCAACGCAGCTTTCTCCATAGCCAGATTATGTCTCTTTGTCTCATTGAACTTAGCCCTCTCCATCATCTGTTGATTAGCCTTGAAATAATAATCATCAACGCCCAACGTCTCATATGAGTTATTATAAGACCATCTCAATCCGACACCACGAAGGAACTGCTGCCGCACCATAAACATGCCGGCCCGCTCTGGACTGTAGTTGTCGCCGATAACGCCCTCAGCCTCCTCCACGAAATCATTTTTCTGCTTGGTGATATCTGCCAGTTCCGACTCCAATTTAGCTTTCTTTATCTTATCATTACCTACCCCTTTTAGTTTGGCACGTATAGATTCTTCCTTGGTGCTAAAATCATCAATATATCCTTTAAGAAAATCAGAGGTGCTTTGGACGTTAAATAAATCAGGGTTTGTCCTAGCCATATATCTTCCCTCTAACTGCATCTGGGCCTTACCGTTCTCAGATATGGAAGCCATAGCTATATCCCTGGCCTGAGCGTAGCTCATTTCATCTATGTACATCTCACGCATCTCCCCCGTCCTGTTACCATTGGCGTCAACTACCGGCACATTGACTTTCTTCCCCTTGTTAAGGGAGATGAAGTTCTTCATCTTCTCATCAATCTCAGCGTGATAATCCGTATAAGGAGTATAATGTATAGGATTAAGACGTGTACCTACCTGACCGTCATTCATCCACGCAACAGCGTCAGCGAAAGCCTCAGCCTCATTGATAGGGCTATACATCTTAGGGTTATTAAGCTTCATATCCTCCATCTTCTCGCTGAAATTACGGATCTCCCTAGTGCCGGCAATGGCGTTCAGCACACGAGTATCCAAAGCCTCACCAAGACGGGATTGTATGCTTCTGGCTATACCATCAGAAGCTAGATTGGATTTACGATACACGTTATTCACGTCCTGTATCAACCCATTCAACTTATTTTGAAGATACTCCCGATCCTGAGGCTTTATAATATCAGAATTGATAATATAATCAGCGTACTCGTTAATAGCTTGCCGATTCGTATCTATCTTCTGCTGCATGTATCCCATACCCTGCATCATGACATCCATGTTGTAGGGCGATACGTACTTACCGTAATTCCTTAATATACTGTATTGTGACGCCATCTTTTATCCTTTCTTGCCTTTAGTTACTTCCTGAGCAGGATATAATCTCCTGTAACTTAATATATCTCCTTGAGGGTCTGCGATCAACTGGCCATTGGGACCAATCTTAACATCCCCAAATATAGATCTTAATGTATTCATGGTCGTAGCCGTGTTCCACTTCTGCTGGATCTCGTCATTCACGCTATCAAAATATCTAGCCCAATTCTCGTCATTAATAGCCAATCCCTGCAATATCCGTTGCTGATAAGCTTGACGTTGCGCTATGTTCTTGTCATAAGTATTCGCCCATGATTGAGAATTGACATTATCAGCCCAAGTTCTTTGAGCGACATTGCCCTGCTCTACCTCGTTAATATACCTACCTATATTAGAACTCATGATAGCCTGTAGGTTAGATGATAAAGCTCCTCTTTGAGAATCCGGGACATTACCCATCTGATCCAATTGTGATTGGAAAGCACGATTGGCTTCAACCATATACTGATCCGCTGATCTCAATACCGGATCCACGGTAGGAGCGTAATGCCTTTCCAGACCTTCCGTTGTCACGGCTCCCGGAGTCATCCTGAACACCTCAGGAAAGTCAAGACCACCACCTACTATATTCCTGTTCCCGTTACCATTATTAGTCTTACCGGTGTTAGTACTGGCATTTGTATTGGTCTTAGGGAGTGTATTAGGATCAATCAGCTCAGGCATATCCAACTTAACATCAGGATCCTCCACATCACCTATATCCATAGGACCGGGAGCCACCTTATGAGGGTCAAGTATAAAATCAAGACCTTCCATTCCTTTCATGGATCTCAATGCCTGCATCTTAAGCATATCCTCGCCAAGTATCTTATTAACGACATCCTTGTTCTTGTCAGAGAATAGTTGGCTAAAATGGGTGATACCAGCATCGTTAAGAGCCTTATGCTGTTCCTCTGTAACAACGTCTAGACCGATCATAGGGCGAGATGTGGTAAACAAACCTAATTTATTGTCTCTCATCCTATCATGATATGCGGCTTTCTTGTCTTCCGGGTAATTACCTTGACTATCCTCACCGCCAAAGGAAACGAGCGTCGTGTAATCCCGAAGCGCCTCGGCGTTGGCGATGATCGGGTTCTCAGCCGTAGCCAAGCCCATCCAGCTACTTGTCTGACCGTAGATAGCGTCTTGCAACGCCCTAGCCCTAGCGCCCTCTGAAGCTCCCATATAAGCGTCGTAAGCGACCGGATTGAATGTCTTATAATAATTCAACCTCTCATCCGTATTAATACCTCCATAAGAGCCATCAGTTCCTTGGCGCTGATAACCGAAATAGTTAGGATCATTGTTGAACCTATTCTCGATCGGGCGGAAAGTTAATTTACGACCGAACAAAGACGTGCCTCCTATCTCCATCTTCTGGCGAATACCAGCCACTTTCTTAAGCAGCTCTTTCTTAGCCTCAGCTATATCCTCCTCCGTAAGACCGTATTCTTTCATAGATCTGGATATGATGTTATCTATCTCACCACCCTTGGCGAAATACGTATCCTCATCCTTCTTCATCTTCCGGTCTTCCTGCTCCTTGTATATAACATTAGCGAAGTCCGTAAATCTTCCCTCTAATCCATTAACGGTATCGTTGCTATCATTTATAGCCTTTGACAATACGGAGGCGTTTAAACGCCTTGTATTCTCATCATCTATCTTATCGTTTTTCTTCAACTTATCCAAAGCCTTCTTCTGGTCATCGTAAGCCGATTTAAGACCGATCTTAGCCTTATACCTATCCATTAACGTGGCGTACGTATCCTTAGGCGTAGCCTTAATCCCATACGTATCCCTGATGTATTTGGCGAAATCCGGCTCTATGGTGGTATCATCGGTAATAACCTTCGTCCCCTGCTCCAAGGAAACGGGCGTTCCACCATCGGCGTGCTTCTGCCCCATAGCCTCCATCGGCGCCTCTCCGGGCTGCGTCACGTACTCACCCTTCTCGACCTCTACGTTGGCTTGATCTTCCATCGACTTAGGTAACGGATACAGGTACTCACCGGTAAGGCTTCCGCTATCGAACCTATTATTAGGTCCCAGATAAACGCCCCCGCCATCCTTGTACTGCATTTGGGATTGCCTTCTTTGCCTAGCCTCATGTTCCTGAGCTAACCTAATATTGGTACGAGTACCTTTCTCTGACGCTATCCCAGAAACCACGTTACGAGCCAACCCCATGATACCACTAATTCCCGAGGCTATGGTAGTTATCGTATTAGCTGTTTTAGCCCCGGTGGATAAATCTCCATATCCCTCGCTTCTCATACGCCCTATACCACGACCCATCTGAGTGAATCTAGACCCTATATCATCAGCGCCATAGTAGGGGATGGTGGTAAAATCAAAAACATCCGTCTCGCCTGAACCGGTCTTAGACTTATCAACATCGTTAACAGTTATGTTATTAAGCGTAATACCATTGTCCTGATAATTCTCAGCTATACGCTGCAAACTACCCTTGAAGCTAGCCGGAAACACATTATCCTGATCAAAAGCATTAGCGTATTTAGTCCTCAACTGATCTGGAGTATCCAAAGAATATATCCCTAGCGGATTGACCGGCGCGGGTAATCCTTGGTTGGTATTCACCAAAGGTTCTATACCTAACCCTTGTATACCGTCCATATTACCAAGCATATACGACCCGACTTCCCCGGCCTCTTGATATTTAGGTATCTTCCTCTTGATTACGTATTTGCTCATGTCTAATTAATTTCGTTCTGACACAAAGATAATTTAAAAAAACAGAGACTCATCATTTCACAACGATGAGTCTCTCAGCAAATGCTATTATTATGTACAGAATTAAATTCTTTTTATGAATAATGATCCTATAGCCTTAACCAAATCATAGAAACCGGCAGAACTGAGACCTACAGCCACTCCATATAATAGAGCCTCCCACCATTCACTCCCTATAAGCAATGGAGACACCTTTAGTAGCCACGCTAATATACAAACCAGCATACCTATGACTACGGCGGATAGGACTTTAGCCCACTTATGGGTGTCAATATACGGCACTACCTTGGCTAGTTGGGTAGCTGACATCGTGACAAAAGCCATGATGCCGGTAAAGGTAGTTAGATCAATGGTGATAGTCCCTTCTGATGGGATTACCTCTTGCGCCATCAAAGCGAACGGCGTCAATAACATAGCAAATAAAAATAACAATCTTTTCATATCTAAAACGTTTAATTACTTCGCAAATATAGCATTAATTCTGAGTTCTGCTCATACCTTTTATGTTAAGACTTAATCCCGGTATCATATTAAGCACCAACTGCCTTTTCGCCTGCTCCCTACGCATACGCTCGGCTTCCGCTATCTGCGCCTCTGATTGGGGATCATTCTTGATGTTATTAGCGATATCCTCTATAGCTTTCTTATTGGCGCCGGATTGAGCTAGCATCTTATATAACAGGTCTTGACCTTCCTTCTCCCACCAGCTATCCATGGAAGGGCGGGAAGCCAAAGAAGGATCGGCAGGGGCTACCGTCTCAGGTACGGGCTGCTGACCTCCGTCCCCCGTGCCCGAATCCCGCTGTCCGAACTCGTATCTCATTGGCTCGCTCTCCGGGACATCATACCTATTAGCGAACATGTCAGCGAACTCAAATCTCTTCTCATTTCTTAAGGTCGATCCAAGAGGCCTACCGTATCCTTGATTCCATGCCACGGTAGCGTCCTTGTAGTTGACGGCGTTATCGAAATCGGATTTAGAATACATATAATAGTTATACTCATTCCCCTGAGCGTCCTTGTCAAAAAACTTTCCTTGATTGATGTAATTCCAACCTAACCCCGGGACCTTGCCTTGATACTCATCCACGAGATAATCCAACTGCTGTGTCAACGTCGGTTTCTTCCCATACCTGCGCTGTAGCTCCTTCTTCCTCGGTCCAAGCCATTGTTGGATGCCAAAATCACCGGCGGCCCCTAGGGCTTCGGTGTCCCCTCCGGACTCGGCGGCGATATTCGACAGGATACCGATAGCTTGCGTTTGTGGTATTCCCTTCTTATCGGTCAGATAATCCCATATCTCATCATACACAGCCATCTTATTATCCTCTGATCTATCAGGATCAATTACATATTTACCATCTCCATAAGCCCTACCTGTGCTTACAGACCCGCCCTTATCTTTCTTCTCCTTATCATCATCCATCAACATCTTACCAACTATAGCCGCCGGCAAAATAGCAGGAACGTTTTTAATGGCTTTTTTTATTTTATCCGATGATTCTTTCAATACCTCTCCAGTAGCTCCAAGCATGTTATTAGAATAATCACCAGCATAATTGCTACCTATACCACTCACAAGGTTATACACATCAATCTCATCCATGCTATCGATATACTTATCAAGGTCATCAACAGATGGAGTCCTTCCATATGTATTATAAAATTTATTCCACAAGCGAAATCTAGCTTGAGTATTAAAAGCTATTTTCTCTGATATCTCATCACTTGATGAGTTTGGTTTAGCCCTATAAGCGTCTTTTAATAATGACTTATCATTTTCGGATAAATAAATCTTATTATAATTATTACTTGAATCATATTTATGTCTAAACTCATGAGATAGGTTAGATAAACTCTCATCACTCCTAGTAACAACCTTATTGTATTTACTAGTATAAAACCCTTTAGCATTACTATTATCCAAAGCGGAGGATACCTCATATCTAAAATCATCAAAATCAGAATCCGCTGATACCCTTAGATTGTAAGCTTCTTCCAACCGTTTCCCATTATCATCAAGCATAGAATCTATCTTATCCTTAATATGCTTGTTAGACACATCATTTATATTTTGGAGATCAACACCATTATCAATCATCAAATCCACAGCCGCCTTATAAGAATCAGGAAGATCATTATAATTCCTTGAAATTCTCTCATGGACATCCTTGTTAAAAAAATCCCTAACCAAAGGTTCATCATGAACATATTTATCTACAAGATCATTATCTACAAGAAAATCATACAATTTACGTTTATCTTCTGGCAGAGGAATCTTCTTTACTTTATTAGCGAAAGAAAAAAATTCACCTAATACCGGGAATAGCCCTAAAGCTGATAATGTCATTCCTAAACCATCCCCAGCCTTCGATGACTCCACAAAATCTCTCACATCCATAACATCCCCAATAATAGGGATACCTCCAGCTATAATCTCGGTAATGTCAACTCCATCGTTTATCTTCTTGCCATATTCAGTATTAAGATTTATGCCACTAGATCCAACGGAGGTGTTATCCCTTGAAGCCACATATCCACCCCCTTGTTTCTTATCCATCTTCTCTCCCCATAGCCCATATTTCCCCCTAGGCCATATACCGTCTATGGCATCCACATAACCAACGGGGTGCTCCCCGTCCAGACGCCGGTCCCGTCGCTCGTCCGCTGGGTACAGGGCGTTGGCCAACGGCTGCGTGATATGACCCAACCCCTTATCCTTGGAACTCGACATAGCATCCACCACAGTCCGATATACAGGTCTTAATTTCTCAGGTAAATATAGCCCCGCCTCATCAACCAACTCACCTATCTTCTTATTTATACCCCTGATACTGAAATTATAATTACCCATGCCATTATTCAACGGGGACAACGCACCTCTTATCCCATTCATGCCTTTAACTGCGGTTCCTCCGCTAAGGATATCAAACTCCGGGGACACGTTTCTCAAGGGACTATCATCCATACCCCTGAAATACATAGGACGCTCGCCTCTTACGACACGATCAAGATCCTCCTTATATAAATCCTTTATCCACGATGGGATTTCCTCCGGTTTATTCTTCTTAGACATATACTACATTTTTCACAAAGATAACTATAATCTCATAAGCCTAAAAACACGAAACGGGCACATAATAAATCATGTACCCGTTTATACGCTAATGCATGTGATAAGCAGCCAAGGCTCCTTTAGCTTTCTCCTTAGACTTGTACTTAGCCGGCCATAATTTACCGGTCTTGTTACTGACCACTCGCCAATCACTCCCTACTTTCTTGATACATCCTGATTTCGGGCATTTGCCCTTCTTTTTACTGCTAGTTTTCCCTGCTGCCATAACATCAAATATTTAAAGGTATATAATCACCTCAATAAACTTTCTCATCGTTGCTAAACCAACGTACTATCATCTTGAACCGGCTCTCAATGTCATTCACGAACCTAGCCAAGAACCAATCGCCACGAAGACGATCCCGCCACCTCCGATGATAATCGACAGCCCTGGGGTCGATCTTACGGTCAATGTCATTCACATCCTTAACCCATATCGGAAGATTGTTCGTATCGTCTTTGACCTCGTTAAAATAGTCATTTATATTTATCTTCTGATCAACCTCCGTCACCAGTATCTCACGGCTATCGTCATTGGTTACAGGATACCTTAACCGCTGGCTCATATCGTTCTTGTCGGCGATAACCATCCGAAGCTCACCGCTGTTGTTGGTATCATTATAAAACCATGCCTTATTAAATCCAGTAGTCCTAAGAATTTGGTAATTAACCTCATCCTGATATCTTCTGGCATCCATCCGATATTGGTAGTTGGTGAGGATCTTATTCACGTACTGCTCACGTACCGGAACCTCTATAACAAACGGATATAGCTTACCATAAAATACTTGATACGATTGGTTGGTCAAACCATGAGACCATAAACCTATCTCCTGACTTTCACTTGAGTAGTTCTTTCCGGACTGGAAATAATGCTGGTGCTCGATATAATAATCAGGGGTGTAGGATAAATATGATTTCCACTCACCCTTCAGGCAGTTATACCCAACGGTGAACGAGACGTCCGTGAAATGGCTGGTGTCCTGCAACTCCACCGCCTGTCCGTTCCTGTAGAACCGGCCGCCACGGAATTGGTACTCGCTCGGATTCCCTACCGGTATATAATCTTTCTTGGTTATCAGAACCCTCTTAAACCTATTATCCCAACCCATGGACAACCCTATACCAAAAAACTTGTTATCAATATCATAATAAGACAACTCAGCGTCCGTATCAGCGTTATATATCCGGCTACGGATGATCTTCATCTGAAGATGCTCCTTAAACCAGTTTCTAAGCCCCGGTGTGACCTCCGTAAGATTCCTACCATTAGAATCTACCTTAAACACCTGACCACGCCTTAAATCGACCCAAAAATGCCCAAACTCGCAACTGATCATATCCCGACTCTGGGTCCCGGAATATCCTAACGTCGTATTATTATACTCAATGCCACGAGAGGCGAAAAGCCCACCTGTCCCTAGCTCGCTATTCTCCGGGGATATTCTTTCTGCCAGCACGTCTATAGCGTTATATAGTCCTACCTGATTCTCGAAGCGAGCTAGTATTTGATCCGACTCTATTCCCTTCATGCTTATAAGCTTTCCGAACGAGGTCTTGAACTCATGGTAATCCATAGGCTTGTACGACAGCCAAGGATCGGTCATGCCGTTCTCCGACACGTCGGCGGTGCTCCATATGACGCCGTTGGGTCTTTGGTAAGCGCAGTCCCAAAAATTGCTATCATACGTCTCTGGTAATGACCTGCCACCTAACGTAAATCGATTCTTATACACAGGACTCATCTTAAACACATTACTCCTTGATATAGGGACATTACGCTCCTGAGTCCATGATATATAATCCCCCACCTCCGGATAGAACCCCTCGTAAGGCTCAGGACCGGCTATACGGAAATTGCAATTGATCTCAGACTCCACAAGAAACTGAGGTATGCCATAGAAATATAGGAAGAAACGACCGCTAAGATACATATCTCCGGTCTTGCAAACCATCTCATAAGCGCTCTTCCGGCTAGGGAAAGAGTATAGCGATCCGGTATCCGTATCGGTCTTGTTAAGATAATCCTCCCCAGTATCGTAATTGACGAAATAACGGGGATACCCGATGTTTCGATAATCGTAATAAGGGAATGGTATCATGTCCCCCTGACCGAACTGAGTCAAATAAAACATAGGCATCTTCCTCTTAAGCGAGAATCTTGATATAAATACATCACCTCCAAAAACAGGTTTACGCTTATCCTTATCCATCAACCCGCAACCACCTAACGATACCCACCTGATATCCTCTATCTGCCCGTATTGAGCCGGAGAATATTTCTTTATCCTCATATAGGGGCAGGATACGAAAGATTCACGTGTCATAAAATGAGGCGTCATACCAGCCACCTCATCGTTACGAATATTACACTCATCCTGAATACGGCTGGTATCGTAACTTGAAACCAACTCCGGATATTCAAGCATATACTTATCCATACCAAATGACATGAACAATGAATGCTCACGATCGAGGTTGTTTATGATAATAGGCTTACCGCCTACGGTCTCCCCTTGCGAAGAGATATCTGTTACCGGATATAACCCGCTCTTGATATATTTAGCCGTTGACAATCCACGTAACTCTGACTCCCCTATTTTTTGGTAAAATAAATTATAATGAGCGACAGAAGTATAGTAATAAGCATAATTCCGTCTAGGTCCCCTATCTATCAATGCCGTTAACCACTGATACCTATACTTGCCTATATCCACCACGGACTGGGCTGTGGCCTTGGCGATACCTGTAGCCAGACGGATAGCCGTCAGCGCTATGCCGACAGGGTTGGCTAAAAAGAACACACCTCCACCGACATATTGCTGTGAAGCCGACTGATATGTATACTCAGCTATAGCGGATATTAAATTAGCCATAGCCTCCACCGTAGCCAATGATGTTGCCATACTGTAAGCCTTACTCCCTAATATCGTCCATTTAGGGTGATCCTCCACCTCCCTGAATATACCGGAGGATTTACCTAATTGATAACCATCAACAAGGCACTCGGTGGGAGCGTCAGGCTTGTTAAAGGCAATATCAGGACTTAAGAATGAATACCAGATATTACCCTTCCTGTTAAACGGATGCGTTATAAATTTCTCACGATTAATATCCTTATAGATATACATATCATCAGACAAATCGTTGTAAGGGTAATTAGGATAAAGGTTAGCCGATCCGTCGGGATCATCGTACTTAAACATATCATAAGCCAGACCGGTCCCGATAACGCTCTTATCCAACGTCCTATCGCCCCTATACAACTCATATCCTATTATAGAATCTCTTCTAGCCTTATCTATAAGACCGTTCTCTACCGCTATATCCAGAAACTCATTAACGATATCGTCATCAAGCATCACCCCCATAGGATAAATATAGGAGTCAACTCCATATTGACCGGTCAGTTGAGACGGATTACCCATAAAAGGAGCGACAGAGTTATCCGGAAACTTGTAATGACGTATAGGTTTCTGACAAAACGTGGTTGACGTATTGGGGTACTCAGCGTTACCCCCATTACCGGTGAAATAAGACTTACCCCCAACTGATTTAGGAGACCCATAGTATTTCGTCAAAGAATCTATTATGTCCTTCCTCTTTGATCCTCCCGATGATATCCCGATCTTACTTGAATCATACAACTCAAAATTAGCCGGGTACTTATTAGTAGACTCCCAATATCCGAAATCACCATACTGATATGGTCTGGGAGCGCAGTCAGCGGGTTTATCTCCACATGAGACACATTTCGCCTCATAGGTAACAAATCTCCTTAATTTCAATTCTTTCGTGAAGAAGAACACGTATTTCACCTCCAGCGGCCGAATGCCAAAACAGAACGGGGCGGGGAAGATGGCGGTGCCGGCCGTATAGAATCCGGCAAGCTCCTTCATGTCCTGCCTCATGGCGAAACCGGTGAAGAACACGCATACCGCAGGCTCGATGCAAACATATATCTTATGGAAAGTAGTCTTGTCATCATTCCAGAACAAGTACTTTGGCATCATAAATATCTTATGATCCACGTAATTCACTATAACACCTTTCTTGGCATCATTAGCCAAAGGATTAGGAGCCACGGTACCTTCCTTGTCCGAGAAAAACGTTATACGAACCTTGTTGTATGATGATGAGTCGCCGATCGGATAATTATAGTTACCCATCATCTCTATGTACATAATACCGTTATCAGGATCGGATAAACCACTTATGTATTTCTCGTAATCCAACTCCACCCATCTGGCGTATGAGGATACATGTGGATAGAACTTGAAATAAGTCAAGTTGCTTCTACCGAACCAATTGGTCTTGGCGTCAATATCATTCTGCACAGACACACGACTTTCCCAGTCAGTAGTTATACCGGTATTGAACTTAGAATTATCACCATCGCCAAAAAGACACATGGCGTTCTCGATACCAAACTGACTCTCGTATTGGGGAAAATAAGCCTCCATCGTATCCATCAACTTATCAAGCATCGTCTCTGTATGATGCTTACCTTCCCATCCGTCATATTGAAACAAATACGTGCACTTACCCAATGACCTACCTCCTTGGAATGTAGGAAGTTGAACATCATTAATAGTAGGATTGACATGAGGATCATCTACCGAGCACCCATTAGTACATATACCCTCATCATATAACTGCCGGACATTAGACATATCCTGACACAAGACCAAAGCGGAGGAGTCTATATCAGACGGGAATTTATCCTCATCCTGACCATCCAGCCATTCCTGAACCAGATCTATGATATTCTTACCTCCACTGGAGTAATTATCGAAATCACACAATACAGAGAATTTCCTTTGTGACTCGGCGTTACTTTGTATTAAGGTGGTAGGCTCGGTCTCCGTATAATCACTAGCCAGCTTATACGTAAAATCAATCCTAGAATCCACCAAAGAGTTTTTATCCAATATAGTCCTGGTCTCTATCCTCTCGATATCATCACATCCACTAGGAAAACCGGGAGCCTTTATACCGTCTTGATCCTCTGGCAATGATATAGCAGCGCATAACTCGTCAGTAATACCTACATTAGATTCTATGATATCACACAGGTTCTCTATATTATCAGCGATATAATCAATAGCATCATCTACCGTAACATCTTCCCCCATCGTGTTGATAACGAATTGGGTCTCTCCTACCGTGGCATATTCCTGCTCTACATATCTGAGCTGCTTGACATCTAGCTGATTCTTGCATTCTCCTCCAAAATCATCAAATCCCCAAGACGGGTCGTTTATGATCTTTGCCGTATTCTTAAACTGCCAAAGATGACGGCGGCTGTTCCCCGCACACTGCGGGTTGTTCTCCAGCACCGACGCAGCCGACAGGTCGTCAGAGTTACCGTCCTCATCAACGATAACCTCCATCTCCTCCCTTGTGGCCGGACGAGGGATAAGCGGGAATCTAGCCGTCCTGTATCCTGTATTGGTAAAGAATCTTATACCCAACGGATATACCTCGTCACGCATGAAAGAGGCGTATTTAGAGCAAGCCACACCGTCTTTATACAAATTCTCCGTGGCTATAGATGTCTGCCATTTAACGAAATGACCCAAGAAGTTAACGACCGGTTGAAGATTCCATTCGTTCTCCACGGTCAAGCCGTATTGAAGAAGACGATTCCCGACAGACGTCATGCCTCTGGCTGTCTTATATACCGGTATTTCCTTGGATAACTTCTCCATGGTCGTACGCTCGCTATATTGATCCGTAAGATAATAGATAGTCCTTTCCGTTATCGGATGTATACCTTCTATGAAATACTCAAGAACCGGGCTTTGCTCACCATTAAACCCAACCGTGTTCTGTATAACACCTATCTTATAATGAGATACCTGCTTATCTATATTAGACACGGTAAGGCGGATACCCATGTTGGTTGACTTACCCCATAAACCATCGCGGATAACCATATCTTGACGATCGAATAACATGATTGGGTTGGTCAATGAGCAATATCCGGTCTTCTCAATCCCGAACTCATCGCACAACGCCACGCAGAACTGGTAGGTCCCGGCACGCAGGCTCCCCCCGAACTCCACGACCTCAGGCTCCACGCACGGGGCTGTCAGCAGCGGGAATACCAGCAGCTTCTCGCACGCCAGCCTGCACCTTTGTATTGGCGTGTCGTCACCGCAAGTCTTATACCCATGATAATGGTACCAGAAGTCACCATCATCGTCAGGATTAAGCGCCTTATCGACCATAACATATCGCTGGGGATTATATCCATCGGTCCAGTATATCACCTTCCCGCATTTCTCGTCCTTGATCTCTATATCGAAGATCGGATGATGAATGGAGAAATTAAGACAAGGGTCATCAACCCAGTCCTCTATCAGGACCTCCATCAAATCACATATCTCATCAAAACGACCATCCGACTCCTCAAGCCTCTCGCCAAGGATACGATGGATGTCCTTTCCCGATCCAGCCAATTGATCCTCAACGGTCTTGATATAATCCAATGACCGCATGAACGTGATCTTAGACGTATTATCATCCGGATTAGATAGAAAGAAATAAGTGTTATCACCAGCTATATCATTCTTATACCCAATAACCTTATAGCCATCGAATCGCTTACATAAAAGGGTACTAGGCTCGTTCTGGATCTTTAGCTGGCTTCCATCGTCACCCTCTATGGTAGCGTTCAAGGCGAAACTATATTCAGACGGGGATAGATCCTGTGGATGCTTATCCCTGTTCATCCCGGAGTCGGGAACCGCTATGTTAGAATTGTTCTGCACGATGTTATGTTTTTCGCAAAGATAACAAATCCGGCGGATAATCACTTACACGCCGGATCTTAACAAAAACTGTACGTATTATGCTAAAACATTCAAATCACGCGAATATAAAAAAATCCTCCTAACTTTCACAAGTCAGGAGGAAGACTAAACACTTAAAACGTCTCGTGGTAAAGCACAAAAACATAATAATTACGAATTTCCACCCATGTAGTTCGATTGCTTATCGGCATCCTCTACAGATATGTAAAAGAAACCGTTAGTCACGTATCTCTCATTGACATCCACAAAATCAGTAGATCCTTTGTCCACTCCTTTCTTCGATCCCTCATCACACACAGCTACCAGACTATTAAAGTCATTGGAATAACCTACGACTACACCGTGTATATCCCGATTTCGAGGATCGAATACGTACCTCATCTTATACCTATCGTAAGCTAACTCTAAAGAGCTTTTGCTTAGCCTCTCATCTAATCCGGCACCCGCTACCAAAGCCAAAACGCTCTTTGATATGTCACTCATGGTGGTATCCTTGGCCGGAGCCTTAGGCATAGAAACGCCTTCCATGACAAAATCCAACGCCTTATCTAAAAGCTCGTCGAAATCATCATCTCTTATATAATCCTTAAGCACCTCCAGTATATATAACCGGACATGGAGTTCGTTATTTACATCATTCAATGTGACCATAATACTAGTTTTCGGCAAAGCTAGATTATTCCTGCACAATAAAAAATCAAATATGTCATAAGTAAAGGACTAAAAAATAAAAAACTCCCCCATCCTCACGGACGAGAGAGCTGATAAATATTTGTATTATGAAAAAGAACAATCACTCACCTATTCTTACAATACAGTCACGAGATTCCTTGTTATAGATCATCGTGCCTACCTTAGAATACAAGGTCTTTATATTTTGCCAATTATCCTCACCATGGGCGGATACGTTGGTAGGGGCATCACCGGTATAAACCTCCTCGCCTCCGATATTGACAAAATCATATCCACGTTTCTCCATCGTACCTCCCTTATATGCCGTGAACCTGATAGTGACATTACCTTTCTCACGACCACCATACCAGTTACCGTATATACTGCACCTGATCTCAAGAGGTAATTTATCGTAATTATCGCCATCCAACAACGGTCCCATCTGGATCAAGGCGGCCTCATTACCTGATTCCATGTTATCACCACCGTGGATAAGATAATCACCTACCCGCTCCTGCGTGGTCTGGTACTGTTTACTCCAACCAACCAGCTTGCCGTCCACGTCCGGGAGGCCGGTGTTATCGAAACCGGTAGCCGTGTCAAAGTCAATGCCGTCCTCGTCAGCCCAGATATACCTAAGAACAAGGTAATCGAACTCCGGGATGATCACCACCGGGACGGACTCCTGCCTGCACACGAACGTCTTCTCTTCCTTGGTTCCCTCTTTTATAACCTTGTATGTTACCTGACGTATCTCGCCGGCCTCATTAATATCAGCTGTAACCTTAACCTCAGCAGGGCCAGTACCACTTGTCTTATCTAAATGTATCCAATCATTTTTCTTTGCCATATTATCTTTTTTCTTTTTAAAAAAACGTATATTCGCGTCATAATCGCGGGGTGGAGAAGAGGTATCTCATTAGGCTCATAACCTAAAGATCGAGGGTTCGATTCCCTCCCCCGCAACTAAATAAATTTGATATACTTATCAAAAGCATTAGGCCACATCCGCTCATAAGACAACATCCTTCTCCTATTATCCTCAGCCAACTCCCGATAATCATTTAACGTGATCATCGACATCTTAAGCTCCTTCATAGCCCTAGCGAACTTACCCGGCTCCTGCTGAGCATATAATTTATAAGCGTCACCAGCGCCTTGTATCAAGCCATTCACGGCGGCATTCTCGAAGATCTTCATCTTGATATACGTCTCGACATAATCCTCAAGGTATCCTAACGCCGTTTCAGGTATATATGGGAGACCGTCATCATCCTTGGGTGTAGCACGATATATGATATAAATAAATCCATCAAACCCTGTATACATAGTATTGCCGGATATAGTTATATCATAATTATCCCAATCGTACTTATCCCGATACTTGTCGGCGGCGCAATCACGCCTCAACCCACGACCTATGGATAACCTTACGGGATGATGATAATGGAAACGAACCTCGTGAGACCCGATATATATCCTCTCCGTGATCGTCTTCTCAAACTCCTCCTTACAGCACTCGGTGCAGGAGTTCCAACGGAAACCGCGCTCGGTGCGCTCGACCCAGCCGATCTCGTGTTGGAGGTCAGCCTTAGCCTTGTCGCCGCCAGGAATCTCACAGATAAGAGGCTCACACCTATAGGCGTCAAGCATGTCGAAAAAATCGGAAGGCAATACCGCCTGTTTATTACTGGTCTTGACAACCGCCTCTGACATGACCGCTATAACACCCCCGAACCTTTTCAAGGCGATCTCAGCCCACCTATAAACAGACGAGGTATCTATAGCCCCGCTATCATCGTATTTATGTAAATCGGCCTTGATCTCGGCCAATAGCCCTTTTATAGTCATATTTAAGTCTTTTGCACAAAGATATGTATTTGAATCCGTGATACAAAAAAAATCCAGTCTACCCTCACGGGCTAACTGGATCACAAAAACTTCTACAGCTTATAAACCCATTTAACTCCAAATACCTTACTCTCCGACTCAACCTCCCGATACAAGAACTTATATCTCCTACCTGATTCCATAGCCAACCTACATTCCTTATTCAAGGCCGGAGAGATATATAGATGAAAATACTTATTCCTAGGCATAAAATCCATACACGTATGGACGTAAGAATATCCACCCGTCCCACGCCTATTAATAGTACCGGTAAGTTTATTCAGATATATCTTGCGGTTAGGATTAATCTTATGACATAGATAACCGATGTTGTTTATATAAACCCCTCCCTCATCCTCCAGATACCTATCACGTATGACTTTCCAGATCAACGACTGGCACTCAAGGATATCATTCTTATCCACGATCGTATGCTTCCTCCTTTTCCCGTTCTTAGACATAATAGATCTATAGAATCGAAGAAAGTATTGATCAAGTATTTTAAATGACTTTGTTTTCATATCACAAATATAACAATTTCATCCTAATACAAGAAATTTATACACAAAAATACACCGCCTGCACCAAGGATGAGGCAAATAGGATAGCCGACAATAACCTACAATCCGATGGTATCTCTTACGCTAATGGCTTGGCGCAGGCCGATAGATGCGATTGC
>OGXH01000247.1_pt1 | contig 34902 bp, 31 predicted proteins | sample 1576241 | NCBI WGS metagenome assembly OGXH01 (sample SAMEA3541529, study PRJEB24748) | human gut metagenome | biome: human gut; feature: human-associated habitat; material: faeces | place: China | collected 2012
TGTGTTCGCAGCCGAACGCCTACGGCTTATCGGAAGTTGCTTCGCAACTATAAAATGCAGGAGGATCACACTATGGCTCGCCCCAAAAAGGATGAAAGCATCAAACGGACTAAGAATGTAATGGTTCGTTTTACCGATGTGGAGTACGCACTGGTTTCGTGTTCTGCTGAACAGGCTGGCTATCCCGTTGCCGTTTATGTAAGGAAACAGGCCATAACCGAAAAACTTCACGTTCATTACAACATCGTTGCCGACATTGCAGAACTGCGAGATTTTGCAAGACAGCTTTCCCATATCGGAAATAACCTGAACCAAATTGCAGCCTTTTTCAACAGCGGCGGCATCCAATCTCGTGCCATGCTGGAAGAAATCAATCGTTGCATGACCGACCTCCGCGCTATGCGGAAAGAAATTGCAGGACTGGCAGGTGATTATCGTGGCAATCTTAAAACACGTCGCGGGTAAAAGTGCAGACTATGGTGCTGCACTCGACTATTTGAAATATGAGCATGACGAAGTTCTGAAGAGACCCCTGCTGGATGCAAACGGGAACTGGGTACTCCGTCGAGATATTCTTCTGGAGGGCATAAACTGTGAACCGGAACTTTTTGATGTGGAGTGCGAAATGCTTAATGCGCAGTACCACAAGAATCAGAATTACGACGAAATCAAGACGCACCACTACCTCATCAGCTTCGATCCTGCCGACAAAGACGAGTGTGGACTGACAGGTGAACAGGCGCAGGCCATCGGCATGGAATATGTAAAAGCCAACTTTCCGGGGCATCAGGCGTTGGTCTGCACCCACATGGACGGTCACAACGGCAGCGGCAATATCCATGTGCATATCGTAATCAACAGTCTGCGAAAGCTGAATGTTCCGCAACAGCCCTTTATGGAACGTCCCATCGACTGTAAGGCGGGCTACAAACACCATCTGACGAAAGATTACCTAAAGCATTTACATGACATCGAGACGAAGATTATCTACCTTGTCTATGGCGGCATCGAGATGAAGTTCTAGCCCAGTATAAACTTTCTTTTGCCACTCCCATGGTTTACGGAGATATGTCTGATTATCACGGGCTATATCATCCTGCACATAATCTTTTTTCTCACTGCCAGCAAGCGCGCGGAAGCTGTCTGCGATCTGACGACTCGCGGTTCTCATACCTTCTGAGAATCCATCAATTCTTGCAAGCATCTGATCTGTCTCACGGATTCCCTCACGTACTTTCTCACGGATTACTGACAGCTTCTCCTTTACCCCGAGGAAGTCAGCCACCTTGTTCAGAGCTGCTTTCCCCTTATGCCTAAAGTCACTTACAATCTCTACAGCCTTTGTCTTCATATCATTCTTCGCTTCAAGAAGTTTCTGTTTCATCTCATTACATCGCGACTGTGCCTTACCGACCACATCTGATAAGACTTCTTTCAGACTCTTTGATACCTGTTCATCACGCATCGCCTGCATTTCCTTATGCATCTGATTTATTTCCTGCGTCATCTGATCTAAGCGATTGCCGATGATATCAATATAAGCTGCCATCTCAAATACGTCTCCAGCCTGACGTCCTCTGTCATTTGATTTTAGCAGCTCGATCAGCTCCATAATCATTTCATCCTTAGTCATTGACGCTTTAGTTGTCTCTTCCATAGTCTACTCCTTTCCACCAGGCAGCACCCAATTTACCGGATGCCACCTGACCTTTGATTTCTTTTTTTCTTCTAACGAAATGGCAGAGCTTCCGCACCAGAAATCTTATTCCTATCTGTATTCTTCACGGTCTCTGCTTTCTGCTGTATACCACCAGCCTCCTGTCTCTTCTTTTCCTTCGCCTCCTCATATGCCTTCTCAATCTCACCATAAAGCTTTGCACGAAAGTCCTTCGTCACCGGGTAGCAGATATCCTGATAGATATCCCTGCCATTCTCATCCTTCTGCTTAGTCCTGTAAGATGGCATTGATACAAATACCTTCTCCTTGCCCTGAAGAATATTTACATTATTGACGATGAAGCAATCCTCAAAATAAATTCTTGCAAGGCCGCGGATATTGCTACCTTCCCTCTCATACGGAGTCACTGTCACGGAAAACTGTGGTGGCTCTATCTCCTTTGCATAACCACGATCAGTCTGACCCTGGCCCTTCACACGCTCAAACTCAGCCAGAATACTTCCATAGAGTTCTTCTCGAAAATCTGACGTGATCGGATTGCATACATCCTTAAATACTGTCGCCCCATTCTCATCCTTCTCGTTTGACTTATATCTCGGCATTGATACAAAGAGCTTCTCGTTCTCCTTGTTCTGAACAATTGCGATATTTGTTATCTTGAAGGAATCCCCGAATACCACAGTTGCAAATCCCTTCACATTACTATCCTGCTTTTTAACTTCATTAACCTTAATTGTGTATTTCATACATTTATCCTTGCAGGCTCATATATTTACCTGCATTTTCCTTTCCTTTTATTTGTTCGTGTTTTCTGTGATAATCTCACACGGAAGATTTGCAATTTCTCCCGCTGTCATTCTTCCACCCAAATAGTCATAGAGTGCCCCTTCCATGTTCTCTGCTTCATAGCATATATATCTGTTTCTGTCAGAATCTTCCCTGTAAATAACAGTCACCGTTTCATCTGGCATGAACATATGCTCTTCATCGTCAAAATAACAGATAATGCCTTTATGGAGTTTTATTCCAACACTTTCCAGATACACGTAATACCCGCTTATAACGATCTGAATATTATCCTCTGTAATTGCTATATCATCTGCAATCTCAGACATATCCATCTGCTCTATGATTTCTTCCGCATCTTCAAATCTGCAATTTCTACTCGTCGCTTTCACCCGCCTTTACTGGAGTACATTTACATACAAATCTCTGAGTGCCGTAATTTGCACAGGTAAAAAGCGTTAGCCGTTCTTTATCTGCCTGTTCCGTTACTGTGTCATCATGCGGTTCTACAATACTTGTTTCTGCCACCCTGTACACATGCTTATTTCCCTCTTTATCAAGGATTTCTATCTCATCCCCGGCTTTAAGCTGTGATAGATTGGTAAAGAAAGTTCCATTTCTGCTTCCATTGTGACCGCACAAAACGCAGTTGCCTCTTTCGCCAATATCTACCGTCTCACTCATATGTCCTATCGCATAAGCGATTGCTCCTGCATCAGATCCTTCCACAACCGGATATCTGATATCTATGGCTTTGATGGAAATGATGCCGATGACATCTTCTTCGGATAAAATGGCCTTGTCCTCTTTACTAGGTTCCTCTTCCTTCTCAACCTGCTTTTCCTCTTTAGTTTCTTCTTCATCTTTTTCCTCCATGGTCTGTTCAAACTGCTTTATCAGCTTGTCTGTCTCTGCCAGGCCATGAAAATGATAGTAAAAAGGGACTGCACATATGGCAATCCCTGTTATGATACAGATAACTGCTATTATATTTTTTCTCACCCTGCAACCTCCTAGGTATCATCTGCCCATAGTCTGACAGTTATTGTTTTTCTATCTTCTTGTGTCCTTATCCTCTATGCCATATATCATTTTACTTTCTGCCACGCTGCTTTCTTTTCTTGTACTATCATTTCTTGCAATGTCCGAATCACAGGTCTTGCTATTTTCAAGATCCAGCATAGCATTTAGCTCGCCCTGCCTGGCTAGCTTTGTTCTAAGTTCTTCCTCATATGCAAAAGGTTTTTCATATTCAGTCTTCGACGCTTCAAGGTCACCTTTATACTGCTCTATCTTCTTTTCTAGGAACTCAATATTATCCTGTATTCCATTAAATAGATTCTCAAGCTTCACCATATTTCCTACCGGACTTGTTGACAGCTCAGTCTTATAATCTGTCTTTCCTCTAAGTACAAGGTAGTTGATATCAAGGAAGTTTTTCTCCACCAAAAGTTCAAAACCCTTAAACATTCCTATACTGCTCATTTCTCCTGTTTTACACTTTGATATAGCTTCAAGCATGCCAGTCCCACCGTCTGTCCGCTCAGTATATGTGATATTTCCTATTTTTATCGCAAAGTCTGAGCTGGCTAGTACAGCCTGATCCCGCATTTCTACATCCTGCTTCACACAGACAAGCTTCTCCTCTGCAGCTTTGATGAGCTTTGGAAAACGAATCATGAAATTATCCTGAAGGCCATATTTCTGACTGTCATATGATGCCTTTAAGAGTTTTAATCTCTGTACATCATTATCTATCTCCATCTTCTCCTTGATCAGGGGATTTCCAGTTGCTACTGCCTTTATCTCTGCATATGACAGCGTCGCCTCATCAATATCCTCACAGGTTCTTGAAACAGCCCTGCTTGTCATAACCTGACTTATAAAACGCTGCTTATTCTCAACTAAGCTCCAGCTATATGCATCAAATGTTCCCCTTGTCACATAGCGGTAAACTGCAACCGACTCATTCTCATTTCCCTGTCTGAGTCCACGTCCCTCTCTCTGCTCGATGCAGGATGGTTTCCATGGACAATCCACATGATGCATTGCTACAAGATGTGTCTGCACGTTTACACCAGTGCCGCATTTATCGGTTGAACCAATCAGAACCTTCTTCTTACCTGTACGCATATCTTTAAAGAGTGCCTCCCTTTGTGCATCCGATTTTGCATCGTGTATAAATGCGATCTCAGCTGCTGGAATTCCTTTTCTTACAAGCTCTGTTTTCAAATAATTGTAAACATCGAATTCACCTGAAGTTCTAACCTCGTCTCCAGAACGCTTCCAATAATCCTCTGTCAACATGGATTCATTCCAGTTTCCCTTTGGTGTACCGATATCAGAAAATATCAACTGACATCCTATCTTACCTTCCTCTTCTGCCTTCTCATATTCCATAAAGACATTATCAACAACCTTATTGAGCTTGCCATCTGGATTATTTGGAGCTGCTGCCTCTAACAGTCTTGCATCGGTTCCAAGCAGCCTCGCCTCATGAGTAATTTTTAAGAAATTATCAACACTAGGATCAACTCCACCCCCACGAATACGTTCTGCCCTTGCTACAAATTCCTCCATAACCTGCTTTACATACCAGTCGGGTTCACTTTCCACAATGACATACTTTCCACCTCTAAGCTCAGGCACAGGCAGATCTAACATATCCTTTGTCTGTACATCTGCCACTTCACGGAACACATTCATCAGTTCTGGAAGATTTGTGAATTTATTGAATCTGCTCTTAAAGCGGAATCCACTGCCCTCAACTGTCAGCTCCAGTGCCGTCGTCACCTCGCCAAAGTTCGCGGCCCATGCATCAAAGTGATATATTCCCATCTGCTCAAGCTTCTCTCTCTGAAGATAAAGCTGCATGACATACAGCTCACACATGGTATTGCTGATTGGTGTGCCAGTTGCAAATACAATTCCCCTGCCACCATTCAGTTCAGATATATACTGACATTTCATCTGCATATCTGTTGCTTTTTTTGATCCTGTAGAACTTATGCCAGCCACATTATTCATTTTTGAAAATATGGCAAGATTCTTAAACCCATGCGCCTCATCTACCATGATGGAATCAATCCCCAGTTCTTCAAAAGTGATGAGGTCATCTTTTCTGCTTTCATCTGTAAGCTCCCTGATCTGCTCCTCCAGCTTTTTCTTCTGTGCTTCCATCTGTTTGATTGTCCATCGCCCGCCATTTCTCGCTTTCATCTCTGTTATAGAATACGATATTTCCTCTATCTGCCTATCTATCATGGCTTTTTTCCGCTCAGCCGATATAGGTATCTTCTCAAACTGAGAATGACTCATAATAATACAGTCATAATCGCCTGTTGCAATACGCGATATAAACTGCTTTCTTCTGCTCTTTTCAAAGCCTCTTTCTGTAGCAACCAGTATGTTTGCTGAGGGGTAAAGTCTCAGGAACTCACTTGCCGTCTGACCGATCAATGATTTTGTAACAACCATCACAGTCTTATTTGCGAGTCCAAGTCTCTTCTGTTCCATACATGCCGCCATCATCTCAAATGACTTTCCTGCGCCCACACAGTGGGCAAGCAGTGTATTTCCACCCATCAGGATTCTCGCCACAGCATTTTTCTGATGAGGTTTCAGTTCAATCTCGGGATTCATTCCTGGAAACTGCAGGTAACTTCCATCGTACTCACGCAGTCTCACATTGTTAAAAGTCTCATTGTAATATGACACATATTTTGCTCTTCGATCCGGATCAGAAAACAGCCACTCCTTAAATGCATCCTTCATCAGATTCTGTTTTTCTCTGGCGAGCATCGTCTCATTTTTATTGACTTCATAGTGATATTTTCCATCTCCATCATCAATCCGGTCCTTAACAGTAACCGTCCGAAGATTTAATGTGTTCTCAAAAATAGAATAAGCGTCCATGCGGCTTGTACCATAAGTTCTGGTTGCAGCCACTGAACGCTTATCCATGGATTTATTCTCGATAAACCACTCCATATTCAGTTTGTTTAAGTGTATCTGTATTCCGCTGCTATACCACTGGCTTCTTGCAGCCCTTGCTCTTTTAGGTGTGTTAAGCATTTCGTAGATAAACTGTTCGTAATCCTCCGGTTCTATCCATGTGGTTCCTATCTTCACATCTATCTCAGAAGCATCTAGATCTTTCGGCTGCACCTGCATAAGCGCAGATACATTTTTCTGAAACAACTCCCTTTCCTCCGGCAAAATATCTGGAGCATCCACAGCAGCTCTGGCAATTCTAAGCTTATCCCTCACATTACCTGAAAGATATTCATCTGCTGTTTCCCATCCAGAATTCGGATTATTCGGATTATTTGGATTATACGCTGACGGATTTAAGAATATCAGTCCAGAAAGTTCATCGATCATGACTGCACGTTCCAGTTCTTTTTCAACCTCTTCCGAGAACGTAATCTCATCAATGCCTTGCCCTGCTTTCTTTGCAAATGAAGCTTTTACTTTTGTAAGATCCGGCTCATATATACTGAGCATATATGGAATATTGACTGTTCCAAATTCATTGATTGAGACATTCAGTGCCTCCACGGCAGTTGCAACATGATCTATCACCATTTTTGCTTTGATCGTCTGTTTATAGAACATATCAGCCTTTTTCACATGTCCATCCTCATCAACCTCCTCCAGCGAACAAAGAAGCGGATAATCACTGTCATCTCGAAATGCCCGGCTGTTTGGCTGCGATGTGATAGGACCATATTTTTCTGAAAATCTGTCATACTTCTCATTTAATTTTCTTTGTCCCTCTTCAAGCTGCTTGTCACTGCATCCTTCTGTCTGTATATCAATCAAATATCTTGTAGCAGCTCTTATTTCATCCATTGCCCTTATTCTTTCCTCCACTGTATTTGACACCTCTCTTCGGTACATCTGGGAGTTTTCTCTGTAATACAGTTTTCCGTCTACAAAACAGAATGAAAAATTACGAACATCGGGATCTGCTGGAATGATATCCTCGCCTTTCTCCTCTGTCTCTTCCAGGCGCTCAAATTCTGTAAGTTCTGCGTGCATATTCTGAACCGCTTCATTCAATGCCTCATACAGATTAAATTCCGGATCAAGATTGACGCAGGTTGTATATCTGCTGTCTTTTCCATAGATACGTTTATCATATTCCATGTGTCCAAGCACCATCTCCGGGTGCTCTACATAATAGGAATTTATTGGTATTCCATCATCTGTATATCCGAGATGCACCCAATCCGGCTCCACATCCATCTTGCGTTCTCTTTTCTGAAGGAACAGAATATCGCATGTTACTTCTGTACCGGCATTGTCTTTAAATGCTGTATTTGGAAGTCTCACTGCGCCTATCAGTTCTGCCCTTTGTGCAAGATACTGTCTTATTGCAGGATTGCTCTTGTCAAGCGTGCCCTTTGTTGTGGCAAATGCCACGATACCACCAGGTCTCACCTGATCAAGCGCTTTTGCAAGGAAATAGTCATGAATACGAAAGTTGTATTTGTTATATTTTTTATCGAAGACCTTATAATCTCCAAATGGTACATTTCCAACCGCTACATCAAAAAAATTATCAGGATACTCTGTATGCTCAAAACCACCGATAGTGATATTTGCTGTCTGATAAAGCTGCCTTGCAATTCTTCCTGATATCGGATCAAGCTCTACACCATATAAATTTGCACTGCGCATGCCAGCCGGAAGACTCCCAAAGAAGTTACCCGTTCCCATACTGGGCTCTAGCAGATTACCGCCATGAAATCCAAAACTTACAAGTGCTCGATTTATACAGGTGCATATAACAGGCGAAGTATAAAATGCATTGTTTACTGTTGCTCTTGCCGCTGCGTATTCTTCATCGTTAAGCAAAGCATGTAGCTCAGCATACTCCTTTTCCCATTCAGAATTTTTGTCATCAAATGCCTGTGGTATTCCGCCCCAGCCTGCATACTTTGAAAGCACCTTCTGTTCCTCATATCCGGCAAGTCTTCCTTCTGTTTCCAATGTTTTCAGCAGTTTTATTGCTTCAATATTCCATTTGTATCTCGTCTTTGCACCACCAATCGGAAGATCCCAGAGATTATAATGATAATTTCTTTTTTCAGGAACTGGTCCTCCTGATTTATCAGCTGGAACAACATAGGATACATCCGTTTCATCTTTCTGCTTTTCATTCTCAAGCTCTTCACTATATTCCGCCATCGTCACCATTTGGTCTTCTATGGCAAGTTCTTCATCTGTAAGCTCATTTTCCAGTATATCTTCATTTTCTAGCGCATCATACTGTTCCAGTTCATTTCTCCGGACTGAATCGTAGCTTTCCGGTTCATCCGGTATTGCAAAATCATCCAGTATCTGCTCTGACACTTCCGGACGATATTCTCCTGTCATTATGAGAGCACCAATTTCCTCCTCAACTGTTCTCCAAGAAACATACCCTTCCTTCTCACCCTCTTCATCTCTCCACTGTAAACGAATACCACTTCCTTTGAATGTGTCGTACCCATGCAGTCCATATCCTTCTATTGGCCATCCAGCACCACCCATTCCGTATTCCTTACGAATTTCTTTCGCCCTTGTCCCCGCGTCAAACTCGTTTTCATATATTTTACAAATCCTGCCCTTACCACCTGCAAAGCCTGAACCACGAAGAAGTACCTGCCTTATATAGCCTGCCGGAATCACTGTTTCCTTCTTTGGATTCAGATAATTGTATTTGCCCGATAGTGCTTCTTTTTTATCTGCTTCAAACTGCTTTATATATGAGTCATCTGTACTCTGAGCTGTTATATCAGAGCCATATTCTGCATCAAAAAAGGAAGCCTGTCTGTATGTGACTGCTTCCTTTCCTGTACCAAATGAATCAAGTTCATTCAGTTCTTTATTAAATTCTTCTTCATCCTCTAATGATACCTGTAAACTATCTCCGTGAGGACGATCTCTTCCGCCAGCATCTTTGCCTGTTCTCTGAGTTCCCACATCTCCATGGTACTGCTCGGATTCACTGGTCTGTGCGACTTCAGATACTGTGTCATCAACTGATCCAGCATCTGATTTGCTTCCTCGTCCACTTCCTTCATCTTCTCTGTCATCCTTCCGAACCGTAGCAGGCTCTTGTACCTCGCCTCCTCGTTCTCCTTCAGATAATTCATTGCCAGAAGTCCGTACTTCCCGATCTGAGTCAGGCTCTCCATCTCGTCCGGCATCTGAAGAACTGGGTACAGAATCCCGTCTACTTCCCTGTAGTTCATCTCTACTTCCATATGCAATTCTCCTTTCCTTGGTGGCTGCCTCGCAGTCTCTTCCATATGCTCTAAGAACATTACAGGAGACATCGCATATGAGAGAACCAAGACGGTAAATCATATCTTCATCCGTTATGTTTACAATCTGACTGAAGTCCTGTTCTTCTGCAGACAAGTCAAATCCACATCTCGTACCGACAACATACAAAATACTCTTCTTCACAATATCATAAATATTCTCTGCATGCTGTAAGCTCTCACGTTTTTCGTTTTCTTCAATAATCACACTGCCTGTAATCTGTGAAAACTCGGAAATACGTTCTCCGAATTCCTCTTCCATTATCTCCTGAACCATCTGTTTTGTAAAGTCCTTTAATGCGGTTACTGAGTCTTCTCTTGATAGTCTTTCATACGCTGGATACCTGCCATTTTCTGTCTGATAATCCATGAATTTTTCAAGACTGTCTCCTTCTAAATCCCATGTGAGTTTTGTCTGCCTCCCTCCGGTGTCACTGATATCAAACACATACCGCATATATGGTTTTAACGCTTTTGATGGGTAGATGGCAGCTCCCTTACTGCCACACTTTACGAATCTACCCACCTTTTTCCATGTGTCAAAGTCAGCAACCAGAGTAGCATTCGGCTTCTGGGCATATACCATAAGAATGTTATCAAACTCGTAACGATATATCTGTCCCGCAAGCCGAAGAACAGATTTCCAGGCATCCTGTGACTGTGTCACTTCATGAATCACCTGTTCATATATCTGCCTTACCTTATTATCTACTCCCATCTATGCTACCTCCGCCTACTCCTTTATAAGATCACGAATCTCCCTATATGCCTTGTACTCATCACGATCAAGCGGAAGTCTCATAACATCCTCTCCAGAACTTTTCAGTTTCTCATGTTCTGCAATGAGCTTTCTTCCAAGTCTGAGTGTTACATAATTCTGCTTGCAAAACTGCATGCTCTCCTTGAACGAAAATACATCATCATGCTCAAGCATTTCACCGATATATGTGATATGTTCCTGAAGCTTTGTCCTAACCACCTTTGCCTGATCAACGCTAAGCATAATTGTATGCTTTGTCTCCTTTGACTCATCCCACTCTTTCTGAAGCTCCCTTATCAGATACTCCATATTCTTAAGTACCTTGTCCATCTTGTTTTTCTTAGACATAAATCTATTCCTCCTTCTTATTGAACACTAGCCATGCAAAATCGCCTTCGGCGCATGCATCATTGGCCACATGTCAAGTTTTCATAGAAGACTTGACACATCTTTTTCTTCACAACAATGGGCAGGGAATAGATCTCCTGCCCTAACTTCACCTATGGTCTTCCAACAAATACAATACAATCCGGTGCCACAACCTGCCTGAACACCACACCGTACGCAGTATCTCTTGCATCAACCATCATTCCATTTCCAACGTATATCGCCACATGACCGATATGCAGATATCCTCCTTCATTTGGATCAAAGCAGTAAAAGATTAAATCGCCCGGCTGTATGTCTTCATATCTGACACCTTTTCCTGCCAGATTAAGCCCCTGTGCTTCATATCCCGCTGTGGTTGCACCACCATAGCTGATATCTACTCCAGCTTCAAGCCAGGCATAGTAAACCAGCGAACTACAATCATAAGCCCGCCCGCTGTGTCTGAGTTCCTGACTGTATGGATATCCAACCCTTGTCAGTGCAAATGTTACCGCTTTTTTCTGCTTTGCATCCTTTATATCCTTAACCCAGTCGTCTATCTCTTGCTGAGTTAATGACGACTGCGGTGTGACCCCTGTTGACGAACCAAACATTGACATCATCTGCGCCACAAACTCTTTGCGGTTATCATCAAAGGCATATTCGGTAATCATATCCGTATAATGCTTCAGCTTTACATTTACATAAAACACTGTATGATTAACTTTCTTCCCGTCATCCTGTTTTACCTGCTCTGAACCCTTGCTTGTTGTGTAAGAGCACATATCATCAAACACTTCTTTAAGTCTCCTCTTTGAAGTATCATTCATAATTGTTGCAGTATCTTCCACACCATATTTCACCATATACACAGCAACAATATCATTATAATTTCCTGCCTGCTGTCCTTCCGCACCTACATACACTATCTGTCCTGTGTCACAACCGGAATGTTTATTTATTAGGTCATTGATCTCCCTGTTGAAATCCTGCATATAAGCACTCGTCACCGTCGTAACTGTATCTCCCTCCTCAAGCGGAGGCAGAAAAATGCAAACGGTGAATTATACAAAACAGCAATCACGCCTACAATCGGAGTCACTGTGACCGCAATGAGCAGAACAAGCATAAGAAAGAATCCCGCTACAGCCGTTGCCATCTTCTTTGCAGGTATTGACAATCTGTTAAGCAAAAGATCTCTTACCATCTTCCCTACACTATCCTGCTGTTTATCCTTCTCCTTCATCTTATCAAGGAAAAACCTGATCTTTCGGCTCCTGCTGTTAGCTTTCACATTGGCTTTGTCTATTTCTTCACCAACCCTTTTCCCAACTACCTCACCCACAGCAACACCAATTACCGGCGCAAGCGGTCCTGTCTCAGCACCTGCAGCTGTTCCTGCAACTGTAGCAGCTGTCTTTGCTGTCACCTTGGCTGTTTCTTTTGCCGCCAGCTTTGCAGTCTCCTTTACTGCATCTTTTGCCGCCTTTTTCGCAGTATTCTTCGCTGTCTTTTTCGCAATCTTTTTACCTGCTTTCGCTTTCTTGATACGCTTCTTCGCCGCTTCAATTGCCTGTTTTTTTGCGATATCAGTTGTGCCACATGCTATTCTCATAGCAGGCATTCCAGCCACATTGGCAATATGAGCGGCGTCCCTTATTTCATCTCCACCTTCCATCTGACTAAGCGCAGTCTGAACACCGGCTGAACCAGCAATCCTGATACTCCCTGTCTTTGTCTTGACAGACTTCTTTGATTCCATAATCGCTGAACGCAGATGTGCGGACATGCCCTTTATGCCTCGTTCTGACATCTTTGTCTTCGCCAGCCTGTTCTTTGATATGCCACTTATAGTTCTCCCCTTATCCCCTTTGCTTAATGTCAACACATTTGCTCCCTTGACCTCCACATGCCTTGCCTTATGCGTATGAAGCTCAACTTTTTTCTTTGTGTGTATCACCATCGGCTTGTCATCCACCTTCTTGATCTTCATATATCTCACCTACCTTCTACATCCATTGCCCCACGCCTTTTTATGATAAAAGGGCAAAAAAATAGCCATCTGGGCGATGAAACCCAAATGGCTTATGTATATGTTCTGTATACACTAGTCGAACCAGAACATTATCATTTCTCACATATAGCAAATTATTAACTCATATACACACTTACTCTTCAGTATACTCGCAGTTAGAGCACACCCACTCATCACCATCCCAATGTAAACAACCGCCACACTCAGGACATTCTCTTATTTCTTCTTCATCACTATCTAATTCTCCAGAACAATAAGGACAATGCGAATATTCTGATTCATCATATACTTTATCACATATTGGACACTGCTGCATCTTTTCACCTCTCTTTATTCTTGCATATCTTTGAACATTTTATTACCCACCTTATTACCCACCCGCAAAGGTGGGTAATAAAATCAGATACCATTTATTACAATTTATCTTATTGTTGTCATGAACACCAAGATATATTCTCTACATTATTGTATTATAAATTATTCTTTCATTTCCAAGTCATTAATCAAGCTATATTTATCATCTTTAAATTCTTCAATAACTTCTTCTCTATCATCATAATTCCTATATACAATCGCATCTCTAATATCATCTCTAACCGACAGTATCAAATTTCTATCCGCATTATTGTCTATCAACGACATCATAGCCAACATATACCCTATATACAATCCATCTGAAAAACCCTCCTGATGCAGATTATGTATAAGTAAATCATCTGGCAATCCAGTGTATCCACTTGCAACAACACCTTTTTCTACAAGCTGATCTGCCCATAATTTCAATATGTCTTCTTTATTTTTTTTATTTAACAACTTATTTAAATCTATATCTTGGATTTTTTCTTTAACGAACTTGGATATAACATCTATGAGCAATTTTCCATTTTCTGATAATTCCTTATTTGCACTCTGCTTTAATGTATCCGCAACTCCATCACCAAGTTTAACTTTGTTCTTATTCTCTTCCACAACTACCTCCATAATTAATCGCCAAAAATTAAATCATGCAACACATAAGTTACTATATGTGCAGGGAGTTACCCTTTTGCCCCCTGCACATATAGTAATTTTACCACAGCCCAAGTCACACTGCCACACCTATCTTACAAAGCATCTACCATCTCCCGCGCCTTCTGCTCGGCGATACGTTCATGAATATTTGTATTATAAAGCTTATAAAGACTTGTATCCTTACCGATCTGATTATCAAATGGTATTACAACATTACCACACTTTAAAAGTCCCATACCAGACTAACTGTTTATTTCTTTGTTTCCTTTACCTCAATATAAACACAGATGAAACACAATCCCCTTTATTCCAGACTCTCCGCAATACATCCGGCCCATTCTTCCAGATCATCAGCTCTTCTGTTCTCACCGCTCATATAGAAGCTGGCTACTATAAGTTTCTTTCCTTTTCTCATGATCACACTCTCTGAGCCGTCCCAATAAGCATCTACACCATCCAGCCCTGCTATCTTCATATCAATTTTCTCATAGTCGGACTGATGCTTTGCCCTCTGCATATAAGCCTGATAAAGTTTATCTGCCAGCCATTCATTCTTTGCCTCGTGGTATGTTATCACCAAGCCACCATAGCAGATACTTCCATCTGTGTAAACTATATCACCATACTCATAAACCTTGTAATTTTCAGGCCACAGAATATCAGACCATTCACTTATCGTATTCACGTCATCATCGACATTATCTACCTTCTGGATATCATCGCAGGAAGTCAGATCAGTTATTGTCCGAAACGGAACTTCTCCCTGATATTCGGAAAGCGGCATCTGGTTTCTGTCTACGCCATTACTCAGTATAAACATACATCCAAACACTATCATTGCCACATATGCAATTATTCCAACAACAGCCTTTACGATGTATGTTCTGGCACCTTTTCTCCAGTTTGTGCCTGAACCCAGACTATCCCCATCAAGTATTTTTTTGCGGAGCCTGTACAGACTCACAGCCTTAACCAGACCGGTCGCTATAAATATGATCACGCACAATACGAGGGCAATACTTATCAGGCTTCCTCTGTTTACCATCGATAGGAACGGCTGACTTGTAAAGACAATTGCAAGATATACTATTATCCAGATGGACATCCATATTATGTTAAACTTCTGACTTCTATGCAGCGAATTCATCGCCATCGCCTGGACCTCAGAGTCTGTGTCCATCTCTCTAGCATCTATATCATCTGCTCTGTATATATGAAATACTCCATACTTTGCCACGTACTTCCATCCAAAAGCACCATTCAGCTCCACCTCATCATCACTTGGTCCGTCGTTGTCATATATCACGAATCCTTTCTGAGCCGGCTGTAACCTATACCTCACCTTTTCAGGTTCGCACCTGTCAAACGCAGCTATTCCACGGAACACTCCACCATCCCGCAATATATACCCCTGCTCCGCCATATATGAGAGCCAGCACTCAACTCCGGTAACATCATAATCCGGACACGGTATGATGCGGTGCACACTTTTTGTATCTTTTTTCTCCACCATCTTTGAGTCCTCCATATAAATTTTTTGTGAATAGTCCGCACTCCGCTGCAAATGCATCTCTACATTTCATCTGCTGCATCTTCAGCATCCCGCACACACATTCTAAGTCTTTCCACCTCCTGCTCATATGCAGATATGCCCTTATCTGTGATGCTGTATGTTCGCTTACGGCCTTCCACCTCAATTTCCCTTATCCACTTTTCCTTCTCAAACTTTCCCAATATGGTGTACAGAGTCGCCGGCCCGATCTTTACCCTTCCACCGGTTCTCTTCTCTATATAATCTGCCACATCTATCCCACACATCGGGGCTTTTGAGAATGCCATAAGCACATAAAACATGGATTCCGTCAGAATATCCATAGCTTTCTTTGGCATATTATCACTTCTCTTTCCCAATATCGTTTATTGATATCATATAACGATATTGTATAATGCATAAGGATATTTGTCAATACAACAAATATCCACTCTGATCTTTCTCGCCATGTATAGCATACTTTCAACTATGCTTACTGTTCTTTCGCTTTTTTCTTCTTTCCTGACATAGCCATATAGAATATGACATTCAGCACGATACCTGCGCATGTTGCTATCGGCGCTGCAAGTCCTATATTTGTAAGGCTCGCCTCCGGCCGTATACTCATGTAATAGGCAAGAGGCAGTCTAACGAGCAATGTCTGGATAAGTCCCTGTATCATGACCCATAGTGACTTCTCATGTCCATTGAAATATCCTATCATGCTGAACAGCACCGCGGTGAGTATAGTCTCAGGTGCAAAGCCCCTCAGGTACTCGAAGCCCCTCTGTATAACAGCCGCGTCAGTGGTAAAGATCGATGTCAGTTTGTCACCAAAGAACCACACGCCAATGAATACCACCACGCCGACAGAAAGTCCTATGCCCATACCGGTAAGCATCGCTTTTCTCGCTCTGTCCTCTTTTCCAGCTCCAACATTCTGCGATACAAATGAAGCCATAGACTGCATAAGCGAACTTGGTACCAGCATGGCAAAGCTGACTATCTTGCAGGCAACTCCATATCCGGATGATGCCTCCAGGCCAAGTCTGTTGATAAATGCACACAGCGCCAGAAATGACATCTGCGTGAGAAATTCCTGCATCGCCAGCGGAAGCCCAACTGAGAGCAATCTTCTGCACTGTCTGTTTAATCTGAAATCTTTTCTTGATATCTTAAATGGAAGCTTTTTCTTCTTCAGCAGCACAAGCGCAAGGACAACACTGACCGCCTGGGCAACCACTGTTGCTATGGCTGCACCCGCAGCGTCAAGATGACATCCCGCAACCAGGATAAGATCACCGATAACATTTACAATACATGCCACAAACACAAATATAAGAGGTGATTTGCTGTCTCCAAAACCTCTGAATATCGCGGTGAGCACATTGTATGCCATAATGAAAAATATTCCTCCTCCGCATATCCTCACGTACGACGATGTAAGAGTGACCGCCTCAGCCGGTGCCTGCATCAACACGGACAAAGGTCTTGCAAACATCACCATGACAACTGCCAGCACCACCGCAAGTATTGCAAATATAGTCGTGGCACCTCCAAGAAGCTCTCCTATCTGATCTGTGTTCTTTTCGCCTATATATCTGGCAATAAGCACTGTGACACCCATAGCAAGTGCTGTTATCACAAATGTAACCAGATTGAGCACCTGGCTGCCTGTTGATACGGCTGAAAGCCCCGCCGTCGAACCGAATCTTCCAACCACCAACAGGTCAACTGCACCATATGCAGCCTGAAGTATCAGTGCTCCAAGAATCGGTCCCATGAATGGGAGCATTTTTCTAATTATACTTCCCTGTGTAAAATCTGTTTTATCCTGTACACTCATCTTATGTCTTGACTCCTTTTGCTCATAACATCATAAATTTTTTCAATGGTCGCTATCATAATATCTGCATCTTCATCTGTGATATTGGTAAGAGACTCCCCCAGTCCTGTGAAATACTCATCAACATATTTGCAAACCAGATCTCTGCCAGCCTGAGTGCTCCTTATATACACAATACGTCCATCCGCCTCTGAAGCCTTCTTTTCCACAAATCCGAGGCGTTCCATATCCTTTATCGTCTTTGTCACTCCCGGTCTTGGTAGTCCCAGTTCATCACTTATATCACTGACCTTTACCTCTGCGCCGTCAAGCTCCAGCTTCGTTATCACATCAAGATAATGTATGTGGGTAGGCGTCACTCCATTTGGCAGCTTGGGCATCATATCTCTGACTCTCTTAGCCTGGTAGCAGGCATCCATAACCTGTTTTATCTTTTCCTTTGTCATGGTTCTCCTTCCTGTAAATTTATCAAATGTTATTTTATTGTTATTTCGTATAATTACTTTAGGTAATTATCATCAGTAAGTATATTCATATTTTCTCTTTTTGTCAAGGGATAGGATATATAAACTATTCATATGCCTGCGTAAGCCATTAGCCACCATGCATAAAAAATGCTCCACCTGATTCTCTCACAGATGAAGCATTTAATTATAAAACTTATTACTTACGCCGGGCAACTTTACCAAAGCTCTCGTCAAGCCCTTTTTCTAACTCCCTTTACTATTCCCACAACCGATTCGATCAGAACCACCGCCACAAATGGTATTCCTGCAAGCGTTATGGCGAACATTATGTATTCGATTCCATTCAGAAAATGCTCCCATCCTCCTGTAGCCTGCGATACTATCCACATTTCATTGAGAACCAGAGCACCGATCAGGAATCCCAGTATCAATCCACAGATCATCCACGCCGCACAGATTATGGCGACATCTTTCAGCCGCACAATCTGATTATCGTATATCCATTTTCTGAATATAATATACAGAATTACGCATATCAGGGGTACAGCAAATACAACGACCAGATTGTAACTATCATTATATGTTTCTTCCATGTAATCAGACAGCGTCATAATGCTCCAGCATATGAGCTGTACTACCAGACATATCAATATTTTCTTCTTCATATGCAAACTCCCCACTACATCTACTTTTTACATACTATAATAAAGTTCTTCGCATTACAATTTAATTAAAATTATAATATGCTTTTACTCAGATCAGATATCTGCCAGTAAGCCCCACGATCACCTGCATTCCGCCGGAAAGCAGCATCACCCACACCGGATTCAGTTTGAATTTCCTGAGCAGAACAACACTCACTGCAAATATCACCACAAGATTCCACTTAGTTCCTGCGAGACTTATCATATCGATACCAGTCCAGACCGCCGTCACCAATATCGAAACTCCCGCTGACGCGATCATAGCCACAACAGCCGGTCTTATGCCGCCGAGAATCTCCTGAAGAACATCCTGCTTGCGATATTTCAGATACAGCCTGACTATGACCGTTACAATGATACATGAAGGGAGTATACATCCGAGCGTGGCAACCGCCGCACCGGCATATCCGGCCACCCGTAGCCCCACAAATGTCGCCGAATTGACAGCTATAGGTCCCGGAGTCATCTGGGATATAGTGATCAAATCCGTGAACTCTGACATGGTCATCCACCCATGTATCTTCACTATCTGCCCCTGTATAAGCGGCATGGCGGCATAACCTCCGCCGAAACTGAAGAGTCCTATCTGGAAGAAACTTAGGAACAACTGCAAATAGATCATTATTCCATCCCCCCTTTGTCGGGATGGTTTTCAGGATTTCCGTCAGAAGTATCCTCTGTCTTTTTATGCCCACGCCCTCTTCTTTTCTCCAGCTGTCCTCTGCAAACGCCGACAAGTCCACAGACAATTACTATGAACACGACATTTATCTCCAATATGTAGGATGCAACAAATGCAGCTATCATGATCAATATCCCCAGATCATCCTTCTGCTTTACTATGTCTGCTCCCATATCATATGTCACTGATGCAATGACCGCAGCTACACCGGCCTGCATTCCCTCCAGCATCTCACTGATCACCCAGTTAGTCCTGAACGCGCTGTAACAGTAAGATATGATGGATATTATGACAAATGGCGGTATGATCGTTCCGATTATGGCCACCAGTGCCCCTGCTATACCGCACAGTTTGTATCCAACCGCTATCGCTCCATTTACTGCGATAGGTCCCGGCGACGATTGGGATATAGCCACAAGATCCAGCATCTCGTCCTGCTCTATCCAATGGTTTTCATCCACAAACTTTTTCTTCATAAGTGAAACGATGACGTATCCACCCCCGAAGGTAAAGACGCTCAGATATAATGTTGTTATGAATATCTTTAAAAGGGTCCTACCCTTTCTTTTTTCTTTTTCCATAATTAATCCTTGGGGACGTTCCTTTTGTCACGAGGAGCGTCCCTCTGTCCCACACTAGATATATATTCCTAATCAAGTCTAAATAATTTTCGTCTAAATATTTTTGCAACTGACATCTGCCATCTTCTGCATCATACTTTTTTTATCATCTTCTGTCGCAGACATTGCACGTATGGTTCTCTCAAACAATGATGTCAACTTTACTCCTTTTATTGCCCCATATCGAGTTTTCACCTTTCGCATGACAGGGGACACTCTCCGATACAAAAGGAACGTCCCTGATATATTCTATCATATACTTCTACAAATCGCTTTACTTCTTTTCAAAATATAGTATAATATTATATGTTTTGATTTTCTTAAACGATCGTTAAGCTATCGTATCTAATCAAATCCATTTTCATATGAATGATATTATATGAATCATGTTATACGAAACCCATAGTCATTTCAATTTTTCAACAATTACCTTTTTATAAATGTCTTTTTGTCTTATCGTGGTTGGTTTTTGATGGCTATATTTTTGATTACCGTGTTTTCATGAATCACATTTTAACATTTATTTTTTCCACACTGTACACATCACATTTTATCATTTTGGAGGAGGTCCTTTTATGCCAAGAAAACCAAGAGCTATATCTGAATCAAACATTTACCACGTTGTAATTCGCGGAGCAGACCGGCAGCAAATGTTTGAAGAAAAGAATGATTATGTCAAATACCTGGATATCCTGAGCTATTACAAAAAAGAATGCCAATTTGAAATCTATGCATATTGTCTGATGTCTAATCACGTTCATCTTCTCATACATACCTCTAACACCCCACTGGCGACTGTATTTCGCCGCATTAACACGCGTTATGCGGTTTGGTTTAATATGAAATATGATCGAACCGGCTTCCTGCAGCAAGGCAGATATTACAGTGAACCTGTTAACAATGAACGATACCTTCTCACTGTAGTCCGCTATATACACCAAAATCCGTACAAAGCTGGCATAGAAGCTTTTCCCGGCGAGTCTTACCCCTGGAGCAGTATCTACAGTTATCTATCAGAAAACTCGGCATTGGTAGATATCGGACTGATAAACAATCTAATTGGTGATTCGAAGGCATTTACAACATTTCATCGAGAAACCGAAGAAGCCGACTGCCTAGACATTCATAAACTTACCAAAAGGCTCCCAGATGATGTTGCCAAAGGGCTAATTATCAAAGAAACCGGATGCCACACTATTACCGACTTTCAATCACTCCCCCTTTTAGAAAAGAAAAAATACCTTGCTCTTTTGCACGAACAAGGTATTTCTATCAGACAGCTGAACCGTCTCACGGGCACGTCTAAAGGAATCATCCAGCGAACCTTAACAGAGGGCATGCCTCACAACAGCAAGCCTCAGCCTTGACAGGAAACACTCATCAGTACACGAGGACGCTCGTCAGTACACGGGGACACTCGTCAGTACACGGGGACACTCGTCGGTACACGGGGACACTCGTCAGTACAAAAGGAACGTCCCCACTTTACAAACATTTTATTTTATCAGTCTGAACTTCTTCGCAAACCTCACAATAAGACCTCCCTTAGGCATATTGAGAAGTTCCTCCTCCGTATATCCTCCGGCTTTGAGTATAGCCACCGCATAGAATATGATCGCCACAAATACTGCAACAAACATCGCGATCACCCAGTTGCCGAGAAGCTTCCTGCAGCCCTCATATACAATGATCGTAACAACACCCATGAAGATAGATGCTATAGTAGGTGCAACGTATATTCGCCTGTTGTCCATCTTGCCAGTCTTGTACTTTGTGAGCGAACGCTGGTTGAATATACATATGAGCAGCGAATTCACTATCGAACCAAATACCAGTGCATAAAGTGCCCAGTCTGTGCAGTACAGCATAACCACAAGAACCACCACATGTATCACCAGTGCAAGGGTTGCATTGATAACCGGTGCCATCACCTTACCCATGGCCTGAAGCACACTGTTGGTTACAGTTGACTGTGCAAAGAACACTATGGATATGAATCCAAGATACATACATTTGGCTGCCATCGGATCCGCACCTGAGAACAGGAGCTGTATTATAGGCTTAGCCAGGACTCCCATTCCAACCGCACATGGTATGGTGACCAGCATGGACATGCTGAGCGCCTGATTCAGGAGTTTATTGGTTTTCTGCATGTCATTTCTTGCATACGCACCGGATATTCCCGGAATATATGCGATTCCAACTGAAGCTGCTATGGCAAGCGGAAGGTTCGTGAGAACTGTATACTGTCCTGAGTAAATTCCATACAGCTTTGCCATCTCCAGGGAATCCATGCCCTTCATCTTCATGACCACATAGAATACCTTCATGTCTATAGGTGTGAGCACGTTATACACCACTGCTGCCACCACGATAGGTGTGACTGTGGCAATGATTATTCTGAACAGCTTTCCATAGGATTCCGTGTCAGGACTTGTATCGCTCTTCACAGACTCCATGATACCCTTTCTTCTTCTCGCATAAGCGAACAGTATGAATATCAATCCTCCAAGGACTCCGGCACCTGTACCCATGGCACTTCCGGCAGAACCATACTTTGCATGCTCGGTTGTTCCAGCGGCAAATGGCTTTGCAAGCATATACGCAGCGACGATACTGACTACTGCATTTGCAAGCTGCTCTATGATCTGCGATATAGATGTAGGCACCATCGTGTTGTACGCCTGCAGATATCCTCTGAATATTGCAAGAAAGCCCGATATAAATATAGTAGGGGCAAGTATCTTAAGACTTAAGACTGCATTTGGCTGGTCACTTACAAACCATTCGGCTCCAAAGTACGTGATCAGTGCCGCCACAGCACCCGCTATGACTACATATATAAATGTACAGTAGTATATACGTCTGGCACTCTTGTACTGTCCCATAGCTATCTTACCGGCAACAAGCTTCGACACCGCTGTAGGAATACTGTATGTGGCGATCATTATGACCATGGCGTATATTGCATACGCTGAACCATAATATCCATTTCCCTCATCTCCAAGTATCTGATACAGAGGCGATCTGTACAGAAGGCCGATGATCCTCGACACGATTCCGGCTCCCGCCAGGATTCCTGCCTGAAGCGCCAGATTACTTCCCTTTCCTGATAGCTTTCCTTTCTTTGCCGTACCGGTATTTGTACTCATATCTAACTCCTTATTGCCATTTCTAAATCACTGTTGTAAAATTCAATTTGTATCTTTGATATATATCACAAACTATATATATACCAATTTTATGCAGTTAATTCAACCATAATATTTATAAACACGATGCATATTATGACCAAATATACCACAAGGAGGAACTTTAACCATGGAATACTCTTCACTTCCAAAGGATCCTATGGTGCTTCTCAGCTTCATCAACACGAAGCTCAGAGATGACTATCCAAGTCTTGACGAGCTCTGCAGCTCACTATGTGTAAATGCAGATGATATCAAGAGTAAGCTCGCATCCATCGACTATTCATACGATGCAGAAAAGAACAGATTTGTGTAAAAGCAAATCTGTTCTTTTCTCTTTTGTCAGACAGGGACAGCATCTGCTTTCCCCGTGCTGATATTATGTTTTATTTATCCTGATTTCCGGAAATTTTTTTATCACTCTCCGGTTTTGCCTGACCATTTCCAACTTCTTCAGCGTCATCTTTGCTGTCAGCTTCCTTATCAGGCTCTGCATCACTTCCTACTATATTATTTGCAAGCTTTTCAGCGTCCGCCCTGCTGGCCACGCTCTTCATAACATGCATGAATTTATCAAATATACTGATAGGATCATCATCTGAATCATCATCATCCTGAGACTGATCATCTGCATGCGTAGTGCCAGACTTCACATATTCATCATCTGGAAGATCTGATGGGTACTGAAGCATATGCTGCTTCTGCTTGAGCTTCCTTTTGTTCTCACGCTCCGCAAGCTTCTGCTCCGGCGTCTTCTTCTTGAACCTTATATCCTCTTCTTCCTCAGTTATATATATCGGCTCTCCCGTCTCCTCATCTATCCTGCGGATCTTCTCATACTCGGATGTCTTGAACGCAAGATTCTTCTCCTGCAGCTTTGCAGTGCATGTCCTGTTGATGTACATGTAACAGCAGGCAAATACAGGAACTCCGAGAAGCATTCCAAAGAATCCGAACAAACCGCCGCCAACTATAACCGCTGTGAGCACCCAGAAGCTTGAAAGTCCTGTGGTATCTCCGATGATCTTCGGTCCGAGGATATTGCCATCAAACTGCTGCAGTACAAGTATAACAATGAGCAGCACAAGACTCTTTATAGGATCTGCAATGAGCACGATGAAGAAACATGGCACAGCTCCTATGATAGGTCCGAAGAACGGTATGACATTTGTCACTCCGACGATAACACTTATCAGAACCGCATATGGCAGATTGAGTATCGTTGAAACTATGAACATGATCATTCCAATGATAAGTGAATCAAGTATCTTACCATTAATAAACTGACCAAATATCCTGTTCATCTCTGAAAGTCCGTCAAGGATAGTATTTGCATTATTCACCTTGAATACCGCATATATGATCTTCTTTCCCCTAGATGCAAGATATTCCTTGTTTGCCATCACATATATCGAAGCGATAATACCGATGAAGAAATTGTATAGGAACTTAAGACCTGAGAACACTCCACTTCCTATATTCACCACGATCTTGTCCACATTTGGCATGATCTTGGTATTCAGCATATCCTGAACCTTGAGATATGCATTGTTCATATACTTGTTGATCTGATCCTCAGGTATATTGAGCTTCTGGAACTTCTCATTTATATTCTCCACCATCGTCTGAAGGTTGGAATAATAGGTATCCATGTTGCCCACAAGCTGCTTGATACTGTCGTAGAGCTGAGGAACCACCAGCCACACTATTCCGGTTATGATTCCAAGGAACACTATGGTAGTTAAAATAACCGACAAAGTTCTCGAAACCTTGAACAATTTTTTCTTATCCGATATGACTCTCTCCTGGAATATCGTATGAAATAATCTGTCGAAAAAAACAAGTATCGGGTTCATGAGAAACGCAATGACTGCACCCACTATGATCGGTGCAAATGCACTCGATATCTTGTCAAGTATCGCACGAAATCCCGACCATTGCTCCAGTATCTTATTAAAAAGGAGTCCGACAACGATTATTCCTATGACCGCCAGACTTATGTTGAGAATTCTTTTCTTCTTATTATTAACAGCCAACTTCTTCTCTCCCATTCTTTAGCATATGTTTATTATATTAGTTTTTCCAAACCTGTTCAATACAGCTTACGCAAAATTAACCATACATTTATCATTTAATCTCATAAATTTTATAATTCGTGCATATAATGCACTTTAGGGGATAGTATGTTCAGAAAATTTATGTTGTTTACCCTACTGTTTTTTAGTAAAATGAGAACTAGCCAAGGGCAAATGCGAAAACTATCGCATACCAGGATTTCCTAAACGAGGGAGGTGTTCTATATGAATTGGGAGATTGCAACCTGGCTTATCATATTTGCCGTATGTCTCATTGCTGAGATCATATCGCTTGGACTTACAACCATCTGGGCATGTGGAGGAGCCCTGGTGGCAATGATCATCGCTTTTTTCAGCGGATCGCTGCCACTACAGATCGTTGCATTTCTTGTTGTTACCACTATTCTTTTCTTCACGACAAGACCGATTGCCAAGAAGCATCTTGACAACCAACTGGTGAAGACAAACGTAGAAAGTCTTATCGGCAAACACGTTATCGTATCTGCTGACATAGACAACCTCAAGTCCACCGGTCAGGTCTTGATCAACGGAGTTGAGTGGACAGCAAGATCCAAACATGGCGATACCATTGAAACCGGAACCGAGGTCGTGATCGACGAGATATCCGGAGTCAAAGCAATCGTAGAAAAGGCAGGAAAGCCGGCAATATAAAGCTAAGGGCTTATCAGCTTAAGACACACACATTTTTAATTAAGGAGATTATTATGGACGGAGCAGGAATTTCACTTATTATCATTTTATGTCTGATCGTAATCGTTATTATTTGCAGTACGATCAAGATCGTGCCACAGGCACACGCTTATGTAATTGAGAGACTTGGAACATATCAGGCAACATGGTCTGTTGGACTTCACATGAAGATGCCTGTTATCGATAAGGTAGCCAAGAAGGTTACACTCAAGGAGCAGGTTGTTGACTTCGCTCCACAGCCGGTTATCACAAAAGATAACGTAACAATGAGGATCGACACAGTCGTATTCTTCCAGATCACAGATCCTAAGCTTTTCAGTTACGGAGTTGAGAATCCTATCATGGCCATCGAGAACCTGACAGCTACCACACTTCGTAACATCATCGGTGATCTCGAGCTTGACCAGACACTTACATCAAGAGAGACCATCAACACCAAGATGAGAGCAACACTTGACGAGGCTACTGATCCTTGGGGAATCAAGGTCAACAGAGTAGAGCTCAAGAACATCATCCCTCCTGCAGCTATTCAGGATGCCATGGAGAAGCAGATGAAGGCAGAGCGTGAGAGACGTGAGCAGATCCTCCGTGCTGAAGGTGAGAAGAAGTCAGCCATCCTCATCGCAGAAGGTAACAAGCAGTCAGTCATCCTTGAGGCCGAGGCTGAGAAGGCTTCTCAGATCCTCCGTGCTGAGGCTAAGAAGGAAGCAACTATCAAGGAAGCCGAAGGTCAGGCACAGGCTATCCTCGCTGTACAGCAGGCAAATGCAGATGGTATCAGAGCACTGAATGAGTCAATGCCTACAAATCAGGTCATCACTCTAAAGAGCCTGGAAGCATTTACAAAGGCTGCAGACGGCAAGGCTACCAAGATCATCATCCCATCAGAGATACAGGGAATCGCAGGTCTCACCTCTTCTATTGTAGAGGTTGCCAAGAGCACTGAAACTGCTGCCATATCAAAGCAGTAAGCAAAGAGATTAATCACAAAAGGCATACATGACAGTACATTTCACTGTACCGTCCATGTATGCCTTTTCTTATAACTTCATATGTATATCATTCAGGATATTATAATAGTCTTTCATATATAGAAACATATATAGTATTATTGCTCTGGAACCGGAAGTCTTGCGGTCTCATGCTGCAGTTCATCCAGCACTGATCCAAATTCATATGTAACATTTATGATCTTATCCTGCCCCTTCGGGATACCGTACACAACATATTGATACACCACAGACATTGGGGTAAGGGCATCATCTGTATATTCACCATAGAAAATCTTTCTCTTTATTGGATCCGTATCACTGTCCGTATCTATAACCACAATGTCAAAGTTTCCTGTTCTCGCGCCGTGATTTAACAGTATATCGCTCACCAGATAATAGTCATAACTGTCATAATCAAATTCCACTTCACTCAGATAACTTATCTCATCAGTGGTAATTTCCGCCCCGCCAGGAAGAGTATATTTCTTATCATTCTCAATTTTCTGTCCATACTCACCATCGTATATTTTGTATAACTTTCCTTTAGGAGTGTCAAGCTTACTCACATCATACCAAACCGACGCATCAGCCTTTTCACCTACCACATACATAATATTTGTAGGAGTAGACTGACCTTTCGGTGAATCAGGATCATCATTCTGGCAGTATACAACCATATACCCATAATCACCTGACCTGACCATAAAGTACATATGTCCATGATCAGCATCCACTACTTCTGATATGTCATTGGCATCTGCATATCCATCATATGACATCAAAATGTCTATGTCCTCCTGACTCATAGGTTCCAACATCATACAAGATTTTGATCTGAGATATACATCAAAATAATCTCTTCCGTCTGGCATACCCTCTGCATCTGAACTCCCATCGTCCGTAGCATCCATCTCATATTCCATATCGTATACCACATATCCTTCGGGAACATCGGCATCTTCCAGCTCTATCGGCTCCACTGAATTGATCGTCAACCACGCCGTATTTCCAACAGGATCCACATTCACCATCTTGTCTCCAAATGCATATCCTTTGACTGGGATACTATCAACATAATAATTCCCATCGCCACTGTATATTTCATCATTTGTATCCTCATATTCGCCTTCTGATTCTTCATCAAACCCAAGACTTTTGTCATGATCTGACGTGAGCGCCGAATAAACGGTCCCCAGACATATTATCAGGAAAAATACAATGATAATTATCATGCTGATTTTTTCCAGTCTCTTTTCATTATCGAGTACATCTTTTTCTTTCTTCTTGAACCACTCGCTGTGCACATTTCCATACTGTTTATTCTTGTCTTCAATATGGGATGTCTGATCCTGATTGTGATCTCCGGCATCTGCCGGAGCTGCTCCGCTTTCAAACTGCCCATCTCTGTTTTTTTCCACATACCATGAACCGCATCTCGGACACATATGCCCTGTCTTTTCGGGGTAAAATTTTTTACCGCAGCTTTTGCATGTAACCTTCAATTATCCACCTCATCAGTCATTCTTGCTTACGTTGTTGTACTGGAAGAAGTCGATTCTGTGATCTTTGAAATAGTACTTTGCGTCACGCTCATTTACCTCTCGAAGAACCTTACACGGGTTTCCGACAGCCACTACATTTGATGGTATATCCGTTGCGACCATACTTCCAGCTCCTATGACGGTGTTATCGCCTATAGTCACCCCCGGAAGTATCGTAACTCCTGCACCTATCCAGCAGTTCTTGCCTATTGTTATAGGTGCATTGTACTGATATCCCTGTTTTCTGAGTTCTGCGTCTATCGGATGTCCCGCCGTAGCCAGTGTGACATTCGGACCAAACATGGTGTAGTCACCAACGTAAATATGTGTGTCATCCACCATTGTAAGGTTGAAATTCGCATATATATTGCTGCCCCAGTGAACAAATTTGCCGCCCCAGTTTGCATGGAGTGGTGGCTCTATATAGCAGTTGTCTCCTATCTCCTCAAACATCTCCTTGAGCATCTGCTGACGCTTGACCATCTCTGTTGGTCTGGTCATATTGAAGTCATATAATCTGTCCAGACACTTTATCTGCTCTCTGGCGATATCCTCATCGCCCGGAAGATAAAGCTCACATGTGTGCATCTTTTCCAGCTCTGATTTTCCCATTGTAAATACCTCCTGTATTTTATTTTTGTCTTCATAAACCCGCCATGTTGTAAATCCGTTTCTTTTTGACATCGTGGATTATCACATCATGATCACACTGGCTATATGAAAGCAACAGGCACCACCAAGCCGCACTAAAGCGCCCATGATGATGCCTGTTATATCGTCGTATATACATTATATTCAAATGTACATACATGGCGCACTCGGCACCATATATATCATTTAGTTGTACTTGTAGTAATTGATGAGGCAGCCATCTGTTATGATCTGTCTCTCATCGTCTGTGAGTTCTCCAAGTCTCAGCTCTATCTCAGCAAAATCCTTGTTCACAACATAAGCCTTGATGACCTCTGTCTTGTTCTTCACAGCATCCTTGATTCCTGGGATGAATACATAATCGTCATTGTCAAAGTCAAAATCCTTATCGATCACAAATGGAAGCATACCCCAGTTGATAAGGTTTGATCTGTATCTCTTTGTAGCGTACTCCTTTGCAATGTTTGCCCATCCACCGAGAACCTTCTGGCATGATGCAGCCTGCTCACGGGCTGAACCGTCACCTGGCTTAACAGCATAAATGGTACTTCCAACACCTGTGTTGCTTCCGCATACGTCCTCAAACTTCTCCTTGATGGCATGCATAACTTCCTTGACCTCTGGGAATGCCTTACCCATGCACTCACCTGCCTCACGAACCTTCTCTACAGCCTGGATAGCCTTCGCTCTTCCAACGTACTCAGGATCCTTTCTTGACAGAGTGAACTCTGCAAGTCCAAGAGGATTTGATCTGTATGATGAAGTCTCTCCTGATGGGATAAGCTCATCTGTTGTTGTTACAGGATCATGTATAACTGATGCCACCTTGAGGAGAAGGTTGTCTGTAAGAGGAACCATCTCAGGCCAGTCCTTGATGTTTGGACCAAACTTGATCTCAACTGAAGGATCAGACTTTCCAACACCGTTGTAAACTCTTCTGTCGTATATAGCCTTGTCGAAGAAATACTTTGGATGTGTGTACTCTATATCTGCAAGGTCTGTTGCTGATGTCAGATAGCCCTTGTTGGCTGCAGTTGCTGCGATAGAACGCGCATCCATAAGCGCAACAGATGAGATCTGACCATTCTGTATCTTTGAACCCTCTCTGTTAGGGAAGTTTCTTGTTGAATGTCTGATGGAGAATGCATTGTTGGCAGGTGTATCACCGGCACCAAAGCAAGGTCCACAAAATGCTGTCTTAACGATGGAACCTGTCTCGATGAGATCAGCCAGAACACCGTTCTTTGCGAGCTGCATATATATAGGTGTACTTGCAGGATATACTGACAGTGTGAACTCGTCAGCGCCTATGCTCTTGCCTCTGAGGATATCAGCCGCATCGCAGATATTCTCATATCCACCACCGGCACATCCGGCGATGATTCCCTGCTCAACATACAGCTTGCCATCTCTTACCTTATCCTTGAGTGTAAAGTCGACCTTGCCGTCAAGGCTTACAAGTGCACGCTTCTCAACATCATCAAGGATATCCATGAGGTTGGCATTCAGCTCGTCGATGGTGTATGTGTTGCTTGGGTGGAATGGCATAGCTATCATTGGCTTAACTGTTGACAGATCTACATATACGACTCCGTCATAGTAAGCCACATCGCCAGGATTCATCTCCTTGTATGCCTCACTTCTTCCGTGAATGTCATACCAATCCTTTATCTTGTCATCTGTCTTCCATATTGATGACAGACATGTTGTCTCTGTTGTCATAACATCAATACCGATACGGAAATCTGCTGAGAGCTTGTCAACACCAGGACCAACGAACTCCATGACCTTATTCTTGACATATCCGCAGCCAAATGTTGCTCCGATGATGGCAAGTGCCACATCCTGAGGACCAACCCCCTTCTGTACCTCTCCGTCGAGATAGATTGCGATAACGCCCGGCTTTGCAACATCGTATGTCTTACACAGGAGCTGCTTTGCGAGCTCACCGCCGCCCTCTCCAATAGCCATAGTACCAAGAGCACCGTAACGTGTATGTGAGTCTGATCCAAGTATCATGGCGCCACACTCTGCCAGCATCTCTCTTGCAAACTGATGGATGACCGCCTGATGAGGTGGTACATACACGCCGCCATACTTCTTCGCACATGAGAGGCCAAACATATGGTCATCCTCATTGATGGTTCCACCTACGGCACACAGTGAGTTGTGACAGTTTGTAAGTACATATGGTATAGGGAACTCCTTAAGACCTGATGCTCTTGCTGTCTGGATGATTCCTACAAATGTTATATCATGTGAAGTCATCTTATCGAATTTGATCTTAAGATTCTCCATATTGTCAGATGTGTTATGCTTAGCCAATATTCCGTAAGCAAGTGTGTTCTTTGATGCCTCTTCCTTTGATGGAGCACTGCCAAGCTTTGATGCGAGAACTGCACCTGCCTCAGCATTATCCTCAACCAGCTCTGTACCATGTAACAGATAAGCACCGTTGTCAAATAATTTAATCATACTCTTCCTCCTGGTAATAGCTTTTTGTCATTTATGGAATTTCACACAGATGTATACAAAACCCCATGTTTCTCTACATCATACCATATTATTTTCAAATTTTAAATAGTATTATATTAGAGCTTAACGCAAAAAATCTGCCATACATGCTCAGGCACATATGGCAGATCCTATGCATCAAATTGAATATACTGTACAGATACCCTTAACCGAAATACCTGTACCTGATACATCCTATCTGACACTATATAATCAATCTCCCCTCAGAGTTAATTATCCTCTGTTACATACACTATACTATTTGTATAATTTTTCCAATAGTTTTGGCAAAAATCGACACAAACGACGCGTATAACAACCTGAACGACATAAATTTTCGTGTACAACACACATATACTTTAATTATACCTATTGTAGAAATTCCCATTTGTATGATAGAATGTTCCTGATATGTTAATAATTTAAGAGTTTTGTTTATCTATCAATTTTTCACAGGAGTGTTTGATTATGAATTTTCTGATTGTTGAGGATGACAATATCCAGCTTACCGGCTTAAAATATATAATTGAAGAAGAGTACGCAGACGCTGTTGTCAACACTGCATCAACTTACAACGATGCCATAACAATAATAGATTCATTTGATATTGATATCTTTTTACTGGACATTGATCTCGGTGGAGGGAAGACCGGATTGGATGTATGTGGTTATCTCCGAAGAATTCCCAAATACAGTGACACACCTGTCATCTTCATCACCGATATCACCGTTCCAAACCTTGATGTCATCAACAAGTATCATTGCCAGTATTATTTCTCAAAGCCTTATGACAGAATCGATGTCGTAGGAGGTATCAACTCGGTGCTCACACAGCCTGACGACCAGACATCAAGGATCCGCGTAAAGGATATCCAGGGAATACTTTTCCATATAAGCATGGATGAAATAATTTATGTATGTGCATCCGGCCACCACAAGCACATTTTCACATCCGACGGCGATTTTATCGTCACCAACCCGACCTTCGAGTCAATTTTGCAGGATGCCGGTGATGCTTCTCTGGTAAGATGCCACAAAAGCTATTACTTCAATCCCAACTACATACAGAGTTATGACAGATCCAATTCACTTATAAAGCTAAAGCTGACTCAGGAGTCCATACCGGTTGGACGCAAATATAAAACTATTATAGAAACTTACCAGGAGTACAGATAAAATGGCTGCATATTTTAACTTTCTTTCCAAGATATTGCTTGATACCTTTGTATTTTTAATATTCATGATGGCGATATACAATGTAAAATTTTCCCAGATAGCAAGGAGACTTCCACCTTTGCTTCTGCTGACTTTACCAGTCTCTCTGATTGCCACAGTTACAGACTCCATGTTCATATTCACACTGATAACATACATCTACTGCTTTGTATTCTACTCCCTGGTCTTCCGTTATCCGCCAATGAAGATCATAACGGGCTACGCAATAGCTCTTATAATCATGACAGTGCTGAACCTTATACAGATGGTTGTCATCATGCAATTCACAGACAACCCTTTCACCAATGCTTCAACATATATAACTGAAGCCATGGCTTTTGTGATAGCTATTTTGCTGTACAAATTCGGGCACCTGGATAAGCTGTATGAAACCCTCATCATAAAAAACCAGGTTTTCAGGAATATAATACTCGCTGTATTTGCCCTCATGGTCTCCATGGTTTTATACCAGCGTATATCACCTAAAGATTTCATGAATGTGTTTATGACTTTCCTGTTTATAGTTATTCTTATACTCATCCTGTACGCCGGAATGTACAAGAACTACATGAGTCTCAGGGAGTCCCAGAAACAGCTGCAGTCTTATGAACAGTATCTTCCTATTATAGAGGAGCTTATCGATCAGGTTAGAATGAGACAGCACGATTATAACAACGAACTTCAGGCAATAAGCATGCTGCCGATCAGCTGCACTGATTATGAATCACTCTCTGCCGCTCTGGCAAAAGAGCTTGATACCTCATGCAGCGATCACGTTATAAAAAATTCCTACCTTCTGAGGATCAACATGAAACTGATCGCCGGATTCCTGTTCAGCAAGATGAACCTTGCCCAGGAGCGAAATATAGATCTCAATATAAATGTCAAGAATTCGACTCTCACATCAAAGGCTGCTGAATTCGAACTTCTGGATACGATGAGTATTCTGGTAGACAATGCATTTGATGCCACCGAGGATGGAGGGCATATAGAGATAGTGATCGACTCAGATGGAACGAAGACATCCGTTGAAACCCTCAATGCAGGTCCTACTCTCACCGCGGCAATGCGAAGGGACTTCTTCACCAAAGGCTACTCGACAAAGCCGCTGAAGGATGGCAGATATTCAAGGGGAATAGGTCTTTATAAGTTAAAACAACTCACAAAAAAATATGACGGTGAGATCCTTCTCGACAATCAGACAGCAGACGGACAGACTTACATTCATTTTCTGGTCAGACTATAAATATCACTTTTATGACTTTTTAAGACAGCTATGGGTTAATTCCATATCTGTCTTTTTTGTTGGTGATGATCACTTTCATATATACGCATGCAGTATTTTTATCATTTTCTTTCCTATTGTTTAAGATTTTATGTTGCGCAGCCCGTCAACATCTAACATTTTCAGGCATATCCACCATTATTCGTTAATTTTTTCTGCATTCCACCATATATCCTTAATTTTATTCTTTACTTATTATATATAAATGGTATAATCAAAAGGATTATTTTTCCTATTAAATGGAACTTAATGAGAAATTTTTGACAGGAGATGTAAAAGTGAAAGATACTATCGAAATCAGATGGCACGGACGTGGTGGTCAGGGTGCCAAGACTGCTGCCCTGCTCCTCGCAGATGTGGCATTCAAAACAGGTAAATATGTTCAGGGATTCCCTGAGTATGGTCCAGAGAGAATGGGCGCACCTATCACTGCTTACAACAGGATCAGCAGTGAACCTATCAGAGTACATTCCAACATTTACGAGCCACAGTATGTGGTTGTTGTAGACGAATCTCTGATCGAACCTGTACATGTGACTGCAGGTCTCGCCGAGGATGGTGCCATCATCATAAATACACCTAAGACTCCGGACGAGGTCCGTCCACTGCTCAAGGGTTACAAGGGCAGGGTATACACACTTGATGCCAAGGAGATCTCTCTGAAGACTCTCGGCAAGAATTTCCCTAACTCTCCTATGCTTGCAGCCATCGTTGCTGTCAGTGGAATCATGGAGGAGGGACCTTTCCTCGAAGATATGAGACAGTCATATCAGCACAAATTTGCCAAGAAACCAGAGGTTATCGAAGGCAACATGGAAGCATTAAAGCTCGCCTTCAGGGAGGTAATGAAGTAATGAGAACAGATATAAGCAAGATACATGACAATAGCAAATGGACAGAGCTCACACCTGGAAACCACGTA
>OGXH01000250.1_pt1 | contig 34792 bp, 34 predicted proteins | sample 1576241 | NCBI WGS metagenome assembly OGXH01 (sample SAMEA3541529, study PRJEB24748) | human gut metagenome | biome: human gut; feature: human-associated habitat; material: faeces | place: China | collected 2012
TTTATTGTTGAAATGAACTTTCCGATTGTAACCGATGCTAAATAGTATTTTGCGACGTAGAGGGATAATCAATAATTTTTATTTATCCTTGCAGAAGCATTAGCTCATATGTTAGGGTACTCTTTAAGGAAAGTTTTATTGTAGAGCATATAGAAAAATTAAAAGAATCAAAGAGAATATGGATGAAAAATCGTTTAATGCTGGAAAGAAAGCAGTTTATCATTCGTATACACATTTAGGGGCAAGTAAGTATTCTAAAGATCATGGGAATTTCTTAACATATGCATATAAAGCGGATGAGATATTTAGTCAAAGTAAGGTACTTGAGAGTGGTATTCGGAATCAGGTAAAAAGACATTGGTACAAAATTGATAGTAAATTGAAGGAGAAATATCAATGATAAATATCTATACAGAAAAAAAGAACTCAAAGGATTGGATACTTCAGAATGACCTGTATTTTAACTTAAATACAGGTAATGAAGAAATGTCACAAAAAGAAATTGATTTAATACGACAGGTGGATGAGGCAAAACTGACGCCAGATAAGCACATTGAGACAAAATATGGCTTGGGCACAATTCGTAATTTGTCATCAGGCTGTAAAACTTTACTTAATATTGTAAAGCATCCTGATAATGTGGTAAATGTTGAAGAATGCGGCCCGAATGTGCTCAGAATCATTTTTACTATGGATAATATAAAGATTTATATGTCTAGACCAACGCTTTTTGACATTCCAAATGATGCAAAAATCAGATTCAATGATTCAGATATAGTTACTGGCGGAAGAGGTTATAATGCCTGGTGGAGCAAGGAGTATGAAAGGAGGGCGGCAGATGATTTATAAGAGTATTATATTTAAAGCAGATCCTTTTTCATATGATTTGGAATTTGACGATAGAATAACACTTGTTGGTGGAGACAGCGGTACAGGTAAAACAGTTCTTTACGAAATGTTGGAAGATATAAGACTGACAGACGAATATAAGGCAATCAAATTATTTAACTACAAATCAGATGGTTTCTTAGAAGTAATAAAGCAGTGCCGGGATTGTTTTATCGTGATAGATAATGCAGATTACTTGATAAATGATGACGTTAGGAGATTCATTAATTTTGAGTTTTCAAATCAGTATATGCTTTTTCTAAGAAACTGTGACGGACTTAATGTATCTGATAAGAGCTTTAAGGTGTTGAATTTTGATAACAATAGAATAACACTGGAAGAGGAAGTGTGATATGAGATATTTATGGACGGAAGACACCGGCGCAGGATTTCATTTCTGGAAATTAGTAAATCAACTTTTCTTTGATAATGAACTTGTGGTTGAAAGTAAAGGAAGTAATCAGGGATTATTGGATGCAGTGTTAGACATTGACATTAAAGATGACGATTCATATTATGTTGCATTTGATTATGTTGTTGATAATCAGGATATTCGTAATAAGTATCGCATACTGAAATCAATAGCAGATAAAGCTGAGGGCAAGATTAAAATTCTGGATATGATTTGCTTTGAATACTTGATTCTTGCCTTTGATAAGCTTGTGGAGTGGACAGGCACTGGAAAGACAGATAAAATCAAAATTCGCGAAGAAGTCTTGACGGCAGTTGAAAATCATAGAATCAATATATCAAAGATTGATGACGAGAAGACTTTGCAGTATATAGCAGGTTTTAAGAGATATTCTACAGAACGAGTGATGAAGTCATTGGTGGGCGAATTTACGCAAAATGAGAAGTGGTCTGTTAAAGGGACTCTTATGGGTGAATGTTGGTATAAGGATTGTTGTGTGTCGGAACATCCAGATAGCTTGAGGTGTGGTAAGCCTGAGATTGAGGATGGGGATGAGAAAATTAGGGTACTGATACAGTCGGAGAAAGTACAAGATGTTATTGGGGGAGCGTCATTGCTTAAATACATGCACTTTATCTAAAATAAAAATTAAGATGAAAAAATATTGTTCATGACACAGATAACAATTAAAAATTAGAGAAAATAAATAATATGTTGGAAAAGGTGTAGAGAATTCTAAATAATTAAAAAAATGTCTTGCAAGGTGGCATTTGTGGATAAGTATGATATAATGTTTTATATAGTATTAAAAGAGATAATATTGTCAATCGAATTATAAGGATATTGCAAATAATGTTTTGGAGGAATGAATGGAAGAAGAACAGATTACGACAAATGGAGTAAAATCAGAGAAGGTAGAAGGGAAAAAGAAGAGAAGTAGAAGAAATATGCCTTTTGCAACAATGTGCGCTTCGGAGTGTGTGATTTTACCTGAAGGAATATGGAAATATGCATCTGGACAAAAGATAAGGCGAATAACATTGTTTGATCAGTTAGGAAAATCACCGGATAGTGGTCCAAGTAGATCAATGATTACAGCTTCATCAAAATACGGTTTTACGAGTGGGGGATATCAAGCTGAATATTTAGAACTGTCAGAAGATGGGTATGTGGCATTTAACCCGGAAGAAAGTTTACAAAATCGACTTAAAGCTAAATTTAATCTTATTATTTGTGGTAATGAATATTTTAAAGCTATATATGAGAAATACAAAGGATCAAAATTACCTATTAAATCTGTTATAATAGATTATTTAGGAGAACTTAACCTTGATGAAGAGTATAGAGAAGACGGAGCGGAACTCTTTATTGAAAACGCTAAATATTTAGGCATTATAAAAATATTATCAGGAGCAGAACGATTAATCTCCATTGAGCAAGTTGTTGAAGAAGTCGCGCAAAATGGAAATGATTTGGAATCGAATGTAGATGAGGGATTTATTGTAAAGAATCAAGAAATTGATACTATAGGTAATCACTCAAATAGTGCGGATTTAGAAAAGGTTTGCTTTTATATAGCGCCAATAGGGGAGGCAGAAACTGAAGAACGTAAGCACTCTGATTTGTTTTTGGAAAGTATCGTTGTGCCTGCGTTTGAAAAATTTGAATATAAGGTTATACGGGCTGATAACATAGGAAAACCAGGGATGATTACTAATCAAATAATAGATTATATCATGAATGCAGCATTTGTGGTTTGTGATTTGTCATATCATAATCCTAATGTTTTTTATGAGTTAGCATTGCGCCATGCAACTAAAAAGCCAACTATTCATATCATTAGAAAGTGTGATAAAATTCCTTTTGATATAAATGATTTCAGAACAATTGTAATAGATGATTCTAGTATATATACACTTATTCCTGCATTAGAATCATATAAAAATCAAATTGTTCAGCAGATTAGGCAAATGATGGATGATCCAGATGCAGTAGATAATCCGATTTTATCATATTTAGAAAAAAATAAAAGAAAACACTTATGAAAGGGAAAGCAACAGAAAAACAATAAGATAAAATAAAATGTGCAAATGAAGTAAAATATCGCAGATTTTTATAAAACTAAAATAAGTGGTTTAAGTTAAGAGAACAATTTGTTGAGTTTGAGTAAAATATAAAACCTAGAGAATACAGTAAAATAATAGTATTCTTTAGGTTTTTGTGCTTAGATGACTAGTAGAATAACGACTATTGGGAAAAAGAGAGGAATTAACCAATTATGTATTTTGATACGTTAAATTCTGAAGAACAGATATCACAGCTTATCAAGCCTATAATAGAGGTGCTTCAGGAGGCTGGTGGACAGTTAGACCGATCAGAGATACGTGATAGAATTAGTGAAAAGGATGAACGCATAGCTGAATTTGAACAAAAGATCTACACTTCAAACAAGACTGGAAACCAATATAAAAAGTTTGATTTCAAATTTAATTTTGCAATAAAAGAACTTGGATATGTAGGAGTGTTATCGTATGAAAAGTATAATCCAAAGATTACACTTACCTCAGAAGGTGCAAGTATAGACTTGACTAGGTTTAATGTAAAAACGGAGGTAAGGGATAAGGCTCGTAAATATTGGGAGGAGCATTCTGCAAAAAATAGGAATAAGAAAAACGTTACAGCTACACCGATGGTGGAAGATGAAGAAAATGAATCTGAAAAAGAAGAGCTTTTGGATGATTTTAAGGTGAAATTACAGAGCGCAATTGCAAATATGTCGCCTGCAAAATTTGAGCAACTATCAAGATCCTTACTTACGAGGATGGGAGTACAGTTTACAAATAAAGGCGTACAAGTTTCTAATGACGGTGGTATTGATGGATATGGCTATCATATAGATGAAGACGATTTTAGAACAACAAGAGTAGTGATTCAGTGCAAGAGATTTAATAATAGTCCAGTTAGTGAGCCAGATATAAATCAGTTTCTGGGTGCTATGAATAAATATCAGGCAGATTATGGAGTTTTTATAACAAACAGTCGTTTTACAAATAATGCTAGAGAGGCTGCCAGAGCGGGTACTCCGATCACACTAATTGATGGCAATGAATTGATCAAATTGATTATCAGATATGAATTATACATAACACCTGTTACAACATATGTGTTGGATGATTTTTATGATGATTAAGAATGGCTGGATTTGTAGAGATAACAGAGTTTGCTGGAGAATTGCATAGTGAAATGGAGGAGATTGTTCCAATGAAGTGTGGTTATATTGAAAGAATTATGATGTTAGAAGGATAATTTGAAGCATATATATAATGAGGGATAGGAAAAATGATATAAAGTATGTAATATAGCCTTGATTAAGAGTTGCTTAACTTTTAGCCAAGGCTTTTGCTATATATAAGTTGAATATGAAATATAAGGGCATTTAAGATTGATAACAATACTAAAGTAAAAAATAAATATAAAAACGTAAATAAAATATTTACAACAATATACAGGAGTGATACTATAATTTATATGAATGCGGAATTTATATCAAGGAGATTAATATGCAGAATAGTAATGATTTGTTTGATTTGAGGGCGGCAATAGGAAATAAAATAAAAAAACAAATGGAACAGCAGGCGATTTCAAAGGCTGAATTATGTCGTGAAACTGGCATGTCGAGACCAACGTTGGATAAGATGATCTCAGGAAGTATTACAAATAAGACGAATTATGATAAACATATTTCAAAGATAATGGATTGCCTTGGGATATCGTCGGATGTGCTTTTTGGCAATATAAAAAAGAATCGGACTAGAAATATTAGAGAGATTTTGAGGAAATCTATTGAAGACATAGCAAAATTTACAGGCATATCAGTAGATCGTTTGAAAGATATAGAAGACGGTGCGGAGGCAACATTAACAGAACTGAGAGATATTGCTATGTGCTTTTCTACAAGCGTCAATGTAATACAGGAAAAAAATTTCTTTGAACCTCAACTGGCAGAGATGGATTTGTTGATTTCTACTATTGCTGAAAAGGGTACCAATGATGTAAGTGGTTTTTGGGGGCATGTTGGGATTCGGATATCGCGTGGAAAAAAATACAAATGGTTTCCTATTACTAGAATTACCAGAAAATTTGTATATCAGGATATGGAAAACAAATACATGGTAATCCCGTGTATGAACAACAAGGTCCTATTTCTGAATATGGATAATATTGATAGAGTTGTATTGTTAGACGACGCATGTGATCCGCCTGCTGATTTAGATTGGCCGACGTGGAGTGGGGAAGAAAAAATTAGTGAGGGAGAAGTCCCTCAGGTGTTATATGAACTTCTAGAGGATTATTGCTTTGGCGAATTGACAGAGATTTCAGACAACTTGCATAAATGTTTAGAGGGGTTCGTTAGAGAGTATAAAATATCTGAAGAAGAAATGAATGATATTGTAAGCGGGATTGAAATATATTATGCTGACGGGCTGCACGAATCAGATACGATATATTTTGATGATAATGAAAATATATCAGAAGCAGTCTCGTATGTGTATGATCATGATGATTATGACGATTATGATTGTATGGATGAGGTGCTATATTATACTGGATATTGTGAATGCGAGAATTTGATAAAATTAAAGAATATAGCTATGTTAGAATTGCCATTTATAAAACTTGAAAATGCTATAATCGAAAAAAATGACTTATGAACATAAGGGAAAAGGAAAGGATGAATATTGTTTGGATAAGAAAATATTTATAAGTCATTCTTCTAAGGATGTACGATATGTGGAAAAAATAATAGATCTTCTTGTTGATATGGGTGTTCGTGAAAAACAGATATTTTGCTCGTCTGTACCAGGCTTTGGGATTCCGATGGACAAGGATATATATGAATATCTTGCAGAAGAATTTAGCAGGACTGACGTACATGTAATATTTGTGCTTTCACGCAACTACTATAAAAGTATTCCCTGTTTGAATGAAATGGGGGCAGTATGGGCACTGAAAAAAGAGTATATGACTATATTATTGCCTCATTTTGATTATCAGGAGATCAAAGGCGCAATAAATCCCAGACAGATTTCGTTAAAACTTGATTCCGATCAGGGGGAGATGAAGGAGCGGATTGAGGAAATGAGAACTAAGTTAAGTAAGGAATTGGAGCTGCCTCCAATTGTTGTTACGAGGTGGGAGAGGAATAGGGATAGGTTTATTAGGGATGTGTTGGAGATGGATGATTGGTTTTAGAAGGTTTGAGATATAAAATCAAGAAGGTGTCTCATAATTGATTGAATTCTCAAAATATAGTTTGGGTTGTATTAAATAAAGTTGAAGCCATTCGTATCGATTTTATATGACGAATGGCTTATGCTTTATAAATAATAAATGAAATTACTATTTAGAGGTATAAAAAATTTTTAGCTGTCTTAAGTCGTAAATCAAGGATTCATATTTAGTATAATCTTTATAAAAAAATGTCCTTATAATAGGTACTAATGAAAAAATAAGGGAAAAAGTTAATAATATTAAAATTATTGCTACTATCCCTTCAAATATTATATTGTCTACGGATGTAGTTTCTCCAACTTTCTTGGCAATGTATGCAATTATTGGGATGATTAGACCTACCAATGCCTTTAAAGGTTTTTTGATCGGGGCAAAATAATCACATTGTAATTGGGCAAGTTTGGCTTCTTCAATTAATCTGTCAATTGATTCGGCATTACTAATGTCAATATTATATTGGTTTAATATATCAATGACCATATCCATTCTTTGCTTAGAGTATGGGGCGTAGTGCTCGTTAAGCATCATCTTCAGATTACTTTTGGTTGAATCAATGATGAAGAAGATCATAATTGATAACAGTCCGATCACCATTGGGATACATGAGAGGTAACTATGAGTGATTACCAAAATAATACTACTTAGTATTGCGCATGCTACAAATATTATCAAAATAATTTTTCTATATTTTGGTAGTTTGGTAAATGGAATTTTGCTTTTTATATTTTTTAATCCAATTTTATAGCTAATAAATAAATCACAGAATCTCATAAGTAGATATCCTCCTTATTAGTAGATAAAAATAATATGTTTAGAACTTAAATAATGTTAAAGAAGAGTTAATATGATATCGTTTGGAGAAGAAAAATATACTCTTACTTTATCACCAGCTTTGGCTTGAATCTTTGCATACCATGTACCTAGTGTACGCAGATTTTTATTGCCAGAAAATTGTTTGGCATATATATCTCCTGCGGTATTACAACCTTGAGATTTTAATAAACAATTAAGTAATCCGTCAGAACTTGTACACCGGAAAATATTTTGACCAAGTATGTTAGATTTGTTTGTATGATTAGAATTAAATAAATTAAATTGTTTTGCATAATGCCTGGGTATGGCAAGATATCCTTCACCATATCGAATATCCCTTGTGTAAGTATATCGTTCAGTGCCCCAACCTAATTGAGATGGTGTTAGTTCAACTATATAATAATCCCCTGTGTTTGCCAATGTATTACACCTCCATAATATATTATGTGCGAATTATAACATATAGAATAACAAAACACAATGCAATTGTAACAATCTAAATGCCGTGCTAAAAAATATTTTTGACATCATCAAAAAATACATTTATACTTATATACATGAGAATAATTAGGAGGAATCGTATATGACAATTGCAGAGCAGATAAAAGTGCTGTGTGTTAGGTGTAGGGTAAGTGAGGCAGAACTTGCCAGACGTCTTGGTAAATCACCGCAGAGCTTTAATTCTAAAATGAAAAGAGAAAGCTTTACGATAGACGATATGGACAAAATAGCAGATGCGCTTGGTGTTAAATTTAATAGAGAATTTATATTGGCAAATGGAGATAAGATTTAATGAAAAATATAGTTAAAGAGTTTAAGTTGGGAGAATTATTTTGTGGACCAGGAGGATTAGCATTAGGAGCAATAACAGCAAAGATCGATGATCCAGATTATAAAATTGTACATAAATGGGCAAATGATTATGATCAAGATACATGCAACACATATACACGAAACATATGTCCAGGCGATGCTGACAGTGTTATATGCGGGGATGTAAGAACACTTGATATAGGTAGACTTGGTGATATTGATGCATTGGCATTTGGATTCCCCTGTAACGATTTTTCAGTTGTAGGAGAGCAGAAGGGATTTAATGGGGTATATGGCCCGTTGTATACATATGGTGTTAAAGCGATGAAAACATATCATCCACAATGGTTTCTTGCGGAAAATGTAGGTGGACTTAAAAGTGCTAATGAAGGAAATGCGTTCAAGAAAATTTTGGATGATATGAAAGACGCTGGTTATAGAATTTATCCTAATTTGTATAAGTTTGAGAATTATGGCGTTCCACAGGCTAGACATAGAGTTATTATAGTGGGAATTAGGGAAGATCTTCCTTATGATTTTAAGATACCAAGTCCAGCCCCATACAAAGATGTAGATGTTACATGTAGAACAGCAATTGAGAATCCGCCGATTGCAGATAATGTAGCAAATAACGAATTAACAAAGCAGTCACCTCAGGTTGTAAGAAGGCTTGAGTATATAAAACCTGGACAGAATGCATTTACAGCAGATCTTCCAGAAGAACTTAAGTTGAAAGTAAAGGGGGCAAAAATTAGTCAGATATACAAGCGGCTTGACCCGGATAAACCAGCATATACAGTTACAGGATCAGGGGGAGGAGGTACCCATATGTATCATTATTCTGAACCAAGAGCATTAACGAATAGAGAAAGGGCAAGGCTTCAAACTTTTCCGGATAATTACATATTTGAGGGAGCAAAAGAATCTGTTAGAAAGCAGATAGGAATGGCTGTTCCGGCAAAGGGGGCTAAGATAATTTTCGAGGCTATATTGAAAACTTTTGCGGGTATTGAGTATGAGAGTATAGAACCAAGTATAAAGGAGTAAGTATGTACACAGACAATTTTGAAGATATTGTATTATTTATACCGGCAAGAAAAGATGGACAGGCCTGTAATCATTTGAAGATAGTTACAGCATTTACAGATGTTGAACGTATATCAAGTCATTTGATAAAGTTGTTTGACGGAAGAAATAAAGAGTTTACAGTAAACATAAAGGTAGATATAATTCTTGGAATGATAAAAGGGGCAGGGCTTACAAAGAAGAAACATGACAAGCTTTGTTCTTTGATTAGACGTTTGAATAGTGTTTCTGGAATGCCGAAAATTACATGCCGCTATGTAGTTGAGGGGAGACAAGTTCACTCTAAGGTATACGTGTGGTGTCGAGGCAATAAAGCTGTTGAGGCATATATTGGCTCGGCAAACTATACAATGAATGCTTTTTATATGAGACGTGAGTGTATTGATAGTTGTGATGCTAAAGAGGCTGATCGTTATTATAATAGTCTGCTGTCAGATTCAATTGATTGCTTTGATAAACATCTTAGCGATAAGATTACATTTTCCAATAGGAAGAATGTAGAAGAAGATATAGCTGATACAAACCTTGAGAATTTGTCATGGGACTATTTCCAGACCATTACGCCGGTAGACAGCATAGAAATTTCCTTGTTAAAGGCGGATGAAAGTGATACTGGTTATGGATCTGGCGTGAACTGGGGAATTCGTAAGAATGGATATAAAAGAAATAGAAATCAAGCATATATTCCATATAACATTAAGGATCAGAAAATTGGTTTTTTCCCTAATGCAAATAGTGATGGGACATATCCAGTGTTTAAAGTAGTTACAGAAGATTATGATGCATTTTATATGCGCCAAGCACAAGCAAACGGTAAGGCGTTGGAAACTCCAGAAAGTAATGCAATTATTGGTGAATGGATTCGTCATAAAATTGGAGTACCGGACGGAATGTATATTACAAAGGATATGCTAGAAGCAGCAAATGGCACAAGAGTAGTCTTTAAGAAGTATCAGGATGGAATATATACATTGGATTATTAAAAGGGGAAAAGCATGATAAATTATTGGTGGGTTACGCGCCCGAAGCGTAAATTAAATGCAGTGCCTGAAATTCTGGCTATTTTTGCTGATATTTCACTGAATCAGGAATGGGATGGCCAGAGAGATTCTCATTTAGCATATGAGGATGCTCTGGAAAAAGCGGGTTTAAAAAGAAGAGGAGAGCGTCGTGATCATACAGGAGGAGGAGCAAGGACATATAAGGCGTGGCTGGCAAGTTTAGGTCTGATATTTACGCAAGAGTCTACGGGGCAGATCAAATTGACATTAGCTGGAGAAGCGATAATGGGTGGAGATTCTCCTGTGGAAATATTGAAGGGACAAATATTAAAATATCAATTTCCTTCATCGTTTTCTATAGGAAGAGGAGTGCAGGTAGCTCCAAGATTTAAGATAAGGCCATTTCGCTTTCTTTTGAAACTGTTAATGGATGAAAAGGTAGGGTATCTGACTGAGGAAGAAATTGCAAAGATTGTTGTAACTGAAGCAGATAATGAAAGTACAAAGTGCTACAACTATATTGTTGATAGAATAGAGCAGTTTAGAAGTTACGGTGATAGTTGTCTTGATAAAGATTTTGCGGAAAAATATAAGCCGTCTAAAGGCAATGTTAATTATGAAAAACCGTATGAGCATCTGATGTCTCTAGCTAATACGCTTATAAACTGGCTGGAATATACTCAGCTTGTAAAACGATGTGAAGGATGTGTTGAGATATTGGATGATAAAGTTCTAGAGGTTCAATATATTTTGGCGGATAATCCGAATTTTATAGATAGACCAGAGCAACAAGAGTATTTTCAAAGAAAATATGGGTTGGATCCAAAGCATAAAAAGGATACCAGAAACCTTACTGCGGCAAAAACAATAACAGCGGCGATGATAGCAAAACAGAAGATAATGCAGGCATATATTACAGTATCATTAAACAGACCTATCACCAAGATAACAAATAAAGTTATAGATAGTGTTGTTTATGCGACTGGCATAGATGAGAGAACTGTAGAAACAGTATTAAGTTCTGAGTATCCAAATGGCTCAGTGAGTGCGTTTATGACTAAATACTTTGAAATGGCTTTTAAGGGGCGTGATGAGGCGACGGAATTTGAAAAAGCTACGGTTGAATTATTCCAAGATGTATTTGGCTATGAAACAAGGCATGTAGGACCAATAGGGCTGACACCGGACGTACTTTTGGTGTCAGATAGTGATGGCTATCAGGCAATTCTTGATAATAAAGCATATCATAAGTACACAATTAGTAATGATCATTATAATAGAATGGTGCATAATTATATAGAGAAACTGTCAAATTATAGTGAGTCGGATAAAAGATTGGCTTTTTTCTCTTATATAGCAGGAGGATTTGGTGCAAATATTGATAAACAGATACAGTCAATTGTAAATGCATCTGGAGTGAATGGCTCTGCTGTCAGCGTGACTAATATGATAAATATAGTGGAACGGCATAATAAGGCGCCATATAGCCATAAGCGGCTATGTGATATTTTTAGTGTAAATCGGCAAGTGTTGATGAAAGATTTAGCATAATAAGATGTTACTATTGGATGTGAACAACGAGATAACTGGTAAGAATATTAAGTCCTGCAGATATTGACGGTAGAAATAAATAATAGTGGAGAATATTCTTGCAGGGAATGCCCATGGAAAATTAGTAAGGCAAAGAGTTTATCTGTATAAGTTTTGTGTTATGGGAATGGCTATGTTTAACATTATAGAAATGTAATAAGTATTACGAATAGGATAGAGCTATGTTTGCTGAGAGTTCCCTGATCGGTAGATAATTTACAGAAAACTATAGTGTTGTGATTTTAAGAGGAAATGATATGGATAATCTAACAAAAGCGCAAAGACATAAAAATATGCAGCATATTAGATCCAAGGATACATGTATAGAAGTCATATTGCGTAAAGCTTTATGGAAGAGAGGATACAGATATCGTAAGAACTGTAGAGATATTCCAGGAAAACCGGATATAGCTATTATAAAGTATAAGATAGCGATATTTTGTGACGGAGAATTTTTTCATGGCAAGGATTGGGAGGTTCTTAAGCCAAGGCTGGAGAAAAGTAGTAATGCAGAATATTGGGTTGATAAAATATCGAGAAACAGGGAACGTGATGATTTGGTTAATAAAAAACTATTGGCTGGTGGATGGACAGTTATTCGGTTTTGGGGAAAAGATATTAAGAATAATACGGAAGAGTGTGTTAGGGTTGTTGAGGAGACAGTGTTTGATTTGATGATGACAGGAGGAGAATAAAATCATAAATTTTGTATTAGTTTTTATAAAATGCAAGGCTTATTATAAGCGAAAGAAGAGAATATTTGAATGGGGGAGTAGAGGATATGGATAAAATGTTATATAAATTATTATTTGTAGGCTTGGGAGCGCTTGTTGGAATTGTGTTATGCATGTTATTAGCTAGAATATTGGACATAAAGAACAGAAAAACAAAAGAAACAAAGAGACCTTTAGTAGAAGAACATCCAAATATAAATATGATGATTGGATTGATGCTGGTGATAATAATAGGAGCAATCGTTTTTGGCGGAATATATTACATATTCGTTTCCTTTAAAATGATAATAACTAAATTTGCTGATTGGTCAACTACAATAGCGTCAAAAATGGATGTTGTTATAATCGTTGCGTTAATAACGGGAGCAGTCTCTATTATAGGTGTGATAATAAGCTCATTGGTAGCAAAAATAATTGATTATAAAGAAACTAGGAAAGCATATTTAAGCAAAAAACGAGAAAAGCCATATGGTGAATTTGTAGAGATGGTTTACAAAATTCAACAAAATGGAAAAAATAATTATAGCTATACAGAACAGATGATGATTGAAGATTTATCTAGATTCTCAAGAAAGATTACACTATGGGGATCTAGGAACGTGGTAAAAAAGTGGATAAAATTTCGTGAACAAGGTGCAAATCCAAATGCAACTATAGACAATTTATTTGTATTAGAAGATATCATGAATGAGATGAGAAAAGATCTAGGATTAAAAAAGGTGAAGAAGGGTAATCTGCTGGCTTTCTTTGTTAATGATATAAAACAAATAATGAAGTCAAAAAAATAGAATTAGTCGAATTATAATAGGCGTAGTTTTGTAGAACATAAAAATTATAATCCGAGTAAAATATGAAACTGATATATGTGGCTAGTTTGTAGGACATACTAGGTGAAAGGCAAAATAGACTTAGACGTAGCTAGAGAAATTATGGAGATTAGTTTAGTATGGAAAGTATTGTAAATTGTTTGAAAAATCATATATAACGAAATGTGTACCTATAGATGTTTAGAAAAATATGATAATTTGTTAATATACAGATTGAAATGCGAATATGAAGAACATAGAGACAGGATATGATTTACGCAGGAAGAGCGAAAACGGAGGAAAACAATGAGCTTCGAAGAACGAACATTGTCAGAAAAAGAAATAATTTCATTATTTGAAATTGAAGAGAACCATTTTAATGATTTTAAGTCAAAGGATATTGATGGGAAGAAACTAAGTCGCACAATATCTGCATTTGCAAATGCAAGTGGAGGTGATATTTATGTGGGGATAAGAGAGGAAAACGATACAAAAATTAAGCATTGGGAAGGATTTAAGGCAATAGAAGATGCTAATGGTTTGGTACAAATGATATCAAATTTATTAGTTGTTACAAATAATTATGAGATAGCATATTTAAAACATCCATTATTGAAAACATATATATTACAAGTTACTATTTTTAAAACACAATCTATAGTCTACTGTACAGATGGGGAAACACCATATATAAGAAAAGGAGCACAAAATCTTCCATGTAATACACCGGAGAAGGTAAGGCGATTAGAATTGGATAAGGGAATTTCGTCTTTCGAAAACGAAGTAGTTGCCGAGTCGGATTTATCAGATGTAAGAGATTCAATAATTTGGAAGAAGTTTAAAAATAATATTGTGCCAAATATAGAGGTTGAGGTGTGGTTGAAGAAGCAGCGTTTATTGGTTGGGGATAAATTAACTATAGCAGCATTACTATTATTTTCTGATGAACCGCAGATTTGTTTAGCTAAACGTTCATCAATAAAGATATTTAGATATCAGACTAGTGGCGATGCAGAACGAGATACACTTGTTGGAAATCCCATTACAGTTGAGGGGTGCGCGTACAATCAAATTTATGAGGCTGTAAAAAAAACAAAGGAAATAGTTGAATCTATCAGAAAATTTCAGAAAGGGTTTGAAGCGATTGAATACCCGGAGGAAACTTTACATGAAATTATTACTAATGCTGTGTTACATAGAGATTATAGCATTGTAACCGATATTCAAATTCGAATATTTGATAATCGCGTTGAAGTTGAAAGCCCAGGGAAATTACCAGGATATGTAACAGTTAATAATATTTTAACAGCGCAATCTGCACGAAATCCCAAGATTGTACGTCTTATAAATAAATTTCCAGAGGCACCGAATAAAGATGTAGGCGAAGGATTAAATACAGCATTTGAGGCTATGGCTAAGTTGAGATTGAAGGAACCTGTAATTGAAGAAACTGAAAATTCGGTTTTGGTGGTTATTAGGCACGAAAAACTGGCTTCGCCAGAGGAACTAGTTGTGGATTATTTGTTGCAAAATGATAGAATAACAAATCGAATAGGGAGAAATATTACAGGAATAAAATCCGAAAATAGTATGAAAAGAATATTTTGGAAACTTAGAGATGCAGGAATGATATATATGGTTGGTGCTGGATCGGCGGCAGCTTGGAAAAAAACTAGTAATTTTGAATATAAAGTAAGAAACATGGACGTTAAGTAATGATGCTTAGCAGGACATAAAGTTTTAAACTCTAAAATCTATTAATTTTGAGATGGTTCGATAATTATTAAATTGTTTATAATACAAGTTATAGAACAAAGGTCATTGTATGGTAAAATATTCAAGATAAAAGTAGATACAGAAATCATAAAAAACATAATAAATATCTTCTGCGGGAGGAAAGATATTAGATCGCTATATAAGTGGTTTTGCATATATAGCGATTTTATATATTGCTGAAAAATATATATATTTAAAAACTACCTTCATTCGACAATATTAGATATTTACAAAGCACTAGATTATCGTAAATAATTAGAATTGGAGGTGAGTAATTTGATATTTTTTCAAGAAGAAATGTTCTATGTGGCGCAAAATCTTATTAACTATAAAGAAACTAAAGATGATGTAAAGGCAGGGGCCGATCTGCAGTATACAAATCAACTAATTAATTGTATAAGTTTAGATCCGAAATATATTCAAAATGGATGGGATTTGAATATGCGATTGAGAATGGAATATCCAGAAATTGATGACATTCAAAATATAATAAATAGAATGCCATCAGATAATGCTAGAGTCCCGAATCCGAAAGAGAGTATTGTTGAAATATTAAAAATGGATTGTTGGGGGATAGTTGCACATGTATTGATAAAGCATGGGAAGATTAAAGAAATAAAAGATATTATAAAAAATCCAGCTAAGCGACAATCCAGGACTTTGTCGTAATTCAGTATGAATAAATTGAAAATACTTCTGTTTATCTGTACAATAATTATAAAAAGTCATTGCAATAGTTACCCCACAAGGAGCACACCGAATGGAAGACAAACGAAAGAACGCAGTCCTGGAAATCTTAAACTACTGGAAAATCACAGAATTTCTAGGCCAGACCGACATTCCACAGGAAAGTACAGAGAACAAAAAGCTAATTAAGAATATTAAGAATGGCAAAGAGGTTAAGGCAGAGAAGATCGAGGTCTTCTTTGATTTGCCAGTTTTGTCGGCTTCTGATATAGATCTGGAAATGATCTTGGAAAAAGACAGGGACGACTATGCGAAGTTTCCTTCGGTTGGTGATGAGATCCATTTTTGTCTGGGTAAGGTAGAGAGGAATACAGTAGTTGATTATCTTGAGAAGTTTATAGAGGATAAATCCGATAATCCTGAGATAGCTTATCCGAAAAAGAGCGCGATCGCATGGTGCTCATTCAAGACAGATACGAAAGGTGTGTATCTTAAGAACAGTTTCCAGCTGTCATCGATACTGTGGGCAGTTGCCAAGTGGGATGAGTCAAGAGCACATAATAGTCATGACTTTTCTCTCGATACTAGCGAGTATGAAGAACTTGTTGGAGAGATCGATGAGGAACTGCAGAACCAGAATGTTGATGAGTTCATTTCAACCATATATGAAAAGATTTTTAACGAGTATGTGAAACATAGGTTCTTAGATGATCCTCAGGAATCGATGGGAATTGCCGAATACAACAGGTATGCGAGCGAACAGGTCAGAGATGCGGACGAGGACGCATTTGACTATGCGGATCAGGGTAAAAGCTTCTTTTTGAATGATATTATTCAGTTGTCAGAGCTGGTTCAGAACGGGAACTTTGGCGATGGGAATGAATATGAGAAGAAAGTGATCGAGTACATTCTGGTAGGGTACGAAAAGTCGAAAGGCCCAGACGATTTACCGAGAACGATCATCTCGCCGGATGCGGGAAAAAGTGAGATGAAGTTGTTCTTTGACAGAATTCTTAACGTTACAAATTCGCCAAGGGGAAAATGGCCGGCCAAATATATGCCGGCGTTGATGCAGCAGGTTGCAGTCAATATTGCGATCAGACAGGACGGGGATGCTCCAGTTTTTTCTGTAAACGGACCTCCCGGAACGGGAAAGACTACATTGCTCAAGGAGATCGTGGCAAGCAATATCGTTGAGCGTGCCAGACTTCTCGCTGAGAACGCAGAAGATCCAGACTCTTTATTTGAGATGCATTCATTTTCGCATGGACCGCTAGAGGCAAATGCGAATGCCTATTACCAGTATGCGCCTCATTATTATTCGATAAATGTTGATGAGATCAACAATTATAGTATGCTGGTCGCGTCATGTAACAATGCGGCGGTGGAAAATATCACGATAGACCTTCCGAAGGCGAGGGATATACTTGACAGTCTGGAGTCGTCTGGGGATGACGAAGAGGAGATCCGCTGCGGTCTGTATGAGGTTCATGATTTGTTTGATATCAACAAGTCAGGTGATGTGGAGACTATAACCAGATATGGTAAGAGCCATGAAGAGAAGGACATTTATTTTACGCGTTATGCGGATAAACTTTTAGGCGGAGCTGACTGCTGGGGCTTGATATCCGCTCCATTTGGCAGAAAGGCAAATATCCGTAAGTATTGCAATTCGGTACTGAAGTCATTTGTGGAGGACTATAGATCAAATTATGTCAGAGAGCAGCATAAGGCAAAATATCTGGAGATAAGAAAAAAGTTTTTATCTCAGTATAAATTTGTTGAAAACTTACGAAAAGAATTAGGACAGATCTGTGCTCTGGCAGGTTCGGTTCCTGTGGAGCTGCAGGAAGATGCACCAGAGAATTTGTCATGTGAAATAAGTGATGTGGAAAGAAAGCGGCAGATGTTTGAGCGTCAGTTATTTGCTGAACAAAAAGAGCTGATCGAGCTTGAGGAAAGCAGACCGAAGGGATTGTTCGCAAGGCGTAAGGATACATCCGCAAGAGATATATTCATTCAGGAGAAGAAAGCGACAATATCAAAACTTAATGGAGAGATAACTTCTTTGAACAACAGGATATCTGGCCTGCAGAATCTTCAGGAATACCAGCGGTGTATTTCAAAATACTCGCATGGGCAGATGAAGATGACCCCGGTGGACGCTGCATTTATGGAACGTTATGTATCCGGGGACGACAGGCTGTCAACAAAAGCGCAGATAACCAATCCATGGTTTACCGCCCAGTACAATAGAGAGCGTGAAAAGTTATTCCTGTATGCATGTAAGCTGCACAAGGAATTCGTCATTTCTTCAAAATGCATGAGGCACAATATCATCAACCTGATGATAGCGTGGAATGTGTTTGATGATTGTGGAGAGAGAATGAAGCTTGCTGACAGAGAAGAAGCCATGCCGTACATGCTTCAGAGCTTTTTCCTGATGACCCCTGTGATATCCACAACATTTGCTTCTGCACAGACATTTCTGGGGGATGTGAAGAAAAGCGGCGTGCTAGGAACTCTTATCGTCGATGAGGCAGGACAGGCACAGCCACAGATGGCAGTTGGTGCGATGTTTAGGTGTAGAAAGGCGATCATAGTCGGAGATCCAAAGCAGATCGAGCCTGTGGTTACCGCAGAGACTGACATGATAAAACAGTTGCTTACCGCAGAGATATTGGCAGGTTACAAGGATAAGAAAATCTCTGTGCAGGCTTTTGCTGACTACATAAATCCATATGGAACTTATCTTGGAAAGGATGAGGAGAAAGAGTGGGTAGGCTGCCCACTGGTAGTCCATAGGCGCTGCATTGACCCGATGTACACAATCTCAAATGTGCTTTCATATGATGGAACTATGAAGCAGCAGACGGCAGCTCCGAAGGAGGACAGGGCAAGAACATTTATCCTGGACAAGAGCTGTTGGATAGATGTAGCAGGTGCTGAGAATTCGGGCAAGAAGGATCATTTTGTCAAGGCTCAGGGAGAGCTTGTTCTGAAACTACTGGAGAGAAAATTTGAACGGGATTCAAGTGATATTCCGAGGCTGTTTATCATCACTCCATTTACGTCGGTAAAAGATAACATGACGGAGATGATAAAGAAATCGGAGTTATATGGAAAAGAGCCAAGAGTCAGAAAATGGCTTAATGCCAATAACATTGGAACTGTGCACACTTTCCAAGGGCAGGGAACGGATGAGGTTATATTCCTGCTCGGATGCGACAGCAAATCTATGGGAGCAGTCAACTGGGTGAACAACAATATCGTCAATGTTGCAGCGACAAGGGCGAAGTTTAGATTTTACATGATAGGAGATAAGGCGGTATGGACTTGCAGGCCGGTGAGGGTTGCGAGAGAGTGCACTGCAGAGATACTAACAGATAAAGAGGTTGCTGAGCTGCTTGGCGATAAGACTGAAGAGGCTAAGTCTGCATCTGCAAAGATATCTATGATATGCCCTGAGTGCGGGAAGAAGCTCATCGAGAGATCGGGGAAATTTGGCAAATTCATAGGCTGCTCGGGATTTCCGAAATGCCGATTTACGCAATCGTTATAGGATATCCCCCCCCGCAACACCCCGTTGCTTTCCCCAATCCCCGCAATCTGTTATGATATCGACATATGAGGCGGAAGGTACAAATCCGGAACTGGTTCTTTATAAAAAGAGGTAGTATAATGAGTTAGGTTATTGCATCAATAATCTTTCACAATTTATATTACAGGGGGAAATACATATGATACAATGTGCCGGATGTGGCAGCAATCTGGTATATGATATAGCAAGAAAGAAAATGTACTGCAAAGCATGTGGAAATGAATACGAGCCGGAGAGTGTCGACAAGGATGAGGACAGCGAGGAACGCAAGCTTATGGAGCTTACTGTATTCATTTGTCCGCAGTGTGGTGGGGAGATATACAGTACAGATGAATCAGCGACGGGATTCTGCAGTTACTGCGGGGCAGCAACTATGCTTTCCAGCCGGCTGAAAAGCGAGAGAAGACCGGATTATGTGATACCGTTTGCGGTGACGAAGGACATGTGCAAGGCATCATATGCCACAGTCATGAAGAGGGCGATATACGCGCCGAACAGACTGAAACACAGACGAAATGTGCAGGAGTTCCGTGGAATCTACATGCCTTATTGGCTGTGTGATGTTGACCAGGAAGGTAAAACTACTGTCAGGGCGACGGACAGCTATACTTCAGGGGTTGATACAGTCAGTCATACGTATAATGTAAGATGCTTTGCGGATAATCATTACGAGAATATAACCATGGACGCATCATCGCTATTTCCAGATGATCTCAGCAGCAAGGTGGCACCATTTGACTCGGCGGATATGAAGCCATTTTCCATGGGATATCTGAGCGGATTCTATGCGGATCTGCCGGATGTGGATTATAAGGTTTACAGGGATAAGATAGCGCAGGTGACAGGAGATATGGCGCATGATGTGATGATGAGGAAGATAAAGCATCATCTATGTACATATGATGCTATCGGTGAACCTGAGGAGCCATTGTCAGAAACGATGGATATAAAGATCACTGGAGTAAAAACCGGATTGTTTCCGGTATGGCTTTTGTCATACAAGAACGGAAAGCGTATTGCATATGCAGCGGTAAATGGCAGCACGGGCAAAGTGGCTGCGGACATACCGCTTGACATCGGAAAGTTCCTGCTGGGATGCCTGATAGGAGTGATCCCGTTATACTTTTTGCTGAACTTATTTCTTACGGTGAGGCCTGGCGTGCTACTGGCATTTGTATCTGCGATAGGTGCGCTTGTGACCATGATATATTGCGATGAGATGGAGAAGATAGCAGATGTAGAGACACATGAAAATGATGTGGGATTCTTCGCAAGGCACACACTCAATGCAAAGAAAAGTGGAGGCAAGAAGAAAAAGCTACAAACAAAAAAGCTGCAGACAAAAAAGCCACAAAAAGACACAAAAAGAAAAATAAAAAATAAGATAACTTCATTTGTGAAGTTTTCCTGTTTTCTGGAAGTTATACAGCTGATAGTGTGCATAATAGTATTATTCTGCCTGAAGTTTGATATAAATCCATTTCTTTTTAACTGGGATATTATGGGAAAGGCAAGCTATGTTGTGGCGTGCATCTCGTGTCTGGTAGCCATTTATGGGGCAGTAAAAGGCATAGTAAACGTGAGAAGAGTAAAAAGAAAAAGTGGCGTCATGGGATTATTTGTTGCATTTGCCACCATTCTGTCTGTAGCGGTCGTGTTGATAAAACCTGTTATGGACAAGTATTATTATGGATGCGTGCTTCTGGTGTGTGCTGCAACCATTCTGACACTCATAGATCTGGTTATCAGCCACAACCGGATGTCCACAAGACCACTTCCACAGTTTGAGTATAAGGGAGGTGATCATCGTGCGTAGAGCGGTAATTACCAGAATGGTGATCACTGTAATGATCATACTGCTGTTTTGGGTTATGGGATGTAATGGTGTAGTGACTGCTCAGGCATCTGAGAAGGATCAGGATGATACGTATAGTCACCAGCATGAAGTGGTAATCAAAGATGATGCAGATGTGCTGACTGAAAGTCAGGAGGCACAATTGTCGGAGACTATGAAGGAGACTGCCCGTTATTGCAATGTATTGTGTGTTACATCGAACCTTATGTACAAATCTACAGCATACCATGCGGAATCTGCCTATAAAAGAGAATTTGGCACCCGCGATGGCGTTATGTTCTTCATTGATATGCGTAACAGACAGATATACATCTATTCGTATGGCGGACCATACAAGATCATCACCAAGACAAATGCGTATACGATAACAGACAATGTCTATGAATATGCAAGCGAAGAGGAATATTTTGAGTGCGCAAATGAGGCATTCAAGCAGATAAATATGCTGCTGGCAGGAGAGCAGATAAGCCGTCCAATGAAGCATATCAGCAACATACTCCTTGCAATAATATTTTCTATATTGCTTAATTATCTTCTGATGAAAAAGACCTCGAAGGTTTATGACATGGGTTCAAAAAATCTGCTTACCGGTACAAAGGTTTCATATAATATGAATCATAAATATGATATGATCAGTGAAACGAGAAGTACAAGATCTGGATCCGGCGGTCATGGCGGAATCGGCGGCGGTGGATTCGGAGGCGGAGGCGGAGGCATCGGCGGTGGCGGTGGAGGCCACAGCTTCTAGTCAAAGAGAAGAAAATCTGACAAAATATAAACGATGAAAAATGCTGTGAAGAATTTTCAAAATTCACAGCATTTTATTTTCATAAGGAGGGACCCACGTAAGTGGGAGGATTCCTTGTGAAGTACGCAGACGCCGCGCGAAGCGCCTTACATGCGTCTGCTCCTTTTGTAACGTTTTTTTAGTTTACTGGTCTTATATGTGAAGGGAGGTAAAAAACTTGGCGTCAGGAAAAGAAAAAAATGAAATAGAAGAAATATACGAAAAGTACTACAAAGACGTATATCGTTTTGTGCTGGCATTGTCTAAGAATCCCCATGTAGCCGAAGATATAACACAGGAGGCCAGACTCTCTGGGAGGAGAACCAGAATCTGCCGATTCTGAACAGTGAAAAATAGAATGGTTTGTCACATAAAACTCACATTACAAATAATTAAAGTAAAAACCACCCTTTTTTGCCATTTAATTGAATGATCCATGATATACTAGCATTGTATATGACGTTCACGCTGTATTTAAAGGGGTATTGCCCCACTTATGAAAAGGGCAGAGATATGGAAAACAAGAAAAAGATGATATTCAACGTATTGTTCCTTGTCCTGATATTTGCCGGCACCATATACGGAGTGTTCCACGGCAAGGATTTAGGGCAGATCGCGGATATAATGAAGACGGTGAATCCGTGGTGGCTTATACCGGGAGTGGTATGTGTTGTTGTATTTATATGGGGAGAATCTGTGATCATCCATTATATGATGAGCAAGCTCGGTGTCAGGATACGCAGGGGCACATGCTTTCTTTTCTCATCAGTTGGATTCTTCTTTAGCTGTATTACACCATCTGCATCAGGCGGACAGCCGGCGCAGATATATTATATGAAGAAAAAGAAGATACCGATCCCAGTGTCCACACAGGTACTGCTCATAGTGACGATCACGTACAAGCTGGTACTGGTGCTACTTGGACTTGGAATCGCTATATTTGGACAGAAGTTTATACATACTTATATAGATGATGTGCAGTGGGTGTTCTATCTGGGACTTATGCTGAACGTGGTGTGTGTGGCAGGTATGGTGCTGTTCGCATTCCATCCGTCACTTGCCAAGGCATTTGTTGTGAAGGGCAGCAGACTTCTTGAGAAGATGAGATTCCTGAGACACAAGAAGTCCCGTGAGGAAAAGCTTGCAGCATCGATGGAGAAATACAACCAGACTGCGGATTATATGATGGGACATTTCGGGATGCTGGTAATAGTATTTCTCATAACACTTGTCCAGAGATTTTCACTGTTTGCAGCGACATGGTTTGTGTACAAGGCATTCGGACTTGCGGGGGCATCTGCAGGACTTATCATACTGATGCAGGGAGCTATAGCTGTTGCGGTCGATATGCTTCCACTTCCAGGTGGTATGGGAATCAGTGAGAAGCTGTTCATGGAGATGTTTTTGCCGATATTTGGAAGCAAATTGTTGCTGCCGGGTATGATACTCAGCAGAGGTCTGGGATATTACACGGAGCTGATAATCAGTGCGGTATTTACGATCGTGGCAAATTTTGTGATTGGGAGAAAGAGTGATGAAACCAAGATCAGAGATGAGCATGGAGCTCTATGAGATGATGCTTGACCGGGGATATCCCGAGGAGTTCTGTGATCTCATAACAAAGAATCTGAATACGGATTTTACGGCGGGCAGGATGATGGGCTATCTGTCGCATTATCAGGAGCTGCCTCTTGAGGAGATTGTGGATGAGATGTTGTCCATCCTCACAGATAGGAACAGGATTATGCAGAAGAAAAAACTTGAGAGCAATAATGCTGAGTGGAACAGGTTCCTGGAAGAGGGATTTGGACTTTCAGATGATGAATAAACGAACATATCTGGGTGCTGAAGAACAAAAAGTAAGAAAAAGCAGTCTGCGGACATCGCCAGTGTTATACATGGTGATGATCCGTCAGACTGCTTTTTATTAATTATATTGAAATGTCTGTCTAGCCGATGCCTCCGAGAAGGATACCAAGTATCAATACAAGGAGACATACAGGACAGTAGATGTATTTGCAGATAGGAACGAACTTCTCTGTGAACTTCTTTTCCCTTCCGGTGTTGACCTGTGTCTCAACATATTTCTTGCCACATACCCAGAAGAACATGATTCCGGCAAGTCCTGCGCCAAGTGGGCAGATGTAGATGGACAGTACATCCATCCAGTCAGATACGATACCCTGTATACAGATGGATACCACAACTGCTATGACACCGATGATGGCACATGCAGGTTTTCTGCCAACTCCAAGCTTCTCCTGCACCGTTGCGATTGGTGCTTCGTACAGGTTGATTAGTGATGACAGTCCCGCCATGAACACAGCCACAAAGAAGAGTATGGCAACAATATAACCGCCAGGCATGGACTTGAACAGGCATGGCAGATAGATGAACAGCAATCCCGGGCCGCCCTGGTTGAGCTGTGCTCCGGCAGTTGCCATGGCAGGTATGATTACCAGTGCGGCAAGTATGGCAGCAATCGTATCGAAAAGTGCAACACGTCCGGCAGCCCCCGGTATATCCTCATCGTCTGGCAGATATGAGCCGTATATCAGAGTTCCGTTTCCCGCAACTGAGAGTGAGAAGAATGCCTGTCCCAGCGCAAATATCCATGTCTTTGGATCTGCAAGTACCTTTGGCTCTATGCGGAAGATGTATTTGTATCCCTCTATGGCTCCCGGCTGGCATGCCGCATATATGGCCAGGATGATGAACAATACGAAGAACGCCGGCATCAGGATCTTGTTGGCCTTCTCAATACCGTTGCCCACGCCGAACATAAGGATGGTGATTCCGATGGCAAGTGCAATGATCTGCCATGCATTGTTGCCAAATGAAGATGCCATTCCGCCGAAGTTTGAAGCAAAGCCGTCTATATCCTCCGGTGACAGTGTGCTTCCGGTGAAAGCTCCGATCATGTATTTCAGTATCCAGCCCATGACGACCGTGTATCCGATGGCCATTGCCAGTGCGCCGAGCACAGGTATGCCGCCCAGCAGTTCACCGAGCTTTCGCTTGCCCTTTTTCTCCATGGCGATTCCAAATGCATCGATTGGACCGGATCTTGTAGCTCGTCCGAAGCTCATCTCTCCGATAACTCCGGTGAATCCGATGAGTACCACAAATATAAAATATGGTATGAGATAGGATCCGCCGCCGTATATGGAGACTCTTGTAGGGAACATCCAGATGTTGCCCATGCCCACGGCAGAGCCGATGCAGGCCAGGATGAAGCCCCATTTGTTGTTAAAAGATTCTCTCTTTTTCATGTATAATTCCTCCCAAATTTGTTCGTTACCGCATTGGCGGACCTCCCTCATAGTCCGTAAATTACGTTAACTTAATTAATATACATGAATATCATTTGGAAGTAAATTAAATAATGTGGACATGACTTAAAACATAGCTGCAAAAGCAAGAATTTAATTGAAAAATAACCGGCAGGTGGCGTACAATGTACCAGAAAAATGGAAAAAGTTATTTGAATATTATCTGAGAGGTGAGAAGATTGACAGAGGACAGATATGAACATATAGTACATCCATTTCCCCCACTATACGACGAGAAATCAAGGATACTCATACTGGGAAGCCTGCCATCGGTGAAGTCCAGGGAGCAGATGTTCTTCTACGGACATCCGCAGAACAGATTCTGGAAGGTCATCAGCAGAGTGCTTGGCGAGAAACTTCCGGTGACCATAGATGAGAAGAAAGCCATGCTGCATGCACACCACATAGCCCTGTGGGATGCGATCTACAGTTGTGACATCATAGGTTCAAGCGACAGCAGTATAAAGAATGTTACGCCCACGGATCTGTCGAAGATAGTGGAAGCTTCCAAGGTTACAAAAGTGATATGCAACGGCAAGACCTCAGGAAAGTATTATGCAAAATATCAGCAGAAGATACTTGGCATAGAACCTGTTGTACTTCCGTCCACAAGCCCGGCAAACGCTGCGTTTTCAGTGGATAAGCTGGTTGACATCTGGGGCGCTGAGATACCGGATATATGCAAATTATGGACAGAAGATAAACTCATACATAACATTTTCTAAAGCTTTCTGTAGAATGATGTACAACGAGTGAGAATATGTTATCATAGAGAACGCACTAGGATGCCGGACAGACATCCATGGTGTTCACACAATAATATAGCGAATTAAAAGGAGAGAGAAGAGATGGCATTAAGTTTTATCGAGATACTTAAGGTAGTATTCCTTGGTATCGTGGAGGGTGTCACAGAGTGGCTCCCGATCAGTAGCACAGGACATATGCTTCTTGTGGATGAATTTATCTCACTGAATGCGAGCACTGATTTCAAGGAAATGTTTTTCGTGGTGATACAGCTTGGAGCGATACTTGCTGTCGTGACCATATTCTGGAATAAGATGTGGCCTTTCCAGCTCAAAGACAAGACACAGCCTGTCATGAAGAAAGATACCTGGAGCATGTGGTTCAAGACAGTTGTTGCATGTATACCTGGAGCGATAGTTACGATATTGTTTGACGATTACATAGAGGCTCATCTTCACACGGCGGTAGTAATCTCCATAGCCCTGATATTCTATGGAATAGCATTTATTGTGATAGAGAACTGGAACAAGTCCAGAACACCGAAGGTTGAGACCCTGAATGATATAACATATAAGACAGCATTCCTTATAGGTATGTTTCAGGTGCTCTCCATCATACCGGGTACATCCCGTTCAGGTGCCACCATCATAGGCGCTCTGCTGATCGGCGTGTCCAGAGTGGCAGCCGCAGAGTTCACATTCTTCCTTGCGGTTCCTGTCATGTTCGGACTCAGTGCATTGAAGATGATCAAATTTGGCCTGTCATTTACAAGCGCAGAATTTGCCATACTTATCATAGGTTGTGTTGTTGCATACCTTGTATCCATAGTGGTCATCAAGTTCTTGATGAGCTACATCAAGAAGCATGACTTCAAGATATTTGGCTGGTACAGGATCGTGCTCGGAGTTATAGTTCTTGCATATTTTGCCTTATTTGCATAGCTTATAAATAAATAAAATCAAAAATTGCATAATATATATAGTATGTGCTATAATGCCCATGAATTGTGCATTATAGCACATATTAACATTGTGATAAAATTTTATGGGAGAAGAAAGATGGCAAAGGTTTCAATCATCATTCCAACATATAACGTAGAGATGTATCTGGTGGAGTGTATGGATAGTGTTGTAAATCAGACATTGAAGGATATCGAGATCATATGTATCAATGACGGATCTACAGACAGTTCACTTGAAATATTAAAGGGATATGCGGAGAAAGACGACCGTATCATTATTGTTGACAAGGAAAATGGCGGTTATGGAATAGGCATGAATATCGGTCTTGATAAGGCTACAGGTGAGTATATTGGTATAGTTGAGCCTGATGATTTTGTGCCACTTAATATGTATGAGGAACTGTACAACAAGGCGGTTGAGAACGACCTTGACCTTGTAAAGGCAGATTTCTATAGATTTAAGCGCAACGATGACAATGGCAACATGACTTTGGTGTACAACCACTTGTCACCGAATGCAGAGGATTATAATGTTGTGTTCAATCCAAGCGAGACACCAAGTGCGATCCGTTTCATTATGAACACATGGAGTGGAATCTACAAGAGAAGCTTCATAGAGGAGTATCATATCAGACACAACGAGACTCCGGGAGCATCATTCCAGGACAATGGTTTCTGGTTCCAGACATTTATATATGCCAAGAGAGCTATGATAGTGAACAAGCCATATTATATGAACCGCAGAGATAACCCGAATTCATCTGTTCACAGCAGAGAGAAGGTATACTGTGTCAATGTTGAGTATGATCACATCAGAGATATACTTGTAAAGGATCCTGAGATCTGGGAGCGTTTCAGAGGCGTATACTGGCTCAAGAAATACCACAATTACAACGAGACGATCAGGAGAATCGGACCTGAATTCAAGAAGGATTATATAAGAAGATACAGCTCCGAGTTCAAGAGAGCAATGGAGATGCAGGAGATTGATCAGACTATATTTACAAAGCTTGAGTGGGCGAACATCCAGTTTATCATCAAGTCCCCTGACGATTACTATTATACAAGAATCGCATGTACAGACCGTGAGCGCAAGCTTGAGAGAGAAGTCAGGAGACTCCGTGGTCTGGTTCATCAGACCCGTGCAGATCTGGACAGAGTGAAGAAGACACCTACATTCAGGATCGGTGCGGTCATTATGTTCATACCTAGAAAGATCAAGAGTTTATTTAGTCGAAACAAATAGAGGTAAAGCTATGGGTACAAAGGTATCAGTTATTCTTCCTGTTTACAATGTGTCTGATTATCTGCACCAGTGCATGGACAGCATAGTGGGTCAGACACTTAAGGATATAGAGATCATTTGCGTGGATGATGGCTCCACAGATGATTCTCTGGCGATATTGAAGGAATATGAGGCGAATGATCAGCGTGTAAAGGTTATACAGCAGGCAAATGCCGGAGCCGGGGCAGCGAGAAACAAAGGCCTTGAGATCGCGACCGGAGAGTATCTTTCATTTCTGGATTCCGATGATTTCTTTGAGCCGGACATGCTGGAAAAGGCATGGAGCAAGGCTCACGAGACCGGAGCTCAGGTAGTTGTGTTCAGATCAGATCAGTACAGAGAGGATCTTCAGGAATTTGTTCAGGTCAGATGGACACTTCACGAGAAGGAGCTTCCACCGTACAGACCAATGTATTTCCGTAATTTCACGGGCAATATATTCAAGGTATTTGTGGGATGGGCTTGGGATAAGCTCTTCAGCAGGGAATATGTTGAGGAGAACCATTTCCGATTCCAGCAGCTCAGAACTTCGAATGATATGCTGTTCGTATTTTCAGCGATAGCATTTGCAACAAATATAGAGATAGTGGACGAGGTGCTTGCACACCAGAGAAGAAATAATCCAAAGTCATTGTCCAACACCAGAGAGAAGTCATGGCAGTGCTTCCACGAGGCTCTTGTGGCACTCAAGGCGGCGCTTGAAGCCCACGGCAATTTCTGGGAGTATGAGCAGGATTACATCAACTATGCACTGCATTTCAGTCTGTGGCATCTGGAGACCATCACAGGACCAAAGAAGGAGGTTCTGTTCAACAAGCTTAAGGAAGAGTGGTTCGAGGAGTTTGGTATCAAGAGTCTTTCAGAGGAGTGCTTCTACAACAAGACCGAGTATGGCAAGTACAAGGTTATCATGGATAAGACCTTTGAGGAGTACGAGAAGGCAACAGCATAGAAAAGAAAAAACAGTTTCACCAGTCGATTGGTGAAACTGTTTTTTTGTGGACAAATGTGTGTATCAGAACAGGTTCATAGCACCTATGATGCCCTGATTTCCCTCGAGCCCTGCGGGAACAATGTATGTGTCGGTGTCCTTGACCTGTGGCATGTCGATGTAACCCGACAGCAGTTCAGTGTAGTAATTGCGGATCATAGGGAACAGGAATTTGTTGTCCATGACTCCGCCGCCAAGGACGATCCTCTCAACTGAGTAGCACATGGTGTAGTTGACCAGTGCCTCAGCTATATAAAATGCTTCAAGATCCCATACCGGTGAGTCGGCTGGGATGTCTTTGCCTTTCATTCCGGTTCTGCGCTCAAGCATAGGGCCGGATGCAAGACCCTCTACACAGCTCTGGTGGAATCGGCAGGTACATGGTATATCATCGCCGGTTCGTCTAGGGATGAGGATGTGGCCTGTCTCCGGGTGTTCCATGCCGTGAATGAGTCTGCCATCAGATATTATACCGCCGCCGATGCCGGTTCCAACAGTGAGGTACATTCCCGAGTTGAGTCCTTTCAGTGCTCCGTACAGGTATTCACCCCAGGCTGCTGCGTTTACGTCTGTGTCCACCACAACCAGGCAGCTAAGCGCATCTGTAAATGCTTTGTAAAGGCTGAATCCCTCCCAAGCTTTCTTGGGACTCCTCATGATGGAGCCGTAGGTAGGGGAATTAGGATTGACGTCGGCCGGGCCAAATGTACCGATTCCGAGAGCGGATATGTCATATTTCTTAAAGTAATCTATCATGGCAGGCACGGACTGGTCAGGTGTGCCCGTCGGTATGGATATTCTGTCTATTATATTCTTGTCTGCATCGCCTATGGCACAAACCATCTTGGTGCCACCGGCTTCAAGTGCGCCGTAGTACATATTTCCTCCTTGGTGCCATGTTTATATGGCAGAAATTTTTCAAAATTATATACATTATATATGCCGTATCACTTATCTTCAAGCCCGGATTTGCGTCGGTACTTGTGGAATGTAAAGAGATTTGGTGTACGCTTTTTTGGACACTTGACAAGGTAAGATAGAGCCATATTAAGGAGCTTGATAGAGGCTTGAAGCTTGGAAGATAAAGTGTACAGGAGGCGTGATCATGATAAAAGGATATTTTGTTTCGGAAGGGTATATGGGATATGTGGACGGAGAGTACCAGCTTTTCGCTGATGAAAGAGATTATGTTGAGTATATAGAAGATTAGCCATTTAGCTTCTTGACCTTAGCATAACTTATGTTATGATGAGGCATATGGGTTAATACACAGGGATTACAATACGGATGGTGCTGCTATGAAAATCTGCAAGGTGATTCATGAGTTTGTATATCATGGATAATCTAAATATATACAAGGAGCAAACATAGTGGAAAAGGTATTGAACAAAAAAGAATATGTTATGGATATGACAGAGGGAAGCAGTATGAAACTGATCATGAAGTTCTCAGTTCCGCTGCTTATAGGCAATCTATTTCAGCAGGTATACAGCCTGGTTGATTCGATAGTGGTTGGTCGTCATCTAGGGGCAAATGCGCTTGGCGGTGTGGGATCAGTTGGAATGATCAGTTTCCTGTTTTTTTCTTTGTGCAATGGAATGGCATCTGGAATAGGTGTTGTCATATCAAGATATTTTGGAGCGAAGAAAGAAGAGCAGGTAAAAAAAGCCATAGCAAATGCATTGTTTGTCATATTGGCGGTTGGTACACTCATGAGTATACTGGGATATTGCTTTGCGGGGCCTATTATAAGGCTCATGAAGACCCCTGCAGAGACATTTGACTACGCATATACATACATGAGGATCACCTGTGGATTTACGATAGCGGTGGCTATTTATAACGGAATTTCTGCTGTGCTAAGGGCACTTGGGGATTCAAAGACCCCACTTATATTTCTCATGATTGCTTCTGCCATAAATGTTGTGCTTGATATAGTGTTTGTCATATACATGGATATGGGCGTTGCCGGTGCCGCATATGCAACGGTTCTCAGTCAGATCCTGTCTAGCGTTGGCTCTATATGTTATGCGGTGAAAACCAATCCCTATTTCAGACTGAAGAGAGGCCATTTCAAGTTTGACAGAGATATAATGAAGGAAGATTTCAGTATCGGTATACCAATGGCGGTTCAGACTTCTATGATATCAATATCCTGCTCAATACTGCAGACCCTTATAAATGGATATGGTCCGGAGGTCATGGCTGCATATACTGCAACAGGAAAGGTTGAGGGAATCATATTCCAGCCGTTTAGTTCTCTGGGACTTGCATTGTCTACATTTGCAGGACAGAACTGTGGCGCACGCAAGTACGAAAGGGTGCGCAGAGCGGTATGGCAGACAGAGCTCATCACGCTGGCTCTTGGCGCAGCATTGTTCTGTCTGGTAGCAGTTTTCAGGGAAAATGTTGTGGGATTTTTCGTGACGGAGGAGAATGTCATAAGGCTTGGCGCGAAGGGACTTGTGATATCCGGAAGTATGTATATTGCACTTGGAACGATATATACCATGAGAGGCGCATTAAATGGAATGGGGGATGTGGTGTTCTCCATGCTGAATGGTGCTCTTGAGGTGGGAGGAAGGATAGTATTTGCGCTGATACTGATGTATGTGTTAAAGATGGGATTCTGGGGAGTGTGGTATACGAATATATTTACATGGATTGTGATAGCACTCACCGCATCTGTGAGATTTGCTGTGTATATAAGAAAGTGTCAGAGAGAAGATGACGGTACGGAAAATGCATAGATAATAATTAATATAGCAAGGACGCCTTTTGGGGGGCGTCCTTCTTCGATTCAATCACATTGATATTCCAAGGGATATGGGTGTTATGAATTAGCATACTTTATATTTTGACAAAAATTCAGCGCTATATTATCTTTAATACAGAATAAACAGGAGATGACCATATATGTCAGGGGAAAGATCAGTGGATGTTGAAAAAATAAATAATAATGAAAAAGGCTTTGAACCGGCGCATATCAGAAGTGTGATCTCGCTGGCTCTGTTCAGCTTTGTATTTCTGGGTATGGAATTCTTCTTCGACAGCGGGGCTGCGGAGTTTGTGGATGCCAGAAGTGTTCTGTTGTATCAGAGCGTGATACTGCTGGCCAGTGCGGTGGGACTATTCATATATGCACTGATTGAGAGATATGTCGGCAGCAAAATCAAACAGATAATAATTATTACTTTGAATATAGTGGAGGTTGCCGCGCTCGCAGCGATAATACTGTGTTCCGGCAAATTGATACTGTTATATGGAATTATATTCTTTATTGTGTGTGGTGTTATGGGAGGACGCGTGTATCACGATGTGAGCCGCGATTATACGGATAGAAAGCATCTTACGGTAATTGTGGGAATTTCATATGCACTTGGACTGCTTCTGCAGTATATCAATTATAATCTTATAGACAGTGTGATCCTGCGTATGGTTATGTTCTCGCTGGCCATAGTGGCACTTGCAGTGATACTTTTTCTGGCCAGAGATGAATACGCAGAAGCGGAAGTGGACACATACATGGTAGATGAGCGGAATAAAACGGATTGCAAAGAAAAATGTGACAAAACAACTCCTGATAGCGGATCGGTGGCTGTGGCGCTTGTGATGGTTGTTCTTCTTATGACGTTTATATTTTCCGCACTGGATAATGTTGTGACCGTTGTCCACGCTGAGGGCGGGGCAGATGTGGGGCAATGGCCAAGGTTGTTTCTCGCATTAAGCGGAGTTGTAGCAGGCTTCTTGTTTGATATAAAAGATCAGCGCTTTATGAATCAGATGATGTACTGCGTTACAGTGTTGTCCGTTATAGCCATGCTTATCATAGAGTTTGGAGGGGCATTTATCATAGGTCTGATTGTATTCTATCTTGCAGCCGGATTCTTCGTAGTGTATTTCACGACAGGATTCATAAATGTATCCTATGGAATGCGTTGGTCAGCGCTTTGGCCTGGTGCCGGAAGGGCAGTCAACAACATTGGTGCGGGTATTGTGGGAATAATATCATATATGCTGATAGATTCACCCGGAATCATGGTTATGAGTGTAGTGGTCATATTGTTGCTCGTACTTATAAGCATTGCGGTATTTGTGCTTGAAAATCTACAGAAGGAACAATATAGACGATATGATGAAGAAAAAGTGACGAAATCGGCGGAGAATTCTAACGCAAGAGTTGAGGTTGATTTTGAATGCTTTGCAGATGCTCATCACCTCACTGGACGTGAGCGGGAGGTGTTGCAGAAGCTGCTTGTATCTGATGGCAGTGTACAGGATATAGCGGATGAGCTGTACATATCAAGGGCATCCCTATATAGGCATATATCTTCCATGAATGAGAAGACAGGAACAAAAACCAGGGTAGGCCTTATACAGTATTACTATGGATGGCATGAGGAATGATGATTGCGTGAGAGTTGATTGCTATGGAAGTATAAATGCGCCAAATTGAAAACGTGCATATAGATTAGATAAAAGTGATAAATAAAAGCAAAATTTAATATACAACATATAATGAGACATATGTAACGTTACGAAAACGACAGCAGATGACTATAATCTATGACATAAAACAACAGGTGAGAGAAGCCTTTTGCCTGTAGACGGAAAATATCATAGAAGGGGGAATGACTATGAAGCATTTCAGAAGATTGACATTTCTGCTGTCGTTTATTTTTATTCTGACGGTAGGCGGTGTCGCGGCGATGGCCGCAAACAATGGCCCGTGTGAGGATGAGGAGTGGAGCTTTGCATATGTTCAGTTTTACAATTTGGAGAAGTTTAAGGACTTTAGACAGAATAAATTTCCAATAAAAAAGAAAGTTTGATATGAATCAGTCCGCACAATAATAAATCTTTGCCCACGGACTAAACAAAAAAAAACTCCTTCCGGAGAATCAGAAGGAGTGTATTGAGTAGTTGCGCTTATTCTTTTTCCATTTCTATTTCAACATAATTTCTATCATATTTGCAAGCATTCCCTGTGCCCAAATCTATAGCCCAAGCAATTATATTTAAAAGATTAATACAAGAAACACCGTTAAATCTTGTGTTTAGAAAGAACGGTTCATTTTTATATCCTTCTTTTTTAGCCATCATATTCACTGATGATAGCTCTTTACCGATCTTTGTTGTAAATGTCCCATCATTTTTAGTTTCCCCTAATTTTACTCCATCTTTATAAATACCTACTTCTGGCATTTTTGCGTCAAAAGTTATGGCTTGTCGGGATCCGGTAAATAAGGTCGCACAGCTTGAAAACAACAAACAAGCACAACAAATGGATATAATCTTTTTCATACTAAATAAATTTTGATTGTTAATTGCCGCAAAT
>OGXH01000254.1_pt1 | contig 34511 bp, 34 predicted proteins | sample 1576241 | NCBI WGS metagenome assembly OGXH01 (sample SAMEA3541529, study PRJEB24748) | human gut metagenome | biome: human gut; feature: human-associated habitat; material: faeces | place: China | collected 2012
CCATCAGCAAAAGGGGATGATAAGTTTATCACCACCGACTATTTGCAACAGTGCCCAAAATACCCTCAGCAATTAGTGTACTGAGGGTATTGTTAACCATCCGTAGGATCGTTCAACTGATCAATGCCTTAACTGATCGGTGTTATCCCGATTGGGAGGCTTTACAAAATAGCTCATTTTTATCTTACGCTTGCGCTTTCTTAGGCAAAGAAAAGTGCAGTAAGGCATAGCCAAGTAATGCTGCTGTCGTAGAACCCATTAAGATACCGAGTCGAGCATAGGTATCAAATTCAGGACTTACATTTCCGAACGCTAAAGAGGAAATGAAGATAGACATTGTAAAGCCAATACCACACAACACAGATACCGCAAAGATATGCTTGAAGTTAACGCCTTCAGGTAACTTAGCAACGCCCATTTTTACCGCTGCCCAGCTAAAGGTAAAGATACCTAGAGGCTTACCAACCAGTAGACCCAAAGCAATACCGAGTGGCAGCATTGAAGTTAGACCTGACATCGATACGCCTTCTAACGAAATCCCCGCATTGGCAAATGCGAATAGAGGCAGAATACCAAATGCCACGTATGGGTGAAGCGCGTGCTCCATATGTTTAAGTGGAGAATGTTCGCCCTGCTTTCCCTTTAGTGGGATAGCAAAACCAATCACTACACCTGCCAATGTTGCGTGAACACCAGATTTAAGCACCGCGAACCATAAGATCGCACCGACGATCATGTATGGCGTAAGTTTTGTTACTTCCTTCGCATTCAACATGAATAGGACACCAGTCATGATGAAGCCAACAAGCAACGCCATGGTCGACAGGTCACCGGTGTAAAATAGCGCGATAATAACAACTACACCTAAATCATCGATGATAGCAACCGCCAGCAAGAACACTTTTAGGCTTACTGGTACACGCTTACCTAATAACGCCATGATACCTAAAGCAAAAGCGATATCTGTCGCCGCTGGAATTGCCCAACCAGAAATCGCCTCAGGATCGTTGGCATTAAAGGCTACGTAAATAAGAGCAGGAGCTAATATACCGCCAACCGCTGCAATCGCAGGGAAAATTGCGGTTTCTTTTGATTTTAACGCACCTTCAAGCAGCTCTCGCTTAACTTCAAGGCCAATGAGTAAGAAGAAAACAGCCATTAGGCCGTCATTAATCCAGTGAGAAACTGACATACCAAATACATAAGTATGCAGTACAGATTGATAAGTTTCGCCCAGCGGTGAGTTAGCAATGGTCATCGCAATTGCCGCGGCAATCACGAGAAGAATACCACCAGCTGATTCCATTTTGAAAAAGTCACGAATGACATCGTTCATGGTTTCGTCCTTATATTTATTATCTTAATAAACGATTAACAAAGAATGATAAGAGTGTATAGCGGTCGAAAACTTTAGAATAATTGAATCGCCACGGATAATCTAGACACTTCCGAGCCGTTGATTGGACTGACCCCACGCCCGTAGACAAATTCTGTCCTCACGACGAGGCCTGTTCGAAGGCCTCCGGACTGACGCCGCCGAGGTGACTGTGGCGCCGGGCCCGGTTGTAGAACACTTCAATGTAATCGAAGATATCCGCCCGGGCTAGATCCCGGGTTTTGTATATTCTCTTCCTGATGCGCTCTTTTTTCAGTGAACTGAAGAACGATTCGGCCACCGCATTGACGCTCCTATGTCAAGAGCGGGCGATTGGCATATGTGAGATCTGATAAAATCAATGGGTAGAGTTCACGGACGATGTAGCGTTTTAGACATCTCAGGATCTCTTTGGTCGATAGCCCTTCACCAGTTCGTCTGTCGACATAGATTCTTGTCCGCGGATCACTTCGCATACGCACAAGGGCTATTGTCCACAGGGCATTGTTTGCTTCACGTGAGCCACCTCGATTTAATCTGTGCCTGACTGTTTTTCCTGATGATGCTGGCAGCGGATTTACGCCACAAAGCGATGCCAGTGCTGCTTCATTTTTTAAACGTTCGGGATTATCACCTGCAACTGCCAGCAGTGTGGCTGCCGTCTGTGGCCCTACGCCAAACTGGCTACGAAGGTTACTGGCATATTTACGGGTCAGTTTATCCAGCGATTCGTCCAGTTCATTCAACTCTTCAGTCAGTGCCCCCCATCGTTTCGCAAGGCTTCTAAGCGTGCTGTACAGAGCTATACGCAGTGGAGAGTACTCTGATACTTCGCAGTTAATACAGGCAGCTACGCACTCGTGTGGTTTCGATTTCCAGAGTTTGTCGCGGACATCCTGCGGTGCACTAACCAGCAGCGAACGAAGCTGGTTAATCGCCTGAGTACGGGCTTTTACAGCGCTACGTCGGGCAACGCTAATTATCCGGAGAGCTTCACACGCGCCGGATTGCATTTTGGGTATGGCTTTGCTGCTCCCCGAAAGTACGGTGCGGGCTGCATTCTCTGCATCCAGTGGATCTGACTTTCCTTCAAGGCGGCGTTTTGAGCGGTCTGGTCGGTTAACTTCAACAACATAAATACTATTTTTAATAAGAAAACGTGTTAATGCAGCACCATAAGTTCCGGTTCCTTCAATACCTGCTCGTTCGAGAACTCCAAAAGATTTAGCCCAATCAAATAGCTCCTGATAGCCAATTTGATTTGTTTGAATAATGCGAGTACCAAGCAGCTTACCCGCCTGACTGATAACAGCACCGACATGAATATCAAGGTGTGTATCGACACCCAGGATCACGCTTTCAGGAGATTGAAAATTGTTTTGCATGGTTTACCCCCCAGATATCAGTAGCACAACCATCCCCATCGCAGGACAGGACACTCAAGATGCAGCACAAAGCTCCTATCAGGTCACAAACGCTGGGCCCGGCTATGCCCGGGAAATACCAGAATCGGACGACAGGTCAACACAAAGGCATTCGAGCCAATCCCAGCACGGGTCAGTCCGATCCGGTATTTGAAAGTATATTAGAATGAGTATCCCAGCAGTTGCCGCGACGGCTCATGCTCGGTACCAGATTATTGGCCCGGCAGAACCGCTGCCAGTCATCACTGCCATACTGACTGCCCTGGACGCCCTTCTAAGAGTCAAGCTGTTATCGGGATACTGTTGATCCGCCTGTTTTGATTGCGCAGTAACGTGTAAACTTCGCGGGAGATATATCGCTTTAGACAGCGTATCGCTTCCATTTTTGTATGTCCTTCGGCTACACGCCTGGCGACATATTCCTTTGTTTTTGCGTCAGTTCGTAAGCGTCCGATGGCGATGATGTGAAGTGCACTATTTGCAGCACGATCTCCACCACGATTAAGTCGGTAACGGTTCGTTTTTCCAGAAGAAACGGGGACCGGGCTGACACCACACAGTGCCGCAAATCCTGATTCTGATCTTAACCGTTGAGGATTGTCTCCGGCAGTGATCAGCAACTGTGAAGCGCTTTCGTATCCGATAGCATTACGTTTAATCAGCTCAGGTGCCAACTCGTCGACAATTGCCGCAATCATGACATCCAGATCAGCGATTTCGTCATGTAACTCGAGATAGCGTCGGGCAAGGGACTTTAATGAAATGCGATAAACGTTGGTTACATTGCGGTATTCACTGGCATCAGGTCTCCAGGAACCCAGGGTCCTGATGAGCTGCATGCGCGTCATATTTCTGAGCTGTTCACGTAATTCATCCGGGGCAGAGATAATATTTGAATGGATAATCTGGAGAGCGACTCTGCGGGCTGATATTGCTGTTTTTCGGCAAGTTTTTAATACCCGCAGGGACTCAATCATGCCATCACGCGTTTTGGGAGTAACTGTCCTGATGCCTGAGAATGCTGCATGAGCGGCACATTCAGCATCAATTGTGTCACTTTTACCCCGTTTGCGTCGCTCCATCCGGTCTGGAGCAGTCACCTCAAGAACTTCTAACCCGGCGTTCTGAAAATAACGAAGCAAACCGGAACCATAGGTACCTGTGCACTCAACACCAATTCGCTTTAATGTCCCAAACGAGGTCATCCATGCCAGCATCTGCCGGTAACCTTGTCGTGTTGTGGAGAAATACTGAGTCCCAAGGACTTTATTGTTCTGATCTACGACAGCGGCAACGTGCAAATCTTTATGTGTATCCACGCCACCCACAACGGCAGCTTCGGTAACTTTATCAACCATGACAGAGCTCCTGTGAGGAAACAGAGTTGAATCTCCAGACAGATAACCCGGACAGGACAGTAACGAGACAAGCCGTCAGGCCCTTCTTGAGTCACGCGCATCGGTGAGGAGATGCCTCGCATGAAGGCGCTTCCGGCAACCGACGGGTCCAGGGCAGGACACAAAAGGTCGATCGCTGTGTGAGTCAGGATGCGGGAAGGTCTTCACTGCATCAGTAATCACACCAATCTGGTTAAACGGCAAACTAAGTGGTGGTAAAGACTGACATCGGCATTATTACTGTGAGCCCTTCTTAGCAGAGCATTACTGAGTGTGGCCATATCGCTTAAGTCCACCAGCGGTGTTGGTGCCTGCGGTTGTGCCTGCGACGCCTTCAGCTTCATCGTCACCCTCAGTGAGGTCTCAATCCCGTTCAGGAAAGTCGTACAGGCGGCTAGCCACAACTCACCGTGAATGGCCCGGGTAGCCTGGTCAAAGAACCAGTCAATCGCAGCTGTCGTTCGGTACGCCCTGTATGCCTCCAGTTCCCGTAACTGTGCTAGGTACTTCTCGCACGCCTCTGCGTCTACCGGATCGTTATCGTCGGTATCGATAGCCATAGGGAATTCCTGTTGTCATGTTCGTGAATGAAAATCCGCTGAACCATATCATACCGTTACATAAATTACGGCTTAGTGCCGGGATATCTTTCCCGAATGCTGAGCCATTGAAATTTGATCTTTTCTCTTTATCTGGTGATACTGGTTAAATATCCAGTATTGAATCCGAGTGTGCTCATGTCTGTATTCCCTGAACGTTTTGCATCCCCTCCTCGTGATACAACCCCTTTTTTCAGTGACCTACTGAGTTGCGGGGTGATGAGTCCGTGCGCCGGACACGAAGACAATGAGCTGAATTTACATGATTTTGTGGTTCGTAATCGCCCCGCGACTTTCTTTGTCAGGGCCTCAGGTCTCAGCATGGTAGACGCCGGAATAAACGACGGCGCCATACTGGTTGTGGATCGGTCACTGACTGCGGAGCACGGCTCAATCGTCGTTGCGCTGGTTGACGGCGAGTTTACCGTGAAGATTTTGCAGACCTTCCCGAAACTGATGTTGATGCCCTCCAACCCCGCCTTCAAGCCGATACCTGTTAACCCGGACACTCTTGAAATCTGGGGCGTTGTCACCTTTGCGTTGAATCAGTTTCCTCATGTACATGCACGTTGATATCAATGGAGCCTACGCGGCATTTGAATGCGCCATGGACCCCAAACTTGCCAAATCCCCGCTCATCATCGCGAGCAACAACGATGCCACCATTATCGCCATGAACAGGCTCGCCAAAAATACAGGGCTCAAACGCGGGGTGCCTATCTTCAAATGCCGGGATCTGATTGAGAAGCATCATATTGCGGTACGGAGCTCCAACTTTACGTTGTACGAAGATTATTCCAACCGGTTTCATGAAACGCTGGAGGGGTTTGCCGAGGATACCGATCGTTACAGCGTGGATGAAAGCTTCATGCTACTGAAAAACATGGACAAAATAGTAGATTTTGAAGAGTACGGATGCCTGATCAGACGAACGCTGCTACACAATCTTTCGCTCACCTGCGGGATTGGAGTATCGACCACGAAAACGCTCGCAAAATTATGCACCTACGCCAGTAAGCGATGGGCAGCAACTGGTGGTGTGGTCGTCCTTACAGACCCATTCCGAATTAAAAAACTGCTGAGTCTCATCAGTACCCGGGAAATCTGGGGCATTGGCCGCAAAATCAGTGAGCGGCTGGCTGCGTACGGGATCATCACGGCCTGCGACTTTTATGACAGCGATGTGCGGTTTTTACGAAAGGCATTCGGTGTTGAAATGGAACGTACCTGGCGGGAGCTGCATGGCGAGTCCTGTTTCCGGTTGCATGAATCCCCTCCTGTCAGACAACAAATTATCGTCTCGCGGAGCTTTGGCCAGCGCCTTAATACATTCAGCAAGATGCATGAGGCAGTGTCATTCTTTACCGGCCGTGCCGCTGAACAGCTTCGAAACGATGGCTCCTGGACTCGCCAAATCACCGTGTTTATCCAGAGCAGCCCGTTTGCCAGAGCTGAAACCCGGTACAGCAGCTGCGGTATTGAGCCGCTTACTGCGACGCAGGACACCCGCGACCTGGTCAGTGCGGCAGGCGCCATACTGACCCGAATCTACAAACCCGGCATAGATTATGCGAAGGCGGGCGTGATGCTTTCGTCAATGACCGATGGCACTGAGCAGCTATCCCTGTTCGATGAACGTCCCGCCAGGCGAGGCAGTGAAGCACTGATGAAGGTGATGGATCGGTTTAACAAAGAGCATCGAGGCTCTCTGTTTCTGGCTTGCGAAGGGATTCATCAGGATTTCCGGGGGAAGCAGGCCATGCTGTCCCCACGGTATACCACTCGCTGGAATGAGTTACTTGTCGTCAAAGCCTGACGTTCATGCCGGTGTTACCCGGCATGGCCAGTTTCGGAAGGAAAAGTAACTTTAGCCTCCACGGGCCTTCTGGATTGCGTATTTCAGGGTGGCCTCGTCAACAGCGCCCGGGATGAATGACGTCGTTGCAGCGTCGGGTTTTTGCATGTTCATAATAATGAACCCTGGCGTACCGTTAATCCCGAGAGCTTCCCCCAGCTGCATGTTTCCGGAGATAACGTTCTCATAGCGGCTTTTCTCCCGATCGCCGAATGAGCTGTTGAACCCGGATTTGTTCACAACCATGTCTAAATCATTGAGTGTAAACGCACGCTGGTTGTTGAAGAATACATACGCACTGGTCATCAGATTGTTGTGATACTTACGATACGCTTCCGCACCGAATGTCTGATACACATGCAGGCCTGTCGCCGCCCCCATTGCGGAAACGGGTTTTGAGCCAGCGAAGATCGGAAATTCTTTAAAGAAGAACTTTACATCAGTGCTTTGGCTCAACACAGATTCAACAACCGGCGCTACCTGCATACAGAAATGACACTGGTAGTCGAAAAACTCAATAACAGCGACGGCCGCATTATCAGGTCCGATATTGGGTGTCTCTTTGGTCTCGAAGAGTGCCGGTGCGTAGGGGATAATCCGCTCAAGGGAAGCGTTAGTATTTTCTTTTTCTAGCGCCTTACCTGCTTCGAGAAGATACTGGGGATTTTTTACCAGATAGGAAGCAGCCACTCGTCCTATTTCGTCGTTACCCGGTACATCGGGTTTTAGATATTTCGACGTAATATACACAGAGCCAGCCGTCGCAATCACCGCAGAAATTAAAACAGACGCCACGGGTTTTAAATAATTTAATTTAGTCATAGCCACCTTTACGCATTTCAACTTGTTAGTTATCAGCCTGCGTTCGATTATACTGGCACGGTAAATCGGAATTATTCATTAAAGAACCCTTTTTGGAGGATTTAGAATGTTACGGCAATTTTTCTTACTAACAGCCACAACGTTCTTATGTGGATGCGGTTATCATTTTGGAAATGACGTTGATGCGTACGATTTACTGCCCCGCCCGGTAGGCAGCAAGAAATTTGAAATTGTTGCTCCGGATGACAGTATTCAGTCGCGAATGTTTGCAGCCCGGTTTGCGAGCGGATTAACGGGTAAGGGGTTTAATATTTCCAGCCATCAGCCCGAATATATTCTCAGATTCAGTTACAGCAAGACCCAGGAGAATCTGCAATACAGTGAACTACCGGTGACGGGAATAACCGGATATGTTATCGAGAAGAAAACAACGCGAAAAGATAAGCACGGGCAAACTGAGACGGACTATGACTATAAGCCGGTCAGTGGGATCGTAGGAACAGAGACGGTATCACAAAGACATTTCTGGCGTCGTCTTGATGTGGAAGTCTACCCTGCGGGAAAAAATGCACAGCAGGTGCTAAAAGTCAGTATGCAGAGCAATGCGCCGATCCCATCGGACAGCGTGGCGTATTCCGCAATGATTGACGCTTTGACCGGGAATCTGGATGCCCCGCTGCGCTCCGGAAACTACGTCGCCTCGGTCCCCTGGAACTGATGACCGGCACTGTAACGACCAACCACAAATTAACTTTTCTCACCTGCATGCCACGTCTTTACCGGCCTCCTCTGTTGAAATCATAGAGTCGGTACAGATCACCGATGGTCAGCTCATCCACTTTGGTCACGAAGAGATATTCAAACTGAGCTTTCTGAATATCTGAGACTGACGCATCGTCCAGCACCGTTTGGTAAAATTTGGCATTGATACATCTTTCCGGATGCATGAACTGGTACCGCCCCTGGAGCACCACCATCAGAAAGATCAATATCAGCAGAACGAGAAGTAACATCTGGTTGGAAAGATCCAGTCCCAGCGACACACCAATGGTTGCCATGAAACAGAGAGTCCATCCCACCAGGGCGTAAGGAGCCTTTTGGATCTTTTGTTGGTAATAACGGAGGATCACCGGATCATTTAAATACCGCTTATCCGGCAATCCCGTTGCCCGGGTGACAATGCTGAGCCAAAGCGGCATCTTCTAACCCCCAGCGACGCACTCAGGCCAGACGTTCATAGAACGCAACAATGGGCTGGAAGATGGGTGTTTGTACCAGCTCGGGGCGAATGGCTTTCAGCTGCCTTACCGGCGCCAACTCATCCCTCGGCTTAGCGATTTCATTGCTAGGGCCTTTCTTGGTACTGTCGGTGTTCACCTTTAACCTGTCATTGCTCAGATACGACTCAAACCGTTTCGACATCACGTCGCTGCGGGATGTCGCATCATTGAGTTTTTTTAAAACTGCGTCTTTATCTGTCTGAGCAGCAGATACCAGAATCTCACTGCTGGCCACAGTGTCGGCGTCGCAGGCCCCGAACTGGCATTTGGCAGCAAAGACGGGTTGAGAACCAACCGCCACCAGCATTAACGTTGTCAGTATTGCAGATTTCATAAACACCTCTTGCAGTCGTGGAAAGTCACTTTTGTTCGGCGCCCATGCGGGTCACCAGATTTTCCGGGCTCATCCAACCGGTGAATAGCTGAGGTTTCCCCGACAGCGTTACCATCGTTGGCGTACCCTGAAGCGGAATAGTTGAAGCTACCTGGAAATGCGATTTGATGGTATCGAGGCAGGCCTCGTCAGGCCGTCCTTCCGGAATGGTTGATGTCGGGCTCATTGCGGCATCCAGTGCATCATTAGGTTTTGCCGCACACCATATTTTTGCCATATTCCCCGCGACAACGGAGTTGAGACCTGCACGTGGAAAGGCGAGGAATTTGATTGAGATCCCGGCGTCGAGATAGGATTGAAGATCTTGATGCAATTTCTGGCAAAAGCCGCATGTAATATCCGTAAACACTGCCAGACGGTATTTTTCATTCGCCGACTTATATTCGATGGATTTTGTTTTAGTGGCGAACTCCCTGACACCTTTCAGAATAGCCTGCTCAGTTGTGTTCTCCACATCTTTCCCGTTCACATGAAACAAGCTCCCGGTGAAAATGTAATCGCCATCTTTGCTGACGTAGCTCACGCCCTCTCTTGAAATGACGGTATAAATATCTTTTACCGGCGATGGTTCAATATGCTCGATAGACAAGCCCACTTCTCTTAATTTCTTCAGTGCAGCATCGGGAAGCACGTCAGTGTTCGCTGTCTGGGCATTCATACTAAAGGCCATACAGGATGCCAGTAAAAATAATGATGCCTTGATAGTCTTATTCATTTCAGCTCCTTTAATGGAGTGTTAATACTATCATGCGAAAAAATCTGCCTAATTCGCTTAAGGGGAAAAATTCCCCCCTATAGCAAAAAAAATTTTGACGGCGATATGGGAGAATATCCAGAACGTAATTCCAGCGGAGATTATCTCGTGTTTATACCACCAGTAGACGATGTGAAACCTATTCCCGTTCCTGTTGAGATCTACACGCAGTGCATTACCGATGCCTCCCGTTTTTTCGGGATTGATGCGGAGTTGGTCTTTACGCTTTTTGATAATGAGGGCGGAAAAGTGGGGACGTTCAGCCGTAATAAAAATGGCACTTATGATATTGGGCCTATGCAGATCAATTCGTCCAACCTGCCGGAAATACGCGACCATTTTCCGTCTGTTACGTGGCGGGTGCTGGCCTACGACGCCTGTGCCAGTTTCTGGGTGGGCACCTGGTGGCTTTACCGGAAGATTGTTGACCGGAAGGGTAACGTATTTGAAGGGATTGCCGATTACAACAGCAAAACCCCTAAGGTCCGGGCGACGTATATCTTCAACTTCATGATCAAATACAATCGCCGGATTCAGCGCCGAAATGGAATGGACGAATTATATCAGTGGACGCAACCTAAGCCCCAGTACAACGGGCATATTGTAAAAAATCTTCCTGAATAAAATACGACCCTACTCTCCAATTTTTTATTAGTTGTTTCGTAGCCATAAACAATGCGGCTCTTAGAGAATGAAAACGTCCTGAGAAAAAGGTCAACGATGCTCCAGTCAATTTATAAATTCCTGTTCAATTTATGCAGTTCACCGCAGCAGCCCAAAAATAAAGACGTGGATGGGATATTGTCTCATGAAGAAATAACCGCTGGATTATGGGGTCCTCTGCCATCAATCCATGTTGTTCTTTTCCTGGATTTTGATGGTGTAGTCCACAAATGTCAGAATGAATCGTTCGAGAGGATGCATTTGATTGAGAGGTTACTTGACGCGAGTCCTTCAATGTTCATCGTTATATCAAGCTCATGGAGAGAGTGCGGCAGTATCACTTACCTAAAGTCACTTTTCCGCTCGCCATACAGAGACAGGGTAATTGGAGCAACCCCATCCCTGTATCTCCCCTCAGGAAGTATAGGAGTCCGTGCAGCTGAATGTGAGGACTTCGTCACCAGACACAAAGTAAAAGCCTTTATCTGCCTTGATGACGATGCGACCCTGTTTCCTCCAGAGTACCCGCACCTGTTTCGTACAGATTATTACACCGGGGTTAATGAAAAGGATCTAACGGACCTGATAGCCAGATATAATGTGCTGATGACCCGCTTTTATTGAAAAAGTAACTTTTCCACACCCTCCATACAACCAAAGCCTCTGATGCGCTATAGCCTAGGCACTAAAGCATCAGTCGATTCAGAAAAGTTACTTTTCTCTCAATTTTCATTTTGAACAGAAGAAATGCACATTTTCTTAGTGTGCCGGGTGACCTGTATTTGGTGAGGAAATTTGAATCAGGGTGATGCAAGCAAAAAAAGACCGTACTCAAAAGAGAGTACGGCCTTTATCAGCTACTACTTACTTTTACTTCTTATTTTCATTCAGCCAGCTTTCAGCTTTCTCAATTCTCGACTGATATGGTTCATTTGTATTATTCAGGTTTGACTTCATAAAGCTCACGAATGCATCTGCTTTATCCGGCCCAAAACGTGGATCATCGGTCAGTTGCTGACGAATCGCACGTTCTGAGTTTTGTGATGCAGTCTCATACGCCTTGATCCCATCCCCCCCCATATCCTTATACCTGCTGGTCACCGCGCTAACACCATCTGACATTTGCAGGTGATTTCCAACCTTGCCCAATAGCGAGCTCGGCATATTTTGTGGATTCGAAGCATCGTTTGCCAAAGATGAAGGGGTGGTCAGGATACCCATACCTGAGAGCATGTCGTTTACAGGTTTAGCTCCGATAACGTCAAGTCCTCTGGCAACACTCTCCTGCCCCGATAAAAGCGTACTACCAATAACACCACGTTCTGTATTGGACTCAATTTTATTACCAACAAGGAGATCCGTCGTGGTTTGGGTTCGTTGCCCAACGAGCCCGCCGCCAGAACCACCTTCCCCAAGATTCGCCCTCACAACTGAGTCAAGAGAACCTGAAGCCTTGTTATGCATGTTGAAACCTTCATGGATATTCTGGAGATCGTTCATCCCCCAGCGAACGTTATAGTGACTCAGTTCGGAGAGGATATTTTGAGTATCCGCTTTCAGTTGTTCTTTCTCAGCGCCGGTTGCCATTGTACTGGCACCATAGGTAAACACAGCTTGTGCGGCCAGTTCCGCACGTTTGTCATCCGGCTTTTTGGTTGGATCATTTGCAATCCTGTCAAAATAATTCGGGAGGTTGCCTGATATACCGCGTATCTGGTTATCTCCGTACATATTATTCAGTTTGTCGCTGGTAGTACCCATGCCCGAAGTCGCATGCTTACCGCCCGAACCAGCCTGTAACTGGTCGAAAGTTTGGTTGGCGTGCTGAACGTCCACCCCAGCCCCCTGAACTCTTCCCACAGTTTCATTCGTCACAACAGGGGTATTCTTATCCAATGACGAGAGCACATTCTGGTTCTCTTCGCTATAGGATTTATTTACATTACCTTGATGAATGCCCTGAATATCTTCTTTGCTGACCTTGTCCACATTGTACGGCGTAACACCAGACTCAGTTTGTCCGCCAACATGCTGGTTAGCATTTTGTTGGTTTTGTACCAGCCCGGCTTTTGCCTGAGCATCCATACTTTGCCCCACGTCAGCAACACGATCAGCGCTCATTACGCTGGAGGTATTGACATGTTCTGGGGTGCGATCCTGCGCCTGTGCAATCGTGTTAATACCCGAGGCATCACCAGTGATTCGGTCAAGCTGATTGGTAATCGGCAGCATCTGTTGAGCGTTACCGCCGAAGTCAGCAACCAGCCCTTTAAGCAGGCTGGAAGTTTCACGCAGATCCTGTTTATTGCTCTCAGCCGTTTCACCTCGGGCAGTATCAATCGCTATTTTTTGCTCACTAAAGTCACGTGTCGTGGCCACCAGCGCATCTGTACGTTGGAGTTGTGAACCCAACTGAGTGCTGGCCTTAAATGTGTCATTATAGGAATTGAACTTCTCCATAAAGGCATTTTCATCAAGACCATTTTTCCGTGCAAAATTACGCACATCTTCATCGCTAAAGTTTTTATTACGGATAGAATCGGAGAATCTGTCCAGGTTGATAGCCTGTCTTGAGTCGAGTGTCATGCCAGTATTGGCGCTGGCGTTCGTTGAAAGTGACGTCGACAAGTTTTCGGCCATTGTCTGTGTGGACTGGTTCATTTTTGTTGCAGCTTCTTTGAATGCATTGGTCTGTGCAAACTGATCACTGTTTATCTGAGCAGCCGCTTTAGTCATTTGATCAGTCAGGCCTGAGTTTTCAGTCAATTGAGTCGTAATAGCTTTACTCAAATCAGTTAAGAGACTTTCATTCCCAGAATTACTTTTCGTGATCCCTGATCCAACTTGCCCCCCCGCTTTTATTCCTAGGCTATCCATTGCTTTCTGAGCGAGACCTCCTCCTCCTCCTTTTCCAAGTTTTTCTTCACCACCAAGTCCCAAACTGCCATTGAGCAGAAGATTTGACACCACGCCAGCTAATTGCTGCGAATTAATTCCATGTTTCGCCCCTACGCTATTCGCGATGTTTGCACCGGCCTGGTCAGTAAATGATTTCAAGCTTTGCAGGTTGGAGGTAAATTGCTGGCCTGATTGCCCCGTTCGGCCAACTTCACTCATCTGGTTGAAGGCCTGCTGGAATGTGTTACTTGCTGCGCTCATGGCTGAAGAGGTAAATGCTGCTCCTTGCCCCTGGCTAGACGCGATACTTGAACCGGCATTCCACGTACCGAGTCGGAAATTACTGGAGTCCATGGCCCCGCCACCACTGAATCCTTGGCCGGTGCTTGTCAGCGCGGTACGATTCACATCCCCAAACGATGATTTTCCGCTGTTTGGCGCATCCCACACTTTCGGCGTGAGGTGGCTGGAGTCCACTGGCGCTGGTGGCGTGACTCCTTTCATCGCGTTCATCATTGGATGAATGGATTGCGTCATCAGGAACAGCGTCAGTACTGGGATAAGAGCATAGAGTGCTGATGCTACTGATAAATAAGAGCTGTATGTTTCGGCAAGCCCTGGCAAACCCATCCATGTCACCGCGTTACTCTGACTATTCAATGTGCTCCATGTATCAAGATCTGCTGTCGCCACTTTCTTCACGTAGGCATTCACCATAACCGCAGTAATAGGCCACATATTTACGAAAAGAATAAGCTGGAGATATTTTGCAGCAGCGGCCACACCATTTCCCCCGAGAGCCAAAAGCATGAGCAATGCAAATGGGGCAACCATGTACGCAAACATCTCAAGAAACGCGATGGCTGCACCGGACAATTGCAGCCAGAGTTGCCCCTGGGATGCCATGGTATTCGTACGCTTTAATGATGCCTCAAACAACTGCATATCCGAGGCCAGCCCGAGTGGGGTTTTGTACTTGCTGGCACCATTACGGAGTTCATTCATGATGAACAAACTAAGCGTCGCGTCATAAGCACCAATAGCTTTGCCGTACATGCCATTCGCCGACGCCATTACATCCGTGAAGCTCGATCCTGATGCTGCACCTCCCGCCTCATCTGGGGCAAGGATACCGTTTGTTTGCCCAATCAATGCAATCGTCTGCCGAGCCTCTGGGGTGCTCGTTACCTGTTTAACGGTCGACCAGACCTCTTCACAAGTAGCAGACTTTGAACTATTCACACCGACAATGTTGGCAGAGGCGTTCTTCAGCGAACCTTTCATCGCCTGATTAATGCGTTCCATGCTATCCACGATATTTGCAGAGAAAATATCGTTAAAAATGGTTTCTTTCCCAGCAATTTTTGCGCTTGAGTTTTGGGTTCCCTTGAGACAGTTATAGGCCAGTGATTGTACTGTCGCGCACACATTCATCGCACCTAACCCGCTGGCTGGTTCGGGAAACGCAGAACAATAGCCCTGGCTGTCACCACCCCATTGTAAGAATTTAACGAAACGAATCATCGGACCAAGAGTAATGTCATCATCAAGCGTCGTTGCGGCAAAGTCGATCGGCGCCAGTGGATCAAATGCCGTTTTGTAGTCTTTGAGTAAGCCCTGGCTAAGGTTCGTGGTGACAGTTCCCATCGCCGCAATAAAAATAGGAATGCCATCGACATTTCTCACTTCACCAGACTTAACTGATTCAATCGTCACATCCACACGAACAATTGCCATCGAAAATAGAATCAGCCCAAGAATCCATGAAAATATCGGCACTTCTGCTTTTGTCGGGTTCAACAGCCAAAGCCACGTTTTATAAAACAGGCTGGCTCCAGCCAGTACCGCTGCCGTCGTGAGAAATGCTTTTACACCGGTGTATTGTGAGAAAATCAGGGCAATCCCGTTCAGGGCGGACCACACAAATTCAATATCGCCAACTGTATAGATGTTGTAATCCATATCAGACCTCAGTTACCTGTGCCACGAAGACTTTCCATGAACGCTTTTCTCTTTAATCGGCGATCATCCCATGCAGAAATGACGTCAGAGCTGTTGCCCACCTGGCTACGGGTTAGCTCATAGGCAGCTTTTACCTGATTGGTAAGGTTTTCAGATAACCTAATCAGGTCCTGCCGCCGCCCGGAAAGAGATTCGCTGGGAATATTCATAGCGCTGATCTTTGCTTCAACTTGCCGAAGCATGTTAATAACAAGGCTGGTGGCCGCTATTGCACTGATATCCTGGATATAGGCGTAGCCTTCAGGGACATCAAACGTCTGAAGAGAATCAAGAATTGTTGGAATGCCGATATAAGAAATAATGCGTAATTCATCATCAGAGATCCTGACATCGCTGATTGCCTTTGTCTGAACCTGAATAAGGAGGTCCGAGATTGTATCCTTCAGACCTTTGAAACCACCATCCGTCACCTCAGACATAACCAGACATTGCGACTTTCTCGCTGAAGCTGGATCGGGTGCAGGCGAACACTTGAGCATTTTTATGGAACCACCAGCCGGTGGACCCATGATGAAATCCGATACCGTCATCGTCGACGGGCGAACTTCCATCCCAGCTTTTTCACCTTTAGCATCCCAGTTGATAATTACCGTACCAACCAGCGACATCAGCTGCTCTGCGAGTTTGTAGCCAGATAACTCTGTCACACCACCGATATTCATAGAACCTTTATCGATGTCCATAAATGACATATAAAAAAGGTTTCCACTGAATTTTTCAGCGAACCCTTCAGGATCTTTTGCTTTTACCTGGGCGCTCACGGTTTCTGGCGCCTTGGTCATTGACGAACCAAAATCAGACAACAATCCATTAAGAGATCCAAGCACTGAAGCAGGACCGGAACTGACTGCATTCGCAAACTGGCTGGGAGGTCCATTAGTTTCGGAAAGAAACGAATAAGTAGCGTTGCAGGAATCTTTGGCAAATTTATTCAACGCCTGCAATTTATTCTGGATGTCGTTAATCGTCGCAGCACAGTCAGCACAGATTGCCGATACCGCGACATTGAATGCATAAATTGCAGCCCCCTGTGCAATACCGCGAGCAACCTGAACCAGTTGATCTCCGTTAATCATACTGAAGGAACCAAGGAAAACATCGATTCCGTTGCAGCCTACGGAAGCTTTGGGAAAGGACATTGACACTAAATTGGTATTCACGTTTGTCGTGCGGTAGGAAAAGGAGCCGCCAACCACTCCGGTACGGGTGGCCGTTTCAAAACTGGCTGGGCTCGTAGTCGTCATCATGCCATTGAAAATATTACGCATGGCGTTATCGGCAACGGCATTTGGCGCAATCATCGCCGTGCAAACGGCTAACGATAAAAGTAACTTTTTTGCACAAACATGGAGATCAGCGCGCATATGCACCTCCTAAACTGCCACCGACATTCAGGTAGTTCACTGGGTCCGCCGTTGGCATATCGTACCCTTCCAGTTTCTTATCCATTATTCGTTGCAATAAGAACGGGTCAGAGTCCATTTCTGATTTATTCACAGTAATTACGCCATCCTCGCCAATGGTATATTGGCGCTTAATATCTAAAGTGGACTGGAATGAGGCATCATCAATCAGCTTCATGCCTTTTGCAGCCAGAATAATAGTATTCTTGAGCTCCTCAGCAGTGATCATGCCTTCGCTAATTCGTTGCGCTGATGACCCATCTTTTGAGACAAGGAAAATAGTTGGAACTTCACGGATTTTAAATTGGTCAATAATCTGCGCATTAGGTACAGAGAAATCCTGGAACAACCCATTCTGTAGTGGTCTGCCGTCCATGCTGACAGGAAGAATGTCGACAGAATAGTAATTCTCCATAAACTGGAGGATTTGACTTTCTTCGTGGCAGAACTGACAAGTACTCTGGAAAAAGAAAAACAGCCCGGATTTAGTGAAAATATCTTTCATAACCGACTGCTGATTTTTCTCGACCACCGTACGATGTGCATCGAGCGCTACCTTTTCAACCGGTTGCCTGCGTTTTTCAGACATCATTGGATTTTTAAGGAAATAATCTTTCGATTTATCCGAAAACCGCGTACCGATATCCAGCATTAAACGTTGTGCTGTATAAAATCTCGATAAATTTTCAGGGGTCGGATTATCCATAGCCTTAGTCAAAAGCTGAGGCATATTGTCCTTTAGCCACTTTGAATTAAGCTCAATCTTTTCTTCTTGTGTTGGCTGGGTCGAAGATGCAACAGGAGGCTTGGTCTCTGTAATTTCTTCCTCAGTTTTCCTTGTCGGGTCGTCATACCAGAAAAAGCCTTTCTTGAAGGCCTGTCCTGATACAAAGGGAGTGTCTTTGATAAGGGCCTGCTCTTCATTTGCATGGACCCCAGTGATAAACAAAGACAGCAGCACTAACATCTTTGAAGGTATTAACGTTAATCGAGTCATTTACCGATCTCCTCATGGAATAGAGGTATGATGGCATAGAAAAAAACTTCATGAGCTCGGTAACGGGGTAGATTTCAAACGTTAAAAAGTCATAAATGTGACTACTAGAAAGACCCTGAAAGGGCTGTTGAACTTCTGTGTGCAGGGAAGGTATGGGAGCTAAAAAGGTGGGAAAATAGTTATCAGCATAGTTAATTGAATCTGAATTCAATTCCAGACGATACTTTTAAAAATTTCTAGATGAGCGCCGCATTCGATTGATTTTCGAATCGGGAATTTTCGATAAATTAAAAAAACTGAGGATATATTATTTGGCAAGAAAACGGTTTAATGTGTTTATATCATATGCAGTATTGACCTAAAAAATGCCATTTCATGTTAGTCATACTTATGCAGAGAAAAGTTAGGCAGAATTGACTGGGTAATGAGCAACTACGGTTGAAAATAATATTAGCATAATCGTTTCAGTTACGTTAGGCCGGAAGCTGTCTGAAGAAAACAGCAACATGTAGTCTATTTTGCAGTGAAGTAAGTAAAGAAATTTTGTAGTTAACGAAGAAACATCCCTGGGAATTTTGACCTCTACTTAAATCACTCACATAAAATAACAGCTAATCTAACTCTTCCTGGGAATACCGTGCTATTGCCGATGACGTGGACGACAATCTGCATCGAGGACAATGAGTATCATTGGTATACGGGACAATATAAGGGCGCTTACATTTCGCACAAGTTTCAAGCTCCTCGATTTCTTTCATTGACGTTAGAATCTCAATGATTTTATTTACCTCAGGAGCGCAGACGAAATATCCAAGGTTATGCAGCACACTCATGATGCGGTTGAAGTCAATATTTCGAAAACTGGATTCCGGGTGAATAGGATCAAAACCGAAATAGTTTACAGCGACATCAATAACCGCAGAAAAAGCCCTGCGGTTATCCGTGCGGCGACTCCACCCACGAATCCCTTTTTTAACGTTTTGTTGAGGTTCAGACCTGAAGTCTATATTTTCGGCAACATGATTTCCATAGAGTATCCTTATGGAGTTTTTATTGGCACCAAGAGACATCGTTTTTGTAGCGCTCAATAACATGTTAGCTTTAGTTTGATCGACTTTAGCCATATTCAATAATCCTTCAAGAGCACTTTATTTGCCAAAGTATTGAACACATCCTGACGGTGGCATGTAAACATAGTGTCGTAACGCAGTAATTCCATTAAATAGTCACTAATTTTACCCAAACGAATATCGGCAGATATTTCGTATGCCCAAGCAAATACCTTTGATTTTAGCGTAGCACTGTCATCCCCCAGACCTGGCGTAAAGGGAATTGTTCGTGGAAAGAGAACGACATCATTAATTAATTTAAGTGATGACATCCCGACATCTTTTATTGCTTCAACGGTGGCAGGTTTTAATCCAAAAAAGATACTAACAAACTCAGGTGCAAGCATTGACATAAAGAAAACTTGCATTAAGTAATCATTTTGAATGTCTACACACTTAGAACGTAGTTGCTGAATTTTTCTCGGATTATAAAATTCCTCCTGCCCGCTGAGCAAAGTTACTTTTTCACCTTCATTGTAAATGCCGAAGTCAGTATCTTCACTGTCATATTCTCGAATGACGTTAGTGTCGCCATCAACTACAGCTACAAAGAATTTGTCCCAAGAGATCTCTTTACTTAAAGAACGAGGAACGAGGAAGCTTCCTGGCCGAGTTTCAACTTCAAATGCATTATCAATCATAGCTCCAAATCCATTACCAAATAGTCGGCGTTGGAGGAGTGGTGATCCAGTTTGATACTTAGAAGATCCATGAAGAGGCAATAACATTAAGAAGGCACGGTAACTACGAATAATCGAAATCTCGGTACGTAATAGTTTACCGAGTAAATTACGCGTGATGTTATCTGATTCTGACATGTGCGGATTGTCCTTGCGCCAATACAATTGTACGAATCTTCTACATGAAATTAAGGTCTGGATTCTGAAGGATGAAAAGTAACTTTTGGAATTTTAATACTGCCGCTTTGAACCTTAAAACTAACCTTTCAGCCATTACCCTTACTTGTAACACTTTTTAACCAAACTAACCAGAATTTTATCAAAAAACCCTGACCTTGCTAACGAAATGTGAACCGTATAAAAAAACCTCAAAGCCTGAGTCGTTATCGGCATTAAGTAGCAATAACCTTAGGGAAAAATGCGCGTAAGCATGATTATTTTTTCGATTGTTTAACATGACTACTACATAGGGTCACTTTTTGCTGAAAAGTGGCCCTATGCACCATCGACATAGGGTCACTTCTTGATGAAAAGTGACCCTATGTAATCACGACATAGGGTCACTTTTTTTAAAAGTGGCACTATGCGTCAAAATCATAGGGTCACTTTCCTTTAAAAAGTGGCACTAGATAGATGTATAACTTAGTAGGTAAAACAGTTCTTTTCAGATCACGATCTCAGCAATAAGCATTGCTGGAAAAGTTACTTTTCTTCCACGATAAAATGCGGACCTTTTGGCCGTTCCCGTTTACATCTGATGTCACTCACTCTCAGTGCTTCCTCCATTCTTAAATTTGCCATGCAAAATTCTCGAAAAAATTCACAGAAAAAAGTCCCGTTCGTGAAAAAAAATTGAAAATCACTTCGGTATAGTGATTTCACATCAGGAGGCCCCATGTCTAAATCGAAGCTATTAAAGTCATTGGATATTTCACGTACTTTATTGCGCTCACAAATCGATGTTCTTCGAGAAGAGGCTGAAGAACTGATCACCAATTATTGGATCGAGTGGAAAGAACGGAATCACATTGAGAGGAATTTACCCAGGGATAGCAAAACTCTAAAGAAGGAGTATCTGGGTTCATATGCACCAAAAGTTGAGCTAATTGGTAATGCCAGGAAAGTCACCATTACCTGGCATCAGTTTAGCCCGTATAAAAACAGGCCACCTAGTCACATGTCGAAACGGATTTCACCGATGAAAAGTGGAAAATATACGAAAAGCTGCTTTGTTAATCATGCCAGCTGGGAATATGAAATGATTGAAAAAACGGAGGGATTACTGGAACCCTACAGAGAATTACTTGAGTTCTACCATGCTGCATATATCGAACTGGGACGAAAAGTCCGTCAATACTCAAAATCAGAGGTGGCACAATGACCGATGTAACAATGAATGAAAGCGAGCATAAGGTACCTGACGTAAATACCCGCTCCCCTCGTGCGTCCGATAATAGCCGTAGGGTCGTGCAAAGTAAAAATGAACATTACGGCATGGCTACAGTAACTATTACCCCAGGCACGCCAGACTTTAACCGATTTCTCACGGCACGTAATCGTTCCGTAATAAGAGGGTTTGATGATGTCAGTATTGCCATTTCATCCTTATTCAGAACGGTCAATGCAGTTAAGCACCCCGAACTAGTGCAGGCAATTCAAGACTGGTTCAATGAATTGCACGAAGAAAATAATCTAATGAAGAACAATCTGGAGCGCCACATTGCCACCATCCATATCGATGAAAGCGATCCGTTCTTCTCATCAACTGAGTTTTCACCGTTCAGATTTGAACCTGTACAGTTAAACTTCAACAATCAAAACACGATGCGCTTTTATAAGCACATCTTTGAAATGAACAACCTTCTGACACAGATGCACAAATTCAACTCTCTGGGTCAATTACCGGTTAGCGATTACAACGTTATGGCCCACAATATTATCCGGAGCCTTAATATGTATATCGAGCGGGTCAAGAAAACACTTAACGTTTCCCGCCGCGCAAAAGGTACTTACAGTCCTGATGAGTTCATCGAAAAGGTAAAGCAGTATAAAAGCGTGCAAGCATATATTGCTGCGGAACTGTCTGGTAAACGCCGGTAAGGATTATTTGATGAATTTCAGGGCACTCTTCTTAAGTATGCAACGAGTTTTTGGCATTTTCTCCAGAAGGGAGAATGATGTATCTGAGTTAATGATGAAGGATGCAGCGAACTTCTCGCCATTTGCTCAGATTATAGGAGAGCAGAAATACACTGTGCCGGACCACCCGAATCCTGAAGTCCTGAAATTCATTGAATACCCAACCAGGCCTGCGGGGATACAGACATTTAATGAACAGTCTATTCTTTCGTTGTACAGAGACAAGCTGCACTCTATTTCTATGATGCTGGCAATAAGTGATGGAGACATTCGGGAGGATGCCTATACCTTCACTAATCTGGTGTTAAAACCATTGATTGAATACATCCGCTGGATTCATTTACTTCCTGCGTCAGAGAATCATCACCATAATGGTATTGGAGGATTGTTGTCTCACAGCCTGGAGGTGGCGATGATCTCTTTAAAAAATGCCAATCACTCTGAATTACGTCCGATTGGCTATCAGGATGAAGAAGTGGTTCGCCGAAAAGTTTATCTGTATGCCGCTTTTATCTGCGGCCTAGTACATGATGCAGGGAAGGTATATGACCTTGATATAGTTAGTCTCAACTTGAGTGAAACCTTAACATGGGCGCCAAGCTCGCAAAGCCTTCTTGACTGGGCACGAGAAAACAATGTTGTTGAATATGAAATACATTGGCGAAAACGTATTCATAACCAACATAATATATGGTCCAGCGTATTTCTTGAGAGGATTTTAGATCCTGTCTGTATGTCATTCCTTGACCGGGTTAAAAAGGAGCGTGTCTATGCAAAAATGGTTACGGCACTTAATGTCTATAACGACGGCAATGACTTTTTATCAAAATGTGTAAGAACTTCTGATTATTACTCTACAGGTACTGATCTTAATGTGTTGAGAGACCCGATAATGGGTCTTCGTTCGAATGATGCTGCGGCTAGGGCAATAGGTACCATTAAGCATAACTTTACTAGCATTAATATTAATAACTATAAATCTAAACCCATGCACATCATTATTGTAAACGGTGAAGTTTACCTCAATGAAAACGCCTTTCTCGACTTTGTACTGAGTGATTTTGCAGCCCATAAGTTCAACTTCCCGCAGGGAGATGCAGGCAAAACAGTACTTGTCGAATCTCTGGTGCAACGGGGTTATGTTGAACCCTACGACGATGAACGTGTGGTTCATTACTTTATTCCCGGGACATATTCGGAAAATGATATTGCAAGCATCTTCAGGAACGGTATTGGTAAGCTGGAATTTTATAACCTCTTAAAACTGCGTTGGATCGGGTTAATTTTTGATTCATATAAAATCCCGGATTCAGTTCCTGGTCTGTTCAGCGTTAATGCGAATAAAGATTTCATCTATATTGATGAGCAGAAAACTGTAACGGAATACAGAAGGCCGGTCCCGGGTCGTGAGTCTGTTACCAGAGTAACGGACACTGTCAATGACGCCATTGAGAATACCCCACAGTATGGACTTCAGCTCGTAAACGGCCCTGATGCCGACAGTAACAATATTATTAGTAGTGAAAATACTGAAGCCATTACGGATAGTTTGGAAGAGTCTGGCGCGGATATCTCAAACGAGATTTTTGAAACGCAAGTTGTTACGGCAATTGATACTGCCGAAACGGTAAACGCGGATGAGCCAGAACAGGTAGAAGAGCATGACGACCGGAGCCAGATTCATCTGGTTGAACAACTGCATGAAATGCTGTTGAGCGCCCCACTGCCCCATCATGCCGTCATTAATATTGATTCCGTACCTTACCTGGATCTCGATGCTGCGATTGCGTTAATCCCGGGTATAGATGAGGCGGAATTTTGTAATGGGCCATTTTTCCAGTTGACATACCGTGATGGGTCTCTAGATGGTATGTGGATAGTCCGTGATGTAAACAATCTACGCCTGATACAGCTGGGGGATAACTGCGCCGGTATGCAAGTAAGCACATCGGAACCACGAAACACGTCATCGCTGAAATCACTATTTGATACGTCAATGTACCAACCGTTGGATATCCCTGAAGCTCCATCAGTAAACGAAGCTGCTTCGCCTCCACAAACACCGCTTGAACTCCCCCGACCACGACTGAATGCACCTGTGGCTGAAGAGGCCAGCTCGGTAGCTGAACAGACTAACGCCCACTCCGAACCGGAGTCCGTCATCGCTACTGAGTATGAGCAATATGGTCATTTGCTGGAAGAGACCCTTGAGAGCGATGGTGAGGCATATTCTGATTTAATTGCCTCTGACAGTACTGAGGCAGAATATCCCGCCACTGATCCGCAGAGCAGCGATTTTGCCCAATTACCTGGTGAAACGGCCCTGTCCGTTGCGCCCGGTGATTTGGATTACTCAGAGGGTGCCATTAAGCCACCAGCACCCGATGCAACCGGAAAAGAAACAATACTAACAAGTCCTGAACCAGCAGAGGATGTCCGAGAAACGGTAGCCGCCGTGGAGAAAGCGAGTCATCTTTCTCCGGCATTGGCTCGACTCTTTGCTGTAAGCACCCATGCTGAGAAGAAGCATGAAAAAACGCAGGAACCCTCCCCTGTTAAAGAGGTTAAAAATCCAACCTCCTCTACCACAGTTAAGGCTCCTATTCCCATTGAACCACCAGGCGCTGAAGAGAAAGAGGCGGTGGAAGAATTCACCCTGTTAAACGACGGTGAAGTCACAGAACTCGAATATGTCGAGATTGCCACCATGCTCCACCAAATTCTGACGAAGTTATCTGGGTCGTTCAAAAGAAAGAGGAAAAACCGGTTCATGGTTTTGACCCAGAACACCTTTTATCTGACGCAGTCATGTATTGAAAAGTACGGAACGCAGCTAAATGCACCTGAGCTTTTTAACCAACTTCCTCAGTACCAGGTCACATCCGGTGCCGTAGTCAATACAAAATGCATTGCATTCAACATACCAACTCTGGTCGCCGCATCAGACCGGGCAAAGGTCGATATTGAGTTAATTATTAACAAGCTAAAAGAGGTCGGGAATCTGTAATGACAAAATCAAAAAGAACCAACCTGCACGCTCAGGAAAACTTTTACAGGCCGATACTGGAGTACAGAAGTGCCTCAGTGCTTTTAATTTGCGCCGTCATAATGCTGGTTATGGGCTTTCGTTCAGATGGGGTGAATATTGCCCCTATCATTCTTTATACCGCTGTTTTCCTGCTTTTGGTTTGTTTGTACCGTTGTAAAACGGCACACCCCTATTTGATGGCACACTGGCGCGTATTTCAGCGCCAGATAATGTTTATTAGCCTCAAGTCGCTCAGGACGATCAATAAAAGTAACTTTTTCTCGAACGAGCGAAAGTATCGCCAGCTGGTACAAGAGTATAAAAAAACTAACCGACCAGTACCGGATAGAAAAACCTACTTTTGTAACGGCTTTGAATGGGGTCCCGAGCATGCAGACCGCGCATATCAAATTGCTAATCTCTCAAGTGACAAAAGAGAGATAGCCCTGCCATTTGTTCTAAGCCCTATAGCGCGACATTTTGAAACAATGGCCAGATCCATGGGGGGCAATAACGCCATCTTTGCTGTTGACCGGCGGGCACCCATTTTTGTGACCGAAGATAACTGGTTCGGACATACCCTCATTACCGGAAACGTCGGTACCGGTAAAACGGTACTTCAGCGCTTACTGAGCATCAGCATGCTGCATTTGGGCCATGTCATTGTGGTTATTGACCCGAAGAATGACGCTGAGTGGCGACAGTCACTGATGGATGAAGCGTCAGAACTGGGGTTGCCATTTTATAAATTTCACCCAGCCCAGCCGTCTTCATCGGTGTGTATTGATGTATGCAATGCTTACACAAATGTTTCGGACCTCACCTCACGACTTCTTAGTCTGGTTTCGGTTCCCGGGGAAGTTAACCCATTCGTGCAATATGCCGAAGCTCTCGTCTCAACGGTGATCACTGGTCTGTCTTACACGGATAAAAAACCGTCGATATATCTCATCCACAAAAACATGAAAAGCCATATGTCTGTTGTGAACCTAACGATAAAAGTAATGGAATGCTGCTTTGCACGACACTACGGGCCTGATGTCTGGATGGAAAAGGTGAAATACGCTTCGAATGACACTCTTCAGGTTCGATTTAAGCGCCTGACAGAATGGTTTAATGCCCATTTTCTTAATTATGAAGGCGCCGAGCCCATTGAATGGATTGATACCGTCGGTCGGTTAGTGGATTACTCCATGTCTGATCCTGAACACATGTCTAAAATGACGGCGGGTATTATGCCGCTATTTAGTCGACTGACTGAACAACCACTGAATGAATTGCTTTCGCCGTCTCCTAATACACTCACTTCGCGTGAAATAGTCACTTCAGATGGGATGTTCAGTACCGGCGGAGTTCTGTATATCTCGCTCGATGGCCTTTCCAACCCGGAATCAGCCCGGGCCATTTCGCAGTTGATAATGTCAGATCTTACGTCTTGTGCGGGTAGTCGTTATAACGCTGACGATGGTGATATGTCTTCCCATTCAAGAATCAGTATTTTCGTCGACGAAGCACACTCTGCCATAAACAATTCAATGATAAACTTACTCGCACAGGGTCGTGCCGCTCAAATTGCATTATTTATCTGCACGCAAACTATTTCCGACTTTATTGCAGCAGCGAACGCTGAGACGGCGAACCGTATTACAGGTCTATGTAACAACTACATTAGCCTGCGGGTAAACGACACACCAACACAAACGCTGGTCGTAGAAAACTTTGGTAAGAGTCCCATTAGTACAAATATGGTCACGTATACGACAGGATCTGAAACCACTTTGCCGCATAATAACTTCTCTGGGTCAATATCAGAAAGAAAGCAAACAACGCTGGAAGAAAGTATTCCAAAAGAGCTTTTGGGCCAGGTCCCAAAATTCCATATTGTGGCCAGACTTCAGGATGGTCGTAAAGTTGTCGGGCAGATCCCGATTGCCGTAAGTGAAAAAGCGATGAAACCCAATACGACGTTACTGGAGATGTTCCTGAAATCCGCCGGAAAAGTAACTTTGCGCCAGAATGTGGGTTTAAGCTATTTAAATAAATATCTAAGGAAATTGCATTGATGGATGAGCAAATTACTCTGACACAAAATCAAATTTTCAGTGCATCTCTGAAAGTAAGTAAAAGCCGCTCGCTCGTTAAGCGGCGTATGCAATCATTAGGGTTGAAGTTTACCGAATCGCAGGATGTCCGTAACCGACTGGCGGGGATAGAAAAAGGTGCTTTGAAATGTGTGGGGCAATTTTGCCATGACAACGATGCTGAGTCTTTATCAGCGATGGCGATCATCCTTTCCGAGCTTTTTCTGCTGCAAGGCGAACTGTCCACCAGCAATGAATACGGTGACCATGAAACGAGTTACTGGACCGTAGCACAAGGCCCATGTGATGAATGGGTCCAGTCTCTGCTGGCGAGCGAAAATGGTCGACGTACATTTAATAGCTTTCGTATAACTTTCGACAACTCCGAAGAGCGCCGCAGCCTCGTCGAAAAAAATGCCAAAATGCTGGGGAGTTATTTATTGCCTTATTTTGTCAATTTTACAAATGCTGCATCTGCGTTTATTACGCTGCCTAATAGCATCACGTTTAAACAGGTGCAACGCAACAAGCCGCTCATTCACCCTGAAACCACATTAAGTCACATTCTCACAATAGAAGATTCGGCGTTTCTCTCTCGGATCAAATTTAAACTTATCTCGGCAATTGACCGTCTGCCCGACCCGTCCGGTCAGTATGCCAACATGTTCAATCACATCATGGATCGGGCGCTGCTGACGCACCTCAACCGGGAGCAAATTGATAGCCCTTGTGTGTGCAAAAAGGTCATTTCCACCTATGCAGACACTATGCTGACGCTCCCGATATTTAATACGACGATTACCGGGAAATACCGGCACTGGACCCCGTGGGGGATTAATTTTGTCGAGTTTAGTCGTCAGGCTGCAAAGGAAAAATCTTGTGTCTATGTTCCTGAACCCGGCCAAATTCACTGGAAAAGTCCGGAGCATAAGGAACTGGCAGAGTACAGCCTGATCAACCAGATAATCCCGCAGCAATACCACTGGTTGCTGGGTGTGCCGACAATCTGGCGCAGTCACTATCGTGACCATAGCAAACGATTAGACTTATTCAAGGAGTGGAGGGACGCAAATGGCTGCGGATAATTCTGCTCGTGCAGTATTCATCAGGGGACTGCTTTTACTAGGGATGATGCTTTATCTTATTTATAGTCTGGGGTTCCAGAACACCGACGAGCTAAAGCAACAAATCACTCAGGAGGTGAACGCCAGTCGTAGCCTTATTTCTAATGACCGGTGGTTATCTGTTATTGCAAATAGTGAGGCTACTTTATCCACCCTGATTAATGACTATAAGCTGATCGACTATCTGAATACGATACTGATCCCGGACACATCGACACCTGCACGTGGAATGAATTACGTTGCCGAAAAGATGTCATCAGTAAACTACACTATGGCAAAAAATCTACCCCTGCTGATTTATCAGTCCATTTTCCGATGGAATCTGATACTCGGTTGGCTGATTGTGTTTTCACCATACCTAATTGCTATGCTCGCTGATGGCATGTATCAGTGGAAATTAAAACGTTACGTTTTCGGTAATGTAACCGTTCAGTTTTACAGAATCTGGTTCAGGGCCTTCTGGATAATTGGTGCATTAACCTTTATATACCTATCAATGCCTAATATGTCACTTTTTAACAATATCGCTCAACTGTTCCCCCCTGTCGCATTGTTGATATTGGGAATTGCACTCAACCGTTTGTGGTCTAACTTTCAAAAACTTATGTAATAAGGTGGTCAGATGTTTAAACGTAATAATAAGAAGTCACCTGCCAATATCAAAGAATCGCTTGATGAGAACGCTGACCGTTTCTATAAAATGTTCCGAATCCATACCACGTCAAAAGTGGTTATTTCACTGCTGGCATTAGCCGCCGCAGGGGTTTCGGCCTTTAATATTTACGATAAGTATCAGGAATCCGAAGGACGAATGGATCATATCGCCGTCGTGCGTATCTCGGGAGAAATGGGTACCGGTTCTGAGGTCGGCGATGGATCTGTGATAGCCACAGCACTGGCGAAAGCGTACAACAACCCACATGCCAAAGCCGTCATTATTGAAGCTGAGTCAGGTGGCGGCGGTCCTTCAGACGCGATTATTATTTACCGCCAGATTAATGCACTACGAAGCCACCAGCAGAAGATTGAACGGGTTTCACATGCCGAATCCACAAGCAAGCCCCTTAACACGAGTGATCACAGTGCTTCACGTTCGCAGGCCGATAGCAATGCCGAACTGTCGAAACGTAATACGCTGGACGTTCTCTCCGCCGGGAGTGGGCATTTCATTTCTGATATGGAAAACAGCTACAAGCCTATTATCGTCAGCGTCAAAGGAATTTGTGCGTCAGCATGCTACTACGCTGTGTCCCCTGCTGACGCCATTTATGCAGACAGTAGCGCTCTGACCGGTTCGATCGGTGTCCGAATGGATCACTGGAACCTGTCTCGCGTTATGGATACTGTCGGCGTTAAAAATGAGCCACTCACCGCCGGGGAGTTTAAAGATGCACTCGACCCCTATCATCCACTTTCTGATGCCACCCGCGATTTTATGCAGAAGCAAATCCTGGATGCAATGCACGAACAATTCATTGCGGACGTTGAGCAAGGCAGGGGTAAGAAATTATTAAGCCGTCCGGAGGCTGATGCTGTCGCACTGTATTCCGGCAGGGTATGGACAACGCAGCAGGCGATCCGGTACGGACTCATCGACGGTGACCTGACACCTGTCGAAGTCCGTTCACGCCTGTCCCAAATGTACTCAACCACTATCTTCAAGACGTACAACGAGCCACAACGGTCGCTTCGCTCCGCGCTCGGGATGTTAATGAGTCTGTCGACTAACGTCGAAACGCTGGCAGGAACAACCTCTCGGATACTTGATTCTGTTCAGGCCACCAGCTATCCGACGGTGAGATAAGATGGATGCAATTTTGATGGTGTGGCGAGTGATAGGAATCAGCATTATTGTCCTAGTACTCATTGTGCTTTACTGCCTGATGGGATTTGTATCGTCGGCCATTGCTGAACGCAGGACAGCCAGACAGATTGAAATATACCTGCCTGATGATGCAGAAGGGCTTCTGAGCGACTTAACGCTGCCGGTCAATGCCACCGGCACCACGCAGATTGATCACGTTCTTATCGCCTCTCATGGACTCTACGTCATCGAGCAGAAGAACTATGCAGGAAAGCTCTATGGGAAGCTGGAGGAGAGCCACTGGCGAAAATGGAAATCGTCAGGGACACTAAAGTTACAAAACCCGTTCAGGCAGAACTACGGGCACATAAGGGCCATTCAGTCCACGTTACGCGCCAGCGAGCTGGAGTGTATCAATGTTGTCATCATTAACGGCCCCTGCAAGTTTGAAGGTGAGAAGCCAGACTGGCTTTGCATGGGTATGGAGGAGTTCGTTCGGAAAGTCACTGAGAGGCGCCAGTTAAATGTATTCAAGCCTGAAGCAGTAAGTTTTATCCGTGGAGAGCTGAAGCTAAAGAGAAAGCCTCCGGGCCTTTATACTGATTTGAACCATATCCACAACGTTACCACTCGATACAAAACAACCATGCGGCTGGAGCAGCGTATTACCTATAACCTTTTGCGCTTTTCTCGGCTTATACTGAGTAAAATGTTCAGATCGGCAAAGTAAAAAAAACCCTGCAAATGCGGGGTTTTTTATGGATTCAACTCCGGAATATTTTGCCACGCTTCCTGCATAATTCGCATGGCCTCCCCAATCGATAGAGACGGCCATAAAGCGACGTCAGTCATTTTTACGCCAACCGGCTCACATTCGATAGGGACAAGAATTAAAACAACGCGAGTCCCTTTTATCTTATACCCGAGATTGACTACCGGCTGTCTGTAGGTAGCCAGAACTCCTGCACCGTACTCCGCAGGTTTGCTGGCCCAGCTCCGCACCAGAGCGTAAGCCTGCGGCATATAGCGATTATCCAGATCTCCCTGCGGCCGACGAAAAGGCACGATGTCATCGGAACGGTAAGTAGTGGTGGTTACGTTTGCCGTTGTCATTAATCAACTCCTCGCATCTGACTTTATTGAATCTGAAAGTAAAGGGTTTCACGATCAGTTCCCAATCGTGGACACTGATAGTGTGGCTAGAATTTTTGCTCCATTTGTTGAGCTTCAAAATCTCTTGCAGCCTTCAAGAGTGACCCGCCACTGTAGTACTCCAGTTCAGAAATATCATCCTCTTTATTCAACCATTGTGGGGCGGCTTCATTGCCGGTCTTACCTGTACCCACATCGCTATTATGGCTTCGAGGCATCACTACGGCTTCCACTTCTTGATAAACGCCATTGCGTTTCACTAGGATATTAACTGTTTTCGGTTTGCTGTACTTTTCGCGGACTTTATTAACCAGATATAGAACGATAATCCAGCCCACCAGCACGTAAAGAAAAGTATTCATATGCCCTCCTTTGTATGAGTCTACTATACCAGGTTCCGTTCCAGCCCAAATAGGTTCAGTGCATGAAAAATAGGCTTTCCCGTCCGAATCTGCAAATCCACTCTGGCGTGCCTTTGCTGCCCTGCGTGAGATTTTCTTTCCGGTTGCGTATGACAGATTCCGTAAAGTTACTTTCTATCCGTCTTGATTAAAACCAGATCCTCTGACTTCACCATCCACCAGCCAGAACCACGGACGCAAAACCATTACGAAAAAATCCGTCAACTTTACCCCCTGTCGATAGCCCCCCGACAATCGGGTGCCTGCACCCTGTATCAATCACCACCGCCCCCACATCCGCCACCAGCGTCCCCACTGTCGCCCCCAACGCCAGTGTCTGAGTAGCCGGAGATTAAGAAGAAACCACTTTCGCCTGTGTTCGCTCCACTCTTACTGGACTGCGTAAACTGACGCCCTCCGCCCTGGGAACGGTAAAGTGCCTTTTTATTACGGAGACAGAGGTAAAGACAAACAGCAACATAGAGGATTAATGCAATATTGAGTAACATCACAAAACTCCTGTGCGTCATCGTTAATGGACTCGGTATTTATATTAAAGTCCCTTGTTCTTAAATTTTGTTAACACGCCCCTTTTCTCCCGACCGCAAATTATTATGGAGCGAGTCCGTCACAGACGACACCGCAGTCGTCAGCCAGACATATCCACCACGCAGGCCATGAGGTACCGAAGATTTCTTTCCGGATGCCAGATCTCTTTTTAGTTCCCAGCATCATCACCGCCCCCGGCTAAACCATCTGCATGAGGCCAGGCTTACACCACCAGCTGCGGGCCCCGGACAGCCCAATGATCCTTTTTCCGTATGCCAGCTCTGAGTGCTGAGCCCACAAAAAAGAAACCCGGTGTTACCGGGTTCTTGTGCTAATCAACTGGCCTTCAGCCCATGGCTTTGCAGGTAGCTATTGAGCGCATCATTGGCACCGGATTCATAATTCCAGTTTCGCCAGACCAGCTGGCTGTCGTGGTCGCGATGATCACGGATGACAATCTGGAAATGGCCTGCTGGCTGGAGGTTTTCGATAAAGACGTTCTGGTACCCAGCGGCGACAGTGCGTGCCTGAGCCAGTGTTACCGGTGATTCGCTGCTGAATAAATCGCTCATAAGAATTTCCTTCATAATCGCCAGGCCGGAGCCTGGCTAGGGGTGTCAGGCCGCGAGGTGTTTGGCGAGTTTAACGAAGTGGTCTTGGTTGTTGTACAAAGGCATCTGATAGGCCAGGTCCGAAATAAACATCCGGATCTGGTCAAACGTCATGCCGCAGTTGAAGCCAGTTTCGCTGACATTAGCCCGTGGAAAATCATCGCAAAATTCGTTTAACACCTTGTCATGGACAATGCCGATATTAAGGAGTCCGGCAGGACCGTTATCACGGAAAGACACAACACGGAATGCGCCATACCAGCCCGACTGGAAAAAGAAGGTAAACGCCTGGGTTGCAAGTCCGTTAAAGAGCTCGTAACGCTGGCTGGCACTCAGTGACTGGCTGTCCATGCTGTACACGCGATTGATAAAGACGCCCGGGCCGATGTTTGCGGGGATCTGCCCGTAAGCAATGCATGGCATGGCCATTTCAGATGCGTCTTTGGTATCATCAATCACTTTATATTGCGCGGCGATAATATCCGCCAACATTGAGCCGCCAAGTGCGCTAATTGCTGCGATGTCATTAACCTGAATATTTAAAGTTTTCATATTTCACCTCATTGTTTTTCTTATTATTTCATATTCAGCCTCGTGGCTAACAACCTGATGTGAAATATTTAATAAATTCATCAGTAGGACAAACACAAACCGGTAGACCGTTCAAAAATGTCCTGCAAATGAATATTGCTGGCATCCAGATTAATCTGGACAAGCTCTGCATTATTACCTAAAACAGAAAACAAATAAAAATCAAACCCGCCTGTATTATCATCCTTAAAAATGCGGAAGGAATTAATATTAACAGCTTCGTCTAGTTCCACGTGAACCCCATAACGTACTTCCCCGTCATCAAACTGTGCAATCCGGCGCACCGATTTGAGACGGACAAATTTCGCCAGCTCCAGTTCGGGCGTTGGGGAGAAAGTCAGTGCCTCGAAGATCAGATCTGCTGTTTCATGTTGCTTCCTGCGGTCGAACTCAAACAAACCGCCACCATTGTTGCGATAGACCGGCTGAAGCGCATTGATCAAGTTGAACGTCTGCCGGTTTCTGTCATATTTATACATTTATAGGTGCTCCAGCCCTGCCAGTATCCACCAGCAGGGCATAATGTGATTAGTGCCAGTTGGCGATCAGCTCTTCGCATTGCAAAGAGGAGAAACACTGCTGGGCCAATACCGGCAGTACGGCAATGTTGGGTACACGGTTGTGACACCATGCGTTAAACAGCATCTGCCAGGGGCCAGCGTAGTAACCGCCCATTTTCATTTTTTGTTTCGGAGTATGGCAGGCGGAAATAGCCTGCTGATAGAGACTTTCATTCTCGGTTCCAGAGCGTTGTTGCAGTGCAGAATAAATAAAGGAGTAAAGAGAGTCAGAACAATTAGATGCATAAGCCAGATTGGTTTTCATAATACCTCCTATGTTTTTGGTATTATATAAAACCCGGGCTGCTGGCTAATAACCTACACTGAAAATTTTTTAAATTAACCGACAATCTTAAAAATTGGACGCATGTGGAATTATGTAAATAGGTAGCAGATTTTATTAACTAGCTTCCATAGGTGGTGCGTTTTTAGGGAGTGTTTTGCCAGACCAACAAATTGCTTTTAGTTCCGAAGTGCAGATGAGATGGTGCCTGCCTCTTGTCACTTCTTTTAACACTGTTTGATTGAAAGATGGCAACTCCAGATCAAAAAGCTAATAATGTCCGCCTGCAAAAATTACAGATTTTCATTTCCATCCGACGCCACCACGTATACATCACTTAGCTGATGTTCGTCATAATGTAGGTGTGATGTAACAGTCAGATATAGTACAGAAAGAACAGCTGTTCCTGTGAGAGTAACAATAAGTGATCCGCCGTAATCAGAATAAATCTTCTCATTTTTGGTGATGCTGCCAACTTACTGATTTAGTGTATGATGGTGTTTTTGAGGTGCTCCA
>OGXH01000264.1_pt1 | contig 34122 bp, 33 predicted proteins | sample 1576241 | NCBI WGS metagenome assembly OGXH01 (sample SAMEA3541529, study PRJEB24748) | human gut metagenome | biome: human gut; feature: human-associated habitat; material: faeces | place: China | collected 2012
CGCCGAAGATCGAGGTCGTCGGGCGGTTCCCCTCAAAGCAACGGGCCGGGACGATCTGCTCGGGCGTGCCCTCGGCACGAACCTCGTCGGCTGTCTTGCCAAAGGCGAGTGCCTTGGTCTGGGCCAGGAAGTTGCCCAGGAACAGCTCGTGCACGTCCTGACCGCTATCGGTCGCAGGGTTGGCGGTATTGGCGAAGGCGATGAAATCGGCCGGGACCACCACGGTGCCCTGGTGCAGCAGCTGGTAGAAGGCGTGCTGGCCGTTGGTGCCGGGCTCGCCCCAGAAGATCTCACCGGTGTCGGAGGTCACGGCGCTGCCGTCCCAGCGGACATGCTTGCCGTTGGACTCCATGGTGAGCTGCTGCAGGTAGGCCGGGAAACGATGCAGGTACTGGCAGTACGGAAGCACGGCGTGGCTCTTGGAACCGAAGAAGTTGACGTACCAGACGTTGAGCAGGCCCATCAGCGCGACGGCGTTGTTCTCGAGCGGGGTGTTGCAGAAGTACTCGTCGATGGCGTGGAAGCCCTCGAGGAACTGCTGGAAGCGCTCGGGGCCGAGCACGACGATCAGCGACAGGCCAACGGCGGAGTCGACAGAATAGCGGCCGCCGACCCAGTTCCAAAAACCGAAGGCGTTAGCGGGGTCGATGCCGAATACTCTCATTCTGCGATACCTTTCCTATTGTAATCATCTTATTATAGCACACCTATAAAAAAGGGGCAACGATAACCTTTTAACTCCCAGCCTTCGCCCGCTTTCCCGCCCCTCCGGCAGAGGCGTCCCGGCCAGCCCCGGAAAGATTTTTTGAAGATTTTTGCAAAAAAGGCTTGATTTTTATTCCATCCTATGCTATCATAATTGAGCTGACTACAGCAAAACAGAATATGGACGGTTAGCTCAGCTGGTAGAGCATCTGCTTGACGTGCAGGAGGTCACAGGTTCGAGTCCTGTACCGTCCACCATACAGTTCGTACTCGAACCCGATTCTCTATGAGAAAGGGTTCGGGTACGTTTTTTGTTTATCAGAGGTTCTGCGGAAGGACTACTCGGAACGGTAAACGAGCAAAGGCAGGGTATCACCATGGCGGTGGTATCCTGCCTTTTGCTTTGCGGGATCAAGGTCGCTTTGTGCGAACTTGGTCGTCACCCTATATGACGCATTGGGGGCAATCGCTGTGTACGTGCGTACCGGGAGCCTGTACACCTCTGACAAGGTGTAACACACTAGACTTTGTGCCAAAGTCTGTGTGCCAAGGGGCCAAGCCCATTAGAATCCCTGCGGAGCGTGTACGCACGTACGCAGAAAAATGGCAAAATTTCACTATATCGGGGTGTTCTTTCATGGAGGAGTGTGGTATACTCGGCTTAACCCAGTAAATTGGAATTTGGAGGTACACGATGATAATAAAAATTGTTACAATTTCACTGATGGCAGTGTTCTACATCTGCTATTTTGCAAAGCTGATTAGTCAGAAAAAGCAAGGCATAAAGACAGACCAATTAGGAAAAGGAAAAGAGGGATTTGTCAAATTTATAGAAGTAGCTCTTAAAATAATCACATATTTGCTTCCTGTAATACAGATTATCAGTATTGTGTTTTATTCGGGAACAGCACATATTGTGTTGCAATTTACAGGAGTTGTAATAACAATGTTCGGTGTACTTGCTTTTATTGTTTCTGTTACACAGATGAAGGAGAACTGGAGAGCAGGTGTGCAAAAAGAAGAAAAGACCAATTTGGTAACAACGGGAATCTATTCTATTAGCAGAAATCCTGCATTTTTGGGTTTTGATTTAATGTATATAGGAATATTGTTTTCGTTCTTTAATTGGTTCCTTTGCTTTGCCACAGGTTTTGCAGTGGTATTTTTTCATTTACAGATAGTCAATGTAGAGGAAGATTTTTTGATAGAAGCATTCGGAAATGAGTACCTGCAATACAAATTAAAAGTATGCCGATATTTAGGAAGAAAAAGATAACTTGAAGTTCTTGGGGCTAAAGCCAATATAAATAATACTAGACAGATTTGTCCAATAGCGTAAATACGGCATTTTCTCGCTTTGTGTCGTGTTATGTTTAGTAGAATAATATTACTCTGTCAATGAAAGGGGGAAACAGGTTCTAATATGCCTGATATTATTTTGTTGGCTGAATTGGCTGATTTTTATGATGTTAGTATACCTGAAATCATTGATGGAGAAAGGAAAAGCGAGAATATGAATGAAGAAGTAAAAGAAACAGTATTGAAATTATCTGATTATACAGAGACAATTAATCAAAAAATTAAAGGAAGGTTATTTGTACTTACGGTTATTGCAATAATAGGAATGATTGCGTTTGTGATTATTGAATTTACAGGACTAGATACACCTGGAAGTGTCTATGAAAGAGTAGCAAGTGCAGGTCTTGGGTTAGATTGTGGTATGTTAATAGTCCTTGCAATGTATCTTTCTGGGCTTTTAGGAAAGATTAAGGCAAGACGAGAAATGAAACGAAAATACAACTGTAAATAAAAAGTCTGATAGAACAGATGGAAGAGAGGACCCATGAACAGAATGTAACAATGGTGCAAAGCAACTGGAACCCCAATATGCAGACGCAGAATTCGTACCGGAATTAGGGAAGTCAGAGCCGGGATGTAACAAATGGTTCGAGACCCAAGATAGCATTAGCTATTGGGAGGATTTTTATAAGCCAAAAATTGTGTGGAAAATTATTGGAAATCAGATGGCTTTTGCCTATGATAAAAATCAATTTATTATGAATAATGCATGTTATATAATGACAGGAGAGCATTTGGATTATCTTTTATCTATTTTAAATTCTCAAGCCATATTATGGTATAGCTATGTTACTAATATGAATAAAACAGGAGTTGGAGATGTACAAGTTGGCGGACAAAACATTATAACATTTCCAATCCCAGCTTATAGTGATAACAAGAATATTCTTGCTAAAATGGCTGATTGCGTAACGAATCAAAAAATATCACTTAAATCAGTTGATTACCAAATAGAAAATATAATTTCTGAAATATTTGGATTTACAACCGATGAAAGAAATTTTCTAAATACATTTGCTAATTCTTTGCGAAAAAAGGGATGATTTACATTCTGTGTTATTTGTTCGAGAAAGGTAAAGCTTTAACTTCTACCTTTCTCAATATATCGAATTTCATCATCTGTTAATTTATAAAGATTGTATACTAGTTTGTCTATACTGCTTTCGTCCTTTGAATTTACACAAGCTTCAAGATATTCTATTGTCTTGCAATCAATATTGTTAGGTACTGGAAGATTTTCAACAAACATTGGTTTATACTCAAAGTAACCACCATTACGCGTTACTCCTAATTGCCTGATATAATAATCTGCAACTTTACTGTTTAATATAGCTAAGAGGTATTTACTCGCTGGCACTATCATAGGACATGGAGCATTAACAAATATTCCGTCCGCAGCAATAGAGTAAGCTGCTGACAAATTTAAGTTTCCCCACACAATTTTTGGCTTATAAAAATCCTCCATATAAGCGCAGTTTCTTAAATTGTAAGGTGTGTCTCCTTTGTCTGCGCGCTTTGAAATTTTATCCCAATGTTGGTCTAAGTAGGCTTTTACAGCTGAATATTCATTTATGTTAATACGAGGTTTTACACCTTTTATACCATTGTGGGTATTGATTAACCAAAGGTTATCCCAATTGTATCCGTATCTCTTAATATCTCGGCCGCGAAGAATCGGTCGTATAAGTTCAGCTGTTCTTTGACGTTCTTCCTCCGACTGACAGTTGGCAAGAATTTCGTTACGCTTCTCTGTGGAAATAATGAATGCTTCATTATAACCAGTAAGCACACCTCGATAGATATTTATATCCCAATCTTTCAACGGAGTTCCGATAGCTTCGATTTTCCGCTTGATACTTTGCTCGATAGGCGAGAGTATCACCCATGAATCAGAGGAGGAAAACTCGCATTCCACGCCCTGTTGCTGTATAAAATCGCTCAATTTACTTAAGCCATTTGTATCTGAAAAGATACAAGCTAAAGTAGAATATTTGTTAGCTTCTTTATTTGTCAGAAGAATATTTGCTTCCACTGTAGCTGCATCAAAAATTTTAACTCCAGCAAAATCAACTAATAAAGTTGGATTTGTTTTAGTCGCAAAATAATTACGAAGATTTTCACCATACCCAGCTCTCATCCACTTGTTCGAAGTAATATAGCACAAACAGCCATTTTCTTTCAACACGTTCATTCCTTGTTCATAAAATAAACAATAAATATCTCCGGTACGAGCATAGGTCTCATATTCCATTCGTTCCAATATATCAGCATCATGCTCTATAGATTGCAATTGAATATATGGTGGATTTCCAATTATACAATCAAAACCAATAAAATTTCCCTCATCATCTAAAACTTCTGGAAATTCAAGACGCCATTCAAATGCACCTAAGTATATTTTATTAGAGCAAATTTCCTGAAAATAGTCTTCTAATACTTTGATTCCTCTATGTAGAAATTCAATCCGTTTTTGCCTTTCCTTTTGTTCTTTCTTTGTAAATTCAAACAATTGGGGAGTCAACAAATCATTCAACTCTGCCCGGTATCTATTTAACTTGACACGTTTAGGTTCTTTTTGACCTATTTCTGTTTTTAGCTTTGATTTTATTTCAGAAATCAAAATCTCTAACTCTTTCTTTTCTTCTTTATCTTGAGCATTCTTATACTTAGCAACACCATTTTTATATTGCTTAATAGTTATACCCGTTTCTCTCAATACTGATTTTATACTATCTTCTAAGTTAAACCTATATACAAGCGAATTACCACACTTTATATTTATATCAATATTTGGCAAAGTTTCCAGATATTGATAATTGCTACTTTGAGTATAATATGCATTCTTCAACAATTCAATCCACAAGCGTAAACGGCATATTTTTACTGAATTAGGGTTTATATCCACTCCAAACAAACAATTTTCTATAATCAACTTTTTTTCTCGAAACAATGTTTCTTGCATACGCCTACTTTCTTCATTGCAAGGATTATAGGTAAATAGATTATTCTCGGAATCAGTTACGATTAATTCATCGTTTTCAATGGCAAATGTATAGTCTTGCTTTCTTATGCGCTTTCCATTGACATCTACTAATATTCCCAACTCATACTTCAGATATATCAATTCATTTAATGCAGAAACAAGAAAGTGTCCAGACCCAACAGCTGGATCACAGATTCTAATACTATTAATCAAATCATTGGCCTTAGATATATCATCTATCTTATTATACAAATCTATTACTGAAGTACAATTCCAACCATAAAAACCATTAAATTTTTGCAGCACCGTTTTTGTGATTGCTTCATGGCACATGTACATAGTTATAATCCCCGGAGTAAAAACAGAACCATCTTTATGTCCATTAATTTTCTCAAAGATCAGTCCTAACACAGAGGCATTTATTAGGGTCTTTGCTTCTTCCTGAACTTCCTCACTACCTTCACTTGCAAAATTATAGGAATCTAAAAAGGCAAACAAATATCCCAAAGTAGGCAAACTATCAACTTTCAAATTACCTTTCTTGTTTTTCAAAACGCTACTCGGCAACAATGGTAGTTCTTCACGTTGTGACAAACTATTTATTTTAATTGTATCACTTTCAAGCTCTGTAACTTCAAAAAGAGAACTATTCAAATATGGTACATATTCAAAGTTCTTTAGAATTGATGGAGTTCTATGTTCAAAATTCCGAGCTAAAACCTGAAAAAATAAAGTATTCAAATCATCGAAATCCCGTATTTTCTTTATCGTAAGAAACTTATAACACAGTTTTCCATTATGATATTTCAACATTTGAGCTTCTAAAAGCTTCAAGAATAAAATTCTATTAATCCATGTAATACATAATTCCATCGCCACATTAAATAGTCGTTCTTCACGAGTACTTCCATATAAAGCTATATTTTTAATTTTATACAGACAGTCTTCCGCATCAAGTTGATTTATTGTATTCTCTAACAATGATGCTTCACTTCTCTTCTCGATAGATTTACGCACTATCACAGTTTTGTTCCCCTCCTTCTTTTCTTCAATTCCTATGATATGTAACAATTCAGAGTAAAAACCTCTATTCAAAGAATTGCTATCGGTTTGAAATGAGAGTTTTAGAAGATGAGTGTCACTAAAAATCTTATAAAGTTCTATCAACTTCTTGGGAGCGTTATTACCATCTTCTCTCAAATATTTATGATAATCATAAATATTTAAATAAGTATATTCTAAATTCCCCTGCACCTCTTCAATAAAAGGAGAAGCTATTTCAGTATAAAAGAAGTCAGTCTTATTACTCGTTTTCCTACCATCTTGAAAGTCCTGAAATTCTCTACGTAACTTTTTGTTTTGATAGAATTTTTGTTCAAACTCTTGTGCATCAAAGATAAAATACTCACATATATTAGTAGCTATCAAATATTTTATATCTGTATTCTTCTTCGTTACCCTTTCCTTTAAATAATAAAGCAAGAGCTCTTGAAGAGCTTTCTTATTCAGATTATCAACAGAAATCATTTCACTCTTATTTGTCGTACTCTTAACTTCTATCAATAACCCAATATTAGATTTTGCGGTTTTATCTAGTCTAACAGCTAAATCTATATCTTCTTCTGGAGCCATATAATAAGGCTTATAGAATGTTTCACTAAGAAAATTTCTTAAATGTTCTTTTTGGGTTTCCTCTCGTTGTCCATCTGAAACATTGTCTAACAATATTTGCAATGCACTTTTAAAATGTTCGAAATCAGTAGTTTCTACTGCAATTTGTCTATATGCCTTATTCAAGACTTGAGTTGGTTTTAATTGTCCCATAATCATTCTTTTGATTAATCTGCTTACAAAAATAACTTAATTTACTGACAAATAGAAATTAAATATACCATTTGTAAAGTTCAAAATATGAATTCCAATTCATACCTCCATTTTATTAATATAAATACCTACTCTCCTTCTTTATAACAGTCTTGTTTTAACAGCTTCCCTACTCGTATAGTATAACAATTAACCAACCTTACTCACTAAAACTATATACTCTATTTCCACAAATAATATTATCCCAACACTTCGCATTCCCAAAATAAAGTCCTACTTTTGTGAAGAATTCCGTTTGCTATATTTACAACAGTATTTCACAAATAAAATAAACCCCTACAAGATGAAAGAAGAACCCGACAGCCTGTCTGTCCCTTACAATTTTGCCCGTTGCTTCAACGATCAATGTCCACAAGCCTCAAAATGCCTGCGCCACATAGCTACACAACTTGATACAACAGATCACCTTTATATCTCCATCGTTAATCCGGCACGTTATCCTGCGGATGGGAATCAGTGCGAATGTTTTAAAACTACTGTAAAAGTCCATGTGGCATGGGGACTTAAACAGTTGCTTAACAGAATTCCTTATGAGGATGCGGTCAGTATCAGAATACAAATGGTAGGACACTATGGGAAAACAGGATATTATAGGTTCTATCGTGGAGAACGGGGGCTTATGCCTAAAGATCAAGCCTACATCAGACAACTATTTCGTAATAAAGGAATAAAAGAAGAACCAACTTACCAACGTTACACAGAAGAATATATTTGGTAAGTTGCTGTCATCTGTCACAGTTTAGGAGTTAATAGTTTAGTAATAAACCGAAAAGACTGTGACAGCAAGAGGTGACGGCAGGGTGATGGCATTTTTGCCGTCACTTGGTTATTAGTCTTACGACATGATAGAGTGTACCGCTACGGGTATGTTTGGAAGGTATTTCTTGCTTTTTCAGTATTCTTCCGAAGGAATTAACCCTCTTGACAGACATCGGGATTAAACTGCCTTTTTGAATATCTTCCATAATCTCCGCTGGAGACAACCACTCCCCTTCTTCAGGCTGTGCGGCACGAAAATAACGGAAGAAAAGTTGCTCTTCCGGCGGGACTTGTTCAAATTCACGGTTGTTTTCCACCATGATCTTTTCTTCCTCCTGATCGAACCAGTAACGTTCGCCATGTTCCAATTCGTACATAGCTTGTGCGTAAAGCTGCTCATAGTCTATCGGACGATTGGTGTCAATCACTCCGGTCACTTCGATGCAAATAAAACGACGGCTGCCGGAAGGGTCGGTCAACAAGTCTTTCTGGTTACTTGTAGCTATGAATGAGGCATAACGGCGCATTTCAAGCACGGCACTGCCATGAGGTTTCTTCACATTCAATACTGGCTTTTGCAGAATATGTTTCAGAAAGCCTTGTTGTGTCGAACTCACCTGGTCAAATTCATCGATATTGATAAGCGCAAAACGATTGAGGTAAAGTTCGGCATCTTTCTTTCGGGAAAAATCAATACTGTCGGTATAGTAGGAACGCTCGGAAGGAGGCATTATGCTCCGGCAAAAGGTGGATTTACGTGTTCCTTGCGGTCCGACGAGTAAGGGCGAAACACTGTTTGCATACTTTTTATTGCTTCCTTTCCAATGAGAAACCATATTGAGGAACCAACGGTGGAACAAATCCATCCAATACGGATTCTTACAAGGGACGGTGGCTGCCAATGCACGAATACGGTCTTTACCGTCCCATGCGGGAAGCCGGTAGAGAAAATCTTCCAACGGGTTGAATACAGGGACGCGGTTGGAGTAAATATAACGGCTAATATCCCTGTCCCACAAGGGGATGCCTTCCATTTGTGCATCCAAAGCAATGCTGTTCAACGCACGTTTGTCGAGAGGATTGAAGCGGAAACGAAAAGAAAGCCTTTCACGATATTCTACCTCACCAATTTGGGTATTATGGCGGAATTCATAGCGGCGTTTCATGAATTCTTCAGTCTGCAAGGCGAGTTGCTGCTCTTTGCTTAGGCTGATATTCTTGCCGAAGCCTTTGCACTCGGTATATATATTGCCGATCATTTGCCGAATAAGCTCTTCTTGTTTATACATATAGAAGTGGAAAACGGTACGTCTCACGACTTCTTCTTGCGGAAGTCCCGAAGCAAAACAGTTTTTAGCCAGTTGAACGACTAAAGGATGCCATGTGCCTTCACGCAATTCAAGTCCCGCTTCCCGAAGATCGGCATACGCTTTCCGAAAAGCGGCTTCGAAAAGCATCAGGAAGGCATTTTCCGCATCATATCCCGGTACGGCACGAGTCAATGGAGATTTCTCCGCCTGAACCGCTTCCCGGAAAGTGGTTTCTTCGGGCATTGATGATGGTTGAGAGAGATAAAATTGGACTGAATTCGGACGATATATGATGTCCGGATCGTGGGATAATCGCGAATATTGTTCCAGAGTCGGTTCTTTGGGAAGTATATCGAATGGGATTTGGGGCTGATAACATTTCACAGCCAGTCGATAAGCATGGGCGTGGAATAGTTCCGCTTCTTCCCGTGTTTTAGGAAGCGAGTTGTCCGGTCGGGTGAAGGTAGTCCATATTTTCACCGTTTTACCACTTGAACCCATAAAAACACAACGGGTTTGTGGTTGCTCACAGGCTTTTTGTTTCACTAAAGCGATTTCCGACTTATTGGATAAAGGACCGATGGTCAGTTCTACAATACCGTTGTAGTTTTTCATCTGTTTCTGACCGTTTACTTTACGGAATTCAGCGGAAGGAATTATCTTGGGCAGTTTATCGGCAAACATACACCGTTCATCGGAAAGGGTATATCGCAGATGCTCTCTGAATGTAGAAACAGGGCGGGATTTTATTTCTGTCTTTATCTTATTTACCAGTATATCAAGATCCATTACGCTGAGCGCTATCGTATCTTCATTCTTACGAAATTGAGTAATTTTCATTAATTTGATAATAATTTGTTTTGTCAGCGTCTTTGTGATCGTTGAGACTGCTAAATTACTCATATTATCCGGAACCGACAAGGGAAACAATACTTTAATTTAGAAAATTATTGATATGTCAAGTATCTCTTTGGGGGAAAGAAACAGGTTCGCCTACACGCAGTTACGCTTCAAGTTAGTTTCCTTTGCTTGAAACTAAAGTTTCAGCTAAGAGAAACTGTAGTTTCATCGGTAAGAAACCAATGGTTTCAAGTAATTGAAACTAAAGTTTCAAACCGCAGAACCAACAGTTTCGCACCTTGAAACCGTTGGCTTCAAGGCAGGACACAACTCATAATGTACGGGGATAATAAATAGAACGCCTTATCTTTCTATGGCTGATACTATCAAATTCCAAACAGTATCTTTGATTTTTTCTTTGTTTTTGGGTGACAGCATTATTGCTATCACACTGCTATCACCTTGTGCTGTCACACCATTAAGCACTCATACTCTGGAAGTTAATTTATAAATTGTGACAGATGACAGATATATTTCGTTTTTTCATTTCATAGGACCCTGAAGCTGAATTCAAGTTATAAATGCGACACCTACTTATTTCACAGGGGACAATTATTCCGCCATCGTATCATATTCCGCAATTTTCTCCTTACACAGACGTTCAGTTATATCTTTCAAAATACCTATGCGAGAAATAAGGTATTCCAGTTGTTCTTGCGAGATACTGAAATCTTTGTTATAGCGAGCTTCAATGTAAGAACGGCATAATAAATCAAAACATTCTTTCTCTGCGTCCGTATTTTGAAGAAAGACTGCAGTTAATTCCATAGAAAAACGTTTCACCATCCCACCAAGTTCTTTGATTTTATGACTCTTTGGGCGATAGTTCGTAAAGACCATCAGGATACAATTATAAAGTTTCTCACACGTCTGATGAAGAAGAAAAGCAGAAATCTTAGTTTGTTTCTTAGGCAAATAATATTCTTTCACCCCTTCTAAAAGCCCGCAAGCATATGGATATAATTCATTAAATTCTTTTTGTGCAATATCTCGAATCTCCCTAAAACTCAACTTCCGTGGTTTAGCCAATTCATGTTTGCCACTATTATAAAGCATAATCCCCTCCTTTACTATATCCGTAAAGAAATACTGGCTGACTTCCAAGTTACGGTTTACAGTATTAATATGCTCTACTATAAATTGCGGAAAAGCATGACGACGATCTGCAAACAAGTCATGATATTTATTCGTAATACGGTGTAATTTCTCTTCCACTTGCTTAGCCGGTCCGGTTATGACCACAAGAATATCATAATCACTCTGATACGAAGTATGAACACCGAATTCTATATTACTATCCCATAAAACATAGTTTCCCCTTGCATAACTTCCGAACAGGATAACCATCTGACAATTCCCGATGCTTTTACGCACTAAATCCAGCAAGACTGTCAATTCTTCCTGCGTTCGCTTGGGTAAACGTTTTATAGACTTTTTCATAATCATGCTTATTTGAAAACTTTACAAAGATACGAACTTTATAAGGTCAATTATTCCTTCCACAACACTTTTTATACTTCTTCCCGCTTCCACAGGGACAAGGATCGTTCCTTCCGACCGTGTGTCCGGAAGGCATACCACGAAACAGATTGTCTATCCCAGCCTGCATTTCCGGAGTAATGTCCATACCGGCAGCTTTCATATTCGGGCCTGCAACAACGCGGGGAGGATTCTTTCTAAATTTGTCTTTTTGAAATAAAACGAATGTTTCATCCGAAGAATAACCTTTCAGGAACCAACGGGGACAATGATTCACATAATCCATAAATAGTTCAATAGCCTCTTGCAGCTCCTGCATGGAAGAAAGTTTATGGCTAATCATTGAAGTAATAATAGACATTGAATTTTCTTCCGTTTGAGCAGTAAGCCACAAATATGCCAAACTGCTATCCGCTTTTTCCTCCGTATATCCCAGTTTCTTCATCATATATACCTTCAATTCATCCCAACACGGATTAGGAATAACGACTAACGGCATCATTCCTGCCGCAAAAGCTTCTTCTTTGGAAAACTTCTTCCTATTTGTTATTTCACGACGAGCATACATTTTTTCTTCCAAATCATCTAAATCGTCCAAAAATGGAGACTGTATACAAATAGTAGAGTTATAACCATCCACCGCCTCAAAGGTTAGCCGCTGTATCAATGCCGAATTAGCCAAACTATCGGCTATTTCTCTTTTCGTCACCGAATCCTGCAAATAGTCAACCAGCATACTTAACAGATCGAAATAAGACAGATAACCATATAAATTTATGATTCCATAAGCATACTGCTCTACCATAAAACGGATTGCCTGCTTTTCCGAAGTCAAATAATTATTTAAATAAGGAGCTACGGCTTCACGCAATTCATCACAAATCATGTAGCGGACTTTACTTTCTTCCAAGTGACAAGTATCCGTCGCTACGAAAGACAGAATTTCCAACGTACTCACCATAAATGAATTTGTAGTTTCTACATACGTATCGGTTCCCGCTTTCACCAACTTATCAAGCAAAGTCAGCTCATACTGTGTCAATCGGGGAAGCCACATATCAGGGCAAGCCAAAACTGCTTCTGCAAAGTAGGTTGCATATTCATCTTTGCGCAGTTTTGTGGGAACAGGTAGACATAATATTTTCGCCATCTGCTTTAAATCTTCTTTTGTATTCATCTTCAATCCATCTACTAATTTTACCGATGATTGAAATAATTCCGACTGACATCTTATCATAATATCTACTCATTAATTGATTGATTCACAAAAGTAGGAATTTCTTATCCGACATCACTATTTTTGAATGAGAATTTGCAAAGGCAATTACTATTTATACCTTTGTGACTTCAACAGAAAATATGATTTCAATAGAGAATTAGTAACCCGTTAAAAGAGAAATTGATTATGCGTTCATTCATAGTATTTCTTTGTTTGGTCCCCACCCTCCTGTTTGCCCGACAAACTCAACTTGAGACACAGTTGAAAGAAGCCATCAAAGGAAAGAAGGCCGAAATAGGAATAGCCGTCATCATTGATGGAAAAGATACGGTAACTGTCAATAATGATATTCACTATCCACTGATGAGCGTATTCAAGTTTCATCAGGCATTAGCATTGGCAGATTATATGGGAAAACAGAAGCAATCGCTGGAAACCCGGTTACCCATTAAGAAATCGGATTTAAAGCCGGACACTTATAGTCCGCTTCGAGATAAATATCCGCAAGGAGGAACTGAAATGAGTATTGCCGACCTCCTAAGATACACACTTCAGCAGAGTGATAACAATGCTTGCGATATTCTTTTCAACTATCAGGGTGGTCCGGATGCTGTGAATAAGTATATCCATTCACTAGGAATTCGGGAATGTGCCATCGTCGGTACAGAAACTGCCATGCACGAAGACTTGAACCTATGTTATGAAAACTGGACTACTCCGTTAGCCGCAGCCGAATTAGTGGAAATATTCCGTAAGAAGCCATTGTTTCCCAAAGTGTACAAAGACTTCATATTTCAAACAATGGTAGAATGTCAAACCGGGCAAGACCGTCTGGTTGCTCCGTTGCTCGACAAAAAAGTAACCGTAGGTCATAAAACCGGAACGGGAGATCTTAATGCGAAAGGACAACAAATCGGTTGCAATGACATTGGTTTCGTTCTTTTGCCCGGTGGACGTACTTATAGTATAGCTGTCTTCGTGAAGGATTCCGAAGAAAATAATCAGGCGAACAGTAAGATTATCGCTGATATTTCCCGTATCGTTTACGAATATGTAATGCAGCATTAAGATAGAAACAAAGTAATAGAAATTAGAAAATTCATTTATATGAAACTACATCATATCGCTATCTGGACTTTTCGTCTGGAAGAACTAAAAGAGTTCTATGTCCGCTTCTTCGGAGGAAAAAGCAACGAAAAATATATCAATCCCAAGAAAGGATTCGAGTCCTATTTTATCTCTTTTGGAGAGGGAACAGACTTGGAACTAATGAGTCGTACAGATGTACAGAACACTCCCATTGAAGAAAACAGGGTTGGACTGACACACTTTGCTTTCACCTTTCCCAGCCAGGAAGAAGTATTACGCTTCACCGAACAAATGCGTTCGGAAGGATATACCATCGCCGGTGAACCGCGCACTTCGGGAGACGGATACTTTGAAAGTGTAGTCCTCGATCCTGACGGAAACCGGATTGAGTGCGTATATCGGAAAACAGCAAACGAATCGAAAAACAAAGCAAGACAGGAAACTGACATAGAAAATATTCCCCCCGTGACGCTCCATACAGAACGTTTATTTCTCCGCCCTTTCGAAGAAAGAGATGCAGAAACATTTTTCGCTTGCTGCCAGAACCCGAATCTGGGAAACAATGCTGGATGGCCGCCCCATCGCACATTGGATGAATCCCGCCGGATACTTCATTCCACATTTATCAATCAGGAGGGGATATGGGCAGTGATACTAAAAGATACAAAACAGCTAATCGGTTCCGTAGGAATTATCCCCGATCCTAAACGCGAAAATCCGCAAGTGAGAATGTTGGGTTACTGGCTCGACGAATCTTATTGGGGCAAAGGATACATGACCGAAGCAGTGCAGGGTGTCCTCAACTATGGCTTTGAAGAATTGCGGCTTAGCCTCATCACAGCTACCTGTTATCCGCACAACAAACGTTCGCAGAAAGTACTGAAAAAGAACGGTTTCATCTATGAAGGTACACTTCATCAGGCAGAACTGACTTACAACGGAAACATCTACGACCACCAGTGCTACTACCTGCCCGGCATCTCCCAACCTACTCCGGAAGACTATGATGAAATCCTCCATGTATGGGAAATGTCCGTTCGCCACACGCATGATTTCCTGACGGAAGAACATATCCAGTTCTATAAACCACTGGTGCGGAAGCATTATCTACCCGCTGTTGAACTTTTTGTTATCCGGAATGCCAACGGAAAGATTGCCGCCTTCATGGGATTGAGCGACGAACTGATCGAAATGTTATTCGTACACCCCGACGAACAGAGAAAAGGATATGGCAAACGATTAATGGAATATGCAAGAGACAAAAAGCAGATGGATAAGGTGGACGTAAACGAGCAGAATGAAAAAGCACTCCAGTTCTATCTCCATTTGGGATTCCAAGTCATCGGCAGAGATGAAACGGACAGCATGGGTAAACCTTTCCCTATTCTTCATTTGCAACTGCCGGAAGCTGATTCCACTAATAGAGATTAATTTCCCAAAAACGAAAGAAACATGAACTTACGTGCCAGATTATCCGAACGTGTACACATTGAAGATATCAGAGAAGTACTCCATTTCATACAGGACGACGAGCGTCTTAGAGAAGAAGTCTACCAGCTGATATTCGACAAAGACCACATTGTTTCCTATCAGGCATTGTGGGTATGTACTCATTTCTCCAAGGCAGATGTAGAATGGTTGAGCCGGAAACAAGAAGAATTGATTGACGCTGCCATGACCTGCCCACACTCGGGAAAACGGAGAATGATCCTGAACCTGATATGCCAGCAACCTGCCGCCGATCCGCCACGAGTGGATTTCCTTGATTTCTGCATGGAACGCATGATATCCCGCGAGGAACCACCGGGCGTGCAATCGCTCTGCATGAAACTGGCTTATCAACTGACACGCTCCATCCCGGAACTGCAACAGGAATTACGCACAATACTGGAAATCATGGAGCCCGACTTACTGGTTCCCGCTATCCGTTCCGTACGAAAAAACACCCTGAAAGCCATGAAAGCAAAGAAAAACAGATAATTTCTATCGCTTTTATCTCACCGTTCAATTAGAGTATATTCAGATGGAATATCTGGGATATACCCGTCACCGAAATCTGAATACCGATGCAGAAAGTGAAAAAAGCAACAAGCTTATTAATAATTTGATTTCCCACCGGTCCCAACCTCTGAATAAACCTCTGTCCTTGTGAAAGGAATACATAAAAGATGGCCGCCATACAAATAATGACAAGCGCAATGACCAAATAATTAATCCCAGTTTGCAACAATTTGCCTTTAACACTGGCAGACGCCATCAAAGTAAAGATAACCGATATACTGCCCGGCCCGATACTGATAGGAAACGTGATGGGATAAAATATCTTCTGCTCGATGTTTTTCCATCTGAAGCCGTCTACATTCTTACTGGTTTCTTCTTTATCAGACGAACCCGAATCGCCCAACAGCTCCATTGCCGTTTTACAAATCAGCATTCCACCTCCCAACTGAATAACAGGAATAGCCAAACCGAAAATCAATAGAAACAGATGCCCTATCACCAATGTCCCTACACCGATCATTATAAAATTGAGCGTCAGCTTCTGAATAGCTGCTTTCCGTTGTTGAGGATCGAGGTCTGTAAAGAATCCATTGACGACAAAACCATTCCCCAAAGGATTTATCACCGGAAACAGCGCCATAAACGATGACGAAAATATGATGAGAAGATTACTTAATGACATAATACCTGTTTTTTGATACTTTATTAATATCTGATATGTATCTAAAACATAAATGAAACGTTATTGTTTTGAGAATATGCTTTTGCGAGAGGAATCCGCATCGGTTGAATACCTCGTGAAAGCAGCTTATAATAAACCTTTAACTAGAAATTAAAATTATGTGTACAAGAGTCGTTTATTCGGGAAAGAATGGAATGGTGGCAACCGGCCGGTCTATGGACTGGAAAACAGAAATGCACAGCAATCTTTGGGTATTTCCCAAAGGTATGGAAAGAAATGGAGAAACGGGAGCCAACTCCCTGAAATGGACGTCCAAGTATGGCAGCGTGGTGACTTCGGCTTTCGAGATTGCCAGTACAGACGGGATGAATGAAAAAGGATTGGTTGCCAATCTGTTATGGTTACCCGAGACGGAGTATCCGGTCAGAGATCAAAGTAAACCGGGACTTGCCATTACTGCATGGGTGCAATATATGCTGGATAACTTCGCCACCGTAGACGAGGCCGTCGCTTTCATTGATGAAAACACTTTCCAAGTGGTATCGGACCTGATGCCGGATGGTTCCCGCCTGGCAACCTTGCATTTATCTATTTCCGACGCAACGGGCGATTGTGCGATATTCGAATATACGGGTGGAAAGCTGACTGTTTACCACAGCAAGGAATACAAAGTGATGACCAACTCCCCAACCTACAACAAGCAACTGGCACTGAACGAGTACTGGAAATCAATAGGCGGATTGAGTTTCCTGCCCGGAACCAACCGTCCATCCGACCGTTTTGCAAGAGCCAGTTTTTATATCAATGCCCTGCCCCAAACAGATGATGTGAGAATAGCCATAGCAAGCGTATTCAGCGTTATCCGTAATACTTCTGTTCCTTATGGCATATCCACTCCCGAATTTCCGGAAATTTCCACCACACAATGGAGAACGGTATCGGATAGTAAGAATTTGCTCTACTTCTTCGAATCAAGTCTGACACCTAATACATTCTGGGTAAACTTACGGGAAACAGACTTGTCGGAAGGAGCTCCGGTACTCAAATTATCTATCGCCAACGGTGAAACTTATCATGGAAATGCAACGAAAGAGTTTAAACCGGCACAGCCGTTCAGATTTATGGGAGTAAAAGGATAAAATTATCCCCGGAAACGATCCATCTGAAGCACATCCCAAAAGTTTTTGTATCTAACTTTTGAGACGTATTTCGATCATTTCCGGGGATAAAATCTGTTTCTTTAACAGCTTGCCATTAATTGAAATAATAAAGGAACACAGCAATTCCTTCAAGTGCTTTTTTCGGTTGGTCTTTTATTTCGATAGCAAACTTGATTTCCGCTTTTGCCACACCACGCAGATTAGTCAGCGAGTGCAAAGTAGTCACCAGACGGATGCTCTGTCCTGACAATACAGCCTGACCGAATTTCATTTTGTCCATACCGTAGTTAATCATCATTTTCAGGTTATTCACCTGGATAATCTGATTCCACAAATAAGGAAGCATAGACAATGTCAGGTAGCCATGAGCAATCGTGCTATGATAAGGGCTGTCTACTTTAGCACGTTCCGTATCTACATGAATCCATTGATGATCCAGCGTTGCATCAGCAAAAAGATTGATACGTTCCTGCGAGAGTTCCACATAATCGGAAACACCTATCTGTTGGCCTACTAGTTTTTCGAATTCTTCGTACGAATTGATAATTACTTTTTCCATAAGTCTTATCGTTTTTATGGGGGTTATTTACTATTAAATTGGGGACAAAAATAGGAAAAATAAACTGATATGCCACCAAATTTATAAATAAAAGCAAGGAATGAAGTATTTAGGTATGTTTTACAAACCGGAAGCCTGTTTCAGTGCTTCTGTCAGAATACTGTACCCCTTACCATTCAAATGTAAATCGTCGAGAGTCAACTCCGGATTCAGCCTGCCATCCTGCAATAAACGATTGAATACGTCCAGATAGACAATATCTGTTCCCTGCAATTTTTCGTGTATCTTCCGGTTAAGGATCTGGATAAATTTATTCACAGCCGTACTGTAATCATCGTAATCATTACGCGGAAAAATACAGAAAAGATATGTTTTCAGTGAAGGGACGGCAAGAACCGCTTTTACATAACGCTCTACATATTCATCTATATTTTCATCGTTCAACTGATAAATATCATTGGTTCCGAATTGAACGACGACCTGGCAATCGGAAGTGTCTACCGCAAAAGACTCCACATAGGCCAGCCCTTCACCGGGAGCACCATAGTTCAGACATTCCCATTGTGGGAAATAGATATCTAGTGCCCAAAAAGCCATGTGACTGTTACCAAGAAAGGCAAATTTTGGTTTTTCTTCTATCCTATCCATACAATTTCATTCAAACGTCCACGTTATCTCACTCAAACTCTCAAACAAATATAGAATAAAATTCGCGGATTTACGTTACTTTTGCAAAGGTAATCACATTCATTCATATATATAAACCGATGATACATTTTTTCAAGAAACCCGTTTCTCATCTTGCGTTGCCGGAGAAATTCACTTATCCTTTCCATTATACACCTCATCCATTGTGTGTGTTGGCTGCGGAAGAAGTGAAAGAATATATTGCAAGCCGGAAAGAATGGCAAGAGGAATTGGCTTCCGGAAAGATGTTTGGAGTGTTGATTGTGCAAACGGACAACGGAATAACAAACAACGAAGAAAATCAGATTGGTTATCTTGCAGCTTTCTCCGGCAATCTGGCCGGAAAGAATCTGCATCCTTATTTCGTTCCTCCTGTTTATGACCTATTACAACCGGAGGGATTCTTCAAAATCGAAGAAGAACAGATTTCTGCCATTAATATCCGTATTCGTGAATTAGAAAACAGTAGTTCTTATCTCGATTCAAAAGAGAAATGGAAGATAGAAACGGAACAGGCTAAAGCTGTTTTGAATCAAGCAAAAGCGGAGCTTAAAATAGCAAAGGAGGCGAGAGAGATTCGCCGCCAGTCATCTCCCGAGCTTTCCGAAGAAGAACAAGCCTCCCTGATTCGGGAAAGCCAATACCAAAAAGCGGAATACAAACGACTGGAAAAGGAATGGAAGAAACGATTGGAAGAGCTCGAAACGGAAGTCAGGCACTTCGATATTGAAATAGAGCGATTGAAAACCGAACGAAAAGAACGTTCAGCAGCTTTACAAAGAAAGTTATTCGAGCAATTCCGGATGCTAAATGCCCAAGGAGAGGTGAAAGATTTATATACTATTTTCGAGCAAACGGTTCAGAAAGTTCCTCCTGCCGGTGCGGGTGAATGTGCTTTGCCTAAGTTATTGCAATATGCGTATCTTCATCAATTAAAGCCATTGGCTATGGCTGAATTCTGGTGGGGCGACTCTCCTAAAAACGAAATCCGGCATCACGGATATTATTATCCTTCCTGCAAAGGAAAGTGCGAACCGATTCTGCAACACATGTTGCAAGGATTGGAGGTAGACGAAAATCCACTGCTGAATCCTGTTCATGAAGAGGAAGAACTAGAAATCGTGTTTGAAGATGAATGGTTGCTGGTAGTCAATAAACCGGCAGGGATGTTGTCCGTTCCGGGAAAAGCAGAGGACAGAGATTCAGTCTATCATCGTTTGAAGAAGAAATATCCCGAAGCTACCGGTCCTATGATTGTACACCGGCTCGATATGGCTACTTCAGGATTATTGCTCGTTGCCAAAACAAAAGAGGTACATCAGGATTTACAGGCACAATTTGCAAACAGAAGTATCAAGAAACGCTATGTGGCTGTGCTGGATGGGGCGATAATAAAAACAGAGAAGGAGACAAAGCCAATAGCAGAGAAAGCTATATTACTAGCAAAGGAAACTGTATCAACGAAAAAAACAGCAAAAGCAGAAAGAACAGGAAATACAGGAAGAATCGAACTCCCTCTTTGTCTGAATCCTCTCGACCGCCCTCGGCAAATGGTCAGTAGCGAACATGGGAAAGAAGCGATTACAGAATATCAGATCATCAGTGAATCTGAAAGAATTACCAGTGAATCTGAAAACACTTTCAACGAATCAAACAGGATTGATGAATCAGAAAGGAGTATCAATGAGTCAAGAAAATACACCCGGATTGTCTTCTATCCATTGACCGGACGCACACATCAGTTACGAGTACACGCCGCCCATCCGGAAGGCTTGGGATGCCCCATACTTGGAGACGAACTCTACGGAAAGAAAGCAGACAGACTATACCTCCATGCCGAATATATAGAGTTCCGCCATCCCATATACGGAGACATTCTCTGCATACAGAAAGAGGCCGATTTCCATAAAAATATGATTAAGCCATGAACCAAATTCTTTTTGAAATGTATATAGGGGTAATTACTAATTTTCAAAAAGAACCTGACTATGGACATCAAATTCCGCATTACAAAGTATTTAGCTGTATCTGCTTTAGCAATGCTGCTACTGGGAGCCTGCTCCAAAAACAATATCTACATCAACTATCCTGACGAAGAAAACAACGGAGGTTCATCCGGCTCCGGCAATGATGACAACAACGGTAACCCGGCCAAAGAGAATGCACTGATTACTTTCAGTGCTTCCGTAGAAGGACGAAACATCACACGAGCCATGTCCCCCATGGGAAAAGGACTTCAAAGCTGGTTGTGTGCCTATACAGCCAACACATCGAACAATATCACAGGCGCTCCCGTTGCTCAAGGCAACTATGTCACCTCCTCCCCCGGTGTACTGACAGGAAATCTAGGATATAAAATGTATTTGAGCAATGCTATCTATAGCTTTTATGCCGTATCATGCAATTCCACCAGCCCGGCGCCTACTTTCACCAACGGACTATCCGAACCTTTATCCAACGGAGTAGATTATCTTTGGTGGCACGCGGTTCATCAGGACATCGCCAGTTCACAGGTAAATATCCCCATAACCTACCAACACGCAGCTACGCAAGTAGTTGTAGCGATCGCCGGAGGAGAAAATATCACTTTAAACAAGATACTTTCCGCTACCATCACTCCGCCGAAACCGGGCGCAATCATGGACTTGTCAACAGGTATCATCACTTCGGAAGTCAGCTATGACAAAGCAGCCGATATGGGAATCAACGACTTCACCGTACAATATATCATGTTACCCGTAAAGAGCTCCTCTCCCATGACTTTGACACTGGAGCTGATGGTAAACGGAGAAAGCTTTTCACGTACCTACACCACTCCGCTCACTCCACCCAACAACCTCCTGTCAGCCGGAAATTCATACCTTTTCCGGGCAGTTATCAATGAAAACTCCATCTCATTCGCCAATGTCAGTGTGAAAGAATGGACAGAGGTAGACGAAAGCGGAAACCCGCTATACCCTGTACAAGATTAAAATATCCGAAATAAAATCAAAGCAAACCAGGTTACGCAAGCCACAAACCGGGTTATGCAAACTGCAAGTCGGGTTACGCAAACCACCAACCGGCAATCATGCCACCGTTTGCGTAACCTGACTATTCGTAAATACCTGCTTCTTCAACCTGCGATAAACATAGATAAAGGCCGGCACGAGGAATAAGTCTGCCGCTATCCAAGCCATCGGATCACCGTAACAGACAGCAATAAAACCGAATACCGGTACGGCATAGAGACTGACAAGAATACGAGCAATCATCTCCGCCACTCCGGAGAACATGGCAAGATTGGTAAAGCCTACTCCCTGAATGGTATAACGCAAGATGCACAACAAACCAAGCATCGGGAAGAACATACAGGAGATATGCAGGAACAACTCGGTATCCAACAGTATTTCCGTTTCCGACGGATCTACAAAGATCAATGCAAAATATTTGGCTCCCACCATCAGAAGAACGAATGTAAATGCCGCATAAACGATCATCATCAAAGCACTCGCCTTAATTCCCAACCAGACACGCTCCGGTTTTCCTGCCCCATAATTCTGTCCGCTATACGTAGCCATTGCAATTCCCAGACTCTCGAACGTGCAGATAAAGAACATCTTGATGCGCATAGCAGACGTAAAAGCTGCCACACACGCTGTTCCCAATGCATTATTCGCACTCTGAAGCATGATGCTGCCGATAGCCGTGATAGAAAACTGCAATCCCATAGGCACACCAATGTAAAGCAGTGTCTTAGCCAGTTTCGACTGGAACCGGCGTTCTTTCGGAGTACCTTGCAATATTTCAAACTTCCGGTACATATAAATGTAGCAAAGAACAGCCGACAATCCTTGCGAAAAGACAGTAGCAATAGCAGCTCCCGCCACTCCCCAGCCAAGTACCAAAATACAGAACAAATCAAGAATGATATTCAGAACAGCCGCAAACAGCAGAAACCAAAAAGGCGTCTTACTGTCTCCCAACGCACGGATAATGCTCGAAAGAAGATTATAGAAGAAAGTACACGGCACACCAATAAACGTGACAAGCAAATAAGCATACGCCCCTTCGAAAATATTCTCCGGCGTACGCATGATCCGAAGAATATCCTCACATAAAATACAGGTGAGAAGAGCAATCACCACAGACATTCCCGCAGCCAGTTTCAGACTGACGGCCACATAACTGCGCATCGTACTGTAATCCCGCGCCCCAAACTTCTGCGCAACGGGTATTCCGAAACCTCCGCAACATCCATTGCAGAACCCGAGAATAAGAAACACCACCGATGTGCTAGCTCCAACAGAAGCTAACGCGTTAATTCCTAAAAACTTTCCTACAATTGCAGCATCAACAAGCGAATACGTTTGTTGCAACAGATTGCCGAGTAAAAGCGGCAGCGTAAACTTTAAAATGAGAGGTAATGCCGGCCCTGCCGTCATTTCTTTAGAAGTTGCCATACGTCTATGTTCTAAAATCGGATGCAAAGATACGGAAAATTCAATGAATTAGTTCTTGATTTGCGTTCCTCTTTTAGTTGACATAAATCAAAAAAATCAGTATGAGAGCATGAGTCTCCCGGTCTATCGTTTCACCAACCGTTTAGGTGAACCATGCCACGAGCATCCCAGGCAGAAGACTTCTGTCAAATCGAACCCCTCCATCGAATCTTCCGGATATTTGGGAACGACTTCACCATCTTCGAGCACATAAACCAGCAGCCTGTCACCCTGTTCATTCTTCACATACATAGCTGCAATCTTGCATTGCGGACACAATAACTTTTTCATGCTGCAAAGATACAGATTGTTTCCGTCAACCACAAACTCTTCCAACGATGTTTCAGAAGCCCGTTCATGATTTACAGTTTATCTATTCTTCCAGAATCCCGGATAAAACAACAGGAGTACACTAAACAATTCCAGACGTCCCACCAGCATCAGAAAAGAAAGTATCCACTTTGCCAGATCAGGTAAAGAATTCCACGAATATGCAGGCCCGCAAGTTCCCAATCCCGGACCGACATTGCCTATACTCGAAATAACCGTACTGACGGACTCGGAAAAGCCAACTCCCAAAAACAAAAGAGCCGTCCACCCAATCAGGATCAGAACCAGATAAAAAGCAAAGAAAATCAATACGGTAGTTACGATAGAAGAAGACACCGTCTGCTTATTGATACGTACGGGAAGCACGGCATTCGGGTGGAGCAGATGTTTGAACTCATTCCGGATGGCACGCGCCACAATCAGCAACCGCATATTCTTGATACCTCCACTGGTAGAACCCGTACACCCTCCCGAAAGCATCGCAATAAACAACAGTAACCACGTGAAAGGAGGCCACATATTATAATCATCCGTAGCAAAACCGCAGGAAGTATGCACCGTAGACACCTGGAACAATGCTTTCCGGAAAGCCAGTTCCCAGTCATAATGATTTTGAAAGACGAGCGCCAACGTGATAAGAAAAGTCAAGATACCCACTGACGCCAGAAACCAGTGTAACTCTTCATCTTTGAATAAACGACCGACTTTTCCTTTCAAACACATCAGAAACAAAGAGAAGTTGATACTGGAAACAATCATAAAGATAGCCACCACATATTCTATATACGGAGAATTCCAGTAAGATATACTGTTCTGCTTGGTAGAATATCCGCCCGTAGCAGTAGTGGCAAACGACTGGCAAATGGCATCAAACAAGCTCATGCCCCCAAACATCAATAAGACAGTTTCTGAAACTGTCAATACCAGATAAATTGTCCACAACCACTTGGCCATGACATTGATTTTCGGATGGGTACGGTCGTGCGTCACTCCCGTAGATTCAGCAGAGAAGAGTTGCACTCCTCCCGTGGTAAAGATAGGAAGAATGGCAATCGTGAAAAACACAATCCCCAAACCACCGATCCACTGCGTCAGGCTTCGCCAGAAAAGCATACCGTGGGAAAGGGATTCAATATCATCGAGAATAGTAGCTCCTGTAGTGGTAAACCCGGACATGGTTTCGAAAAAGGCATTGGTTATCGTATCAATGCTTCCGCTAAAATAAAAAGGAAGCATGCCGAAAAAGGTAAAAAACACCCATGAAAGAGTGACCACACAATATCCGTCTCTCCGGCTCATCTTATTCTCCGCTCCCCGTCCGTAGAGCAGTAACAATCCGCCTACCACAGCATTGATGATACAGGTGTAAAGAAAGTATTTATAATCACTTTCCCCGTAACCAGCCGACACTCCGGCACAAAGTAAGAACATCCCCAATTCGATAAATAGCAACATACCCAACACGCGCCCTATCATCTTCCGGTTAATCATGCTATTATTCTTACTCCGAATATACAGACTGTTATCTGAAATGTACTCTTCCATAACTCATGAATCATTTTGTATGTTCCCCTCATAGCCAAGAGTATGCCAAAATGAAAAGGATTCTGATAATTAGCTTGTAATCAATGCAATATTTTTTTCATTTTGAAAAAGTAATCTCTAAATACCCTACCAAAATGAAAGGGTGCTTTTCAAAATAGAAAAAAGAAGAAGGTGTATTTTAACAGAATACGCCTGCATTTCTGCATAATCTTCGCTATCTTTGTCATTCCAAAGTGTAAAAAAGAAAGAGATGAAAGCATCACGCATTGCGCACGAAAAGAAAACGGTAGAGTTGATGATCCGCCTCTATTGCCGGAAAAAAGAAAAAAATACAATTCTTTGTGCCGACTGTGAAGAGTTGCTCCGCTATGCCCACGCACGTCTCGACCATTGTCCGTTTGGAGAGAAGAAGAGTGCATGCAAGGAATGCACCGTACATTGTTACAAACCCGTCATGCGCGAACGAATGCGACAGGTGATGCGTTTCTCCGGACCGAGGATGTTGCTTTATGCACCCTGGCAGGCCATACGACATTTATTGAACCTATAACTTACTAAAAAAATCAGTAATGAAAAAAGCCATTATCATTGGCGCTACCTCCGGCATCGGACAAGAAGTTGCAAAATGTCTGTTACTGGATGGATGGCAAATCGGAGTAGCCGGCAGACGGCAATCTGCTCTCGAAAACCTGCAACGGGCAGCACCGGATCAGATTCAAATTCAAACGTTGGACGTAACCCAGGAAGATGCAGGCGAGAAATTGAATATGCTCATCGACAAGGTGGGCGGCATGGATTTGTTTCTTCTTAGCTCGGGCATCGGTTTCCAGAATACGAATCTGAACATGGAGGTGGAGCTGAACACAGCATACACGAATGTAGAGGGATTTATCCGCATGGTGGATACCGCTTTCATCTATTTCAGGAAAAGCGGAGGCGGCCACCTGGCAGTCATCAGTTCCATCGCGGGAACGAAAGGACTTGGAGTGGCTCCTGCCTACTCTGCCACCAAACGCTTCCAGAACACTTACATAGATGCTCTCGAACAACTTTCATATTTACAAAAACTGAATATCCGTTTTACTGATATCCGTCCCGGATTTGTTGCCACCGACTTGCTCAACGACGGGAAACATTATCCGCTATTAATGGATGCAGCGAAAGTGGGACGTCACATCGCCTGGTCACTGGAGCGGAAACAACGGATAGTAGTGATCGACTGGCGCTACCGGATACTGGTCTTTTTCTGGAAAATGATTCCCCGTTGGATGTGGAAACGGCTGCCCGTGAAAACCAATTAACACCAAAAGCAAACCAGGAAAGAAATAAATGAATAAATAGCAAGACCGGATTACTTCTTTTCCAATATTTCTACTTACATTTGTCTTGTAACATAAACTTATAATCTAACAAAAAAAGATGGAACAAAAATTTTGTCAAAGTTGCGGTATGCCGATAGACGACTCAACTTTTGGAAAAGAAGCGGACGGTAGCAAGAACGAAGATTATTGCCACTATTGCTATGCGGACGGACATTTCACGAAAGAGTGTACCATGGACGAGATGATCGAGCTTAATCTGAATTATCTGGATGAGTTCAATAAAGACTCGGAAGTGAAATACACAGTGGAGGAAGCACGGAAAACGATGAAGGAGTACTTTCCACAGTTGAAGAGGTGGAAACAGTAATTGAGAAATAAAAGGAGCTTTCAGGCATGAATACATATTCAGACCTGAAAGCTTATCTACTTATTTTCTTTTATAAAATCCGTAAAGTTCGACCAGTCTTCTACACGAAACGCACGAAGATCACGAACTGACGCCTGAAACCAAGGAATACGTTTCAATGCGTCAATTGCACGAAAAAGATTTGCCATATCAGTTTTCTCTGTTAGATATACACTACCCTGCGTATTATAAAACTCATACTGACGCAACACTTTATTTATTTCAAAATAGGCATTGTTATAAGGCTCTCCATAATTGGCACGTAGGTCTGTAATGACCATATCAAAGGCTATTGCATACATACATTATCCTCATTTACAGGAATAAAATATTTCTGCTCACCAAAGAAAATACGGTTAAATTTATCACGAATCGCTATAACTAAGCCTTTGAACGGATTATGTTCAATATCAATTACTGTACCCTCTATCCATTCATCGAGTCCCGTTAATCTAGGATCCACTTTTACCTTTTCACCTTCTTTTATCATAACACTATTTTTCTTCATTGATTTCCAATTACAAAGATAATATTATTTCCTTTTCCGACGAATCAAAAGCGAGTATTTAACCATTTATTTCCGGGTGTCTTTCCAACCACTTCACTGCATAAGAGCACGTTGCTTTCGGCTTCATCCCGTTAGCTAATGCATAGGCGTAAGCAGCTTTTACCAAAGCAGCGGCAATCCCCCGCCCTTCAATGGGTTGTGGCACAATTGTGTGGATAATATCAAGAGAATCACCTATCAGGCGATATTGTACAAAGGCGGTGCGACCGTCTACTTCTGTCTTGAACAATTTTTGTTCGGGCTGATGAATAATTTCGTAATTCATAATTGCTGTTGTTTTAAAGTTGGTTTATCGTCCGTTAAATACTTTCGCTAAACAATCTTATATTATTTATTAGGTGCGGATTGCATAAACTGATATATGTATATGCCTGCGATCAGAGTTGCTCAATCCACTTCAACTGGCTCGTATCGTATCCACGACGCTCGGCAGCGGTGACGAGTTTCTTCTTGATTTCTTCCGGCAGTTGGGGTGTACGGCTTAGTATCCAGAGATATTTATCAGTACTGCTGCCTACCAGGGCATAATTATAATTCTCTTCATCCAGTTCCAAGACATAATAATCAGAATAGAAACTAAGGAAGAAAGACACTTTCAGTTTGCCCGGCTGTGTGGGATCGGGTATTTTGGCATGTCCGTTGGCAGTCTTGCAGATGTCGTAAGGAGAATTACGTTTGCATCCCCGGTTCTCCACACGAATCATGCCGTCGGGACGGAGCGTGTAAGTAGCCGTGACGTCTACAAGTCCGTATTCAAAACGATTCTCGTAGCGGGCTATTTCATACCAAAGTCCCATATACCGGTGCAGGTCGAGAGAGGTAACCGTACTATGGTTTGTACCTCTGAAAAAACGTTCGACATTGGGAATGGAGAAATGAAATCCCGCCTCCGTCAGACGCGTTGGGCGGACTCTCTGGCCAGCAGTCAGGAAAGATGCCGCTTCACCATATAAGATACGGAAAATTCGTTGCGGAGCTACCATCGTTGTCCATGCCCGATAAGCCTTTCCCATCGCACGGGTGAAAGCATATTGCGAGATCTGCTGCGGAGCAACCAGGTTATATACCCCATGTGTCTCTTCGTGAGTGATAAAGAACTCCATTGCACGGCAAAGATCCCGTATCGATATCCACGGAAAAACCTGTGTACCGGGACCGATGGCGGTGGCTATCTTGGTAGCTTGCAAAGGGCGAAGCATCTGCTGCATCGCTCCCCCGTCCGGAGAAAGCACTACGCCAAAGCGTGTGATAACGAGCCTTGTAGGTTCGGGACAGTGTTTCGCCTCTTTTTCCCACGCATAGCAAAGATCGGACAGAAAACCTTCTCCACGGGTACGGGTATATTCGTCCACCTCCGCTTCCGAAGGATAATAACCTACAGCAGAAGCCGAAATCATCAGTTTCGGTTTCGTTTTGACTGCGTTCAAAGCGCGGATAATACGATTGGTTACAACAATACGACTGTTGAAAAGCTCCTGTTTATATTCCGGTGTCCAACGTTTATTGATAGGTGCACCTGCCAGGTTGATGACAACATCACAATGGGTCAGTGTCTGAATCAAATAACCGGACATACCTTCGCGAAACATCGACCTTCCTAGAGGAATGATCCGATGTCCGCCCTTTTCTGTAAGATAATTAGAAAGATGTTTACTTATATATCCGGTAGCTCCGGTCATTGCTATATTCATCTTGATTCGTTGTTTATTTTAACTCTATTAGAAAAACGTATAAAATGCAAGAAAAGTTCTTTGAAAAAAGCAAAATGAGGTTATCTTTGCAAGATAGACGTAAACATTGAAGCATCCAAAAAGGTTATAAAATGAAAAGACAAATGAAAATCAACTATATTCTTACACTTATATTAGTATTTTGTATCGGTGCTTCCATCCCAATATTGACAGGCAGCAGCCAAGTGAACGAACAACATTCCGCCAAATCGGAAGTGCCTTATTGTGTCACTCCGCCTACTGTTCCCGCACAGGTCACCTTCGACGGGGAAACGATTGACCTCCGGCGCTATGACCGCCGCGAACGGATGGACCGCGAGATGATGGCCTTCACCTATATGCACTCCACCACCATGTTATTAATCAAGCGTGCCAACCGTTACTTCCCCATCATCGAACCGATACTGAAAGCAAACGGTATTCCTGATGACTTCAAATACCTGATGGTCATCGAGAGCAATCTGAATAACATCGCACGCTCTCCGGCAGGAGCAGCAGGTCTATGGCAATTTATGCTTGCCACCGGACGGGAATTCGGGCTGGAAGTGAACGATAACGTAGACGAACGCTATCATATTGAAAAAGCAACCGTTGCCGCCTGCAAATACTTCAAACAAGCGTATGCCAAATATGGCGACTGGATGGCTGTCTCCGCTGCCTATAACGCCGGACAGGGACGTATCTCCTCCCAACTTGAAAAGCAGTTGGCAAGTCATGCCATGGACTTATGGCTGGTAGAGGAAACTTCCCGCTACATGTTCCGCCTGCTGGCAGCCAAAGAGATATTCAATAACCCGCAACGTTACGGATTCCTCTTGAAACGGGAACATCTGTATCCGCCTATTCCTTATAAAGAGGTAACCGTCAACACTTCTATCGACGATCTGAACGACTACGCAAAATCACAGGGAATCACCTATGCCCAACTTCGTGATGCCAACCCCTGGCTGCGCGACACTTCATTGAAGAACAAGACCGGAAAGACATACATTCTCTATATTCCTACACAAGAGGGAATGTATTACAACCCGCAAAAGACCGTTGCCTACAATAAACAGTGGGTCATCGACTAAAAAGGCTTTTTCTTTAATTCCGGCCAAGCACTATTGATATGAAACTGAAAGAAAGAATCCATCGTTTTTTGCATGACGAGAAACTGAAACGAAAGTTATACGTCATCATCTTCGAATCGGACCCCCCTGCCGGGAAATTGTTCGACGTGATTCTTATCGCCTGTATTCTGGTCAGCGTATTGCTCGTCATCATCGAAAGCCTAAAAGGACTTCCCACCTATCTGACGACTCCGTTCGTCATTATGGAATTCCTTTTCACCGGCTTCTTTACTTTCGAATACCTGACGAGGATCTACTGTTCACCCCGTCCCCGGAAATACATATTCAGCTTTTTCGGTATCGTAGACTTACTGGCCACGTTGCCTCTTTACATCGGTCTGCTCTTCCCGGGCGCCCGCTATCTACTCATCATTCGTGCCTTCCGCCTGATACGTGTGTTCCGCGTCTTCAAGCTTTTCAACTTTCTGAATGAGGGGGAACGGCTGCTCACTGCCTTGCGTGAAAGTAGTAAGAAGATTGCAGTGTTCTTCTTGTTTGTCGTCATTCTGGTGACTTCCATCGGAACGCTAATGTATATGATTGAAGGAACGCAACCCAACTCCCAGTTCAACAATATCCCGAACAGCATCTATTGGGCTATCGTCACCATGACTACCGTAGGTTATGGAGATATTACTCCCGCCACCGGCCTCGGAAAATTCCTTTCCGCCTGTGTCATGCTGATCGGTTACACGATTATTGCCGTACCCACAGGTATCGTATCTGCCTCCATGATGAAAGAGTATAAACGCAGGAGAGACAAAGAATGTCCCAACTGCCATCGCTCTGGACACGAAGATAATGCAGAGTTTTGCAAATATTGCGGCCACAGCCTAAACCCATCCGAAACCAAAGCGGAAGAGAAATAAATCCTCTACGATCTACGCCGGACGAAATGCTCGAATAAGACAATGAAAACGCATCCCACAGCATAGCAGGCAATATCTCCCCAATCGAACGTAGAACCCAGCACAATTCGGGCTACGCGGTTCGTAATGCCCAATGTTTCCACCAGCTGGAAGTATTGCAACACTTCTACGAAACAGGCAAAAAGAAAGACATAAAACGGCATCCGCGGAATCCCCGTCGGTAGAAAGATACGTACAAAGCTATATACCAGCACTACAACCAGCATATCTCCGACATAGGGACGTATGAAACGGTCGCGTACATACAAAGCTATCAACACCTCAATACAGAAGATCACCAGAAAGCTGATTATATAAAAAATTCTTTTCTTCATTATTTGCTCGGTCGCTGGATTAAACATTTATTTGAATCTGCGAATATACGATAAAATGAATTGGATACGTTCAAATATTACTAAATGATTGATACAAAAAGGGGAAATAATTGTATATTTATAGTCCTAAGCATTTTTCCACAAACAATAAAAAACAGAAAGGAGATTGAATACATGATGTTGAATATGGATTTTATAATCCGTTTATTGGTCGCCGGAATACTGGGAACCATCATTGGACTGGATCGTGAATACCGTGCCAAAGAGGCCGGATACCGCACTCATTTTCTCGTGTCGCTAGGTAGTGCTTTGATTATGATTGTTTCCCAATACGGGTTTCAGGAAATTATAAAAGAAAGTAGTGTCACACTCGATCCCAGTCGGGTGGCGGCACAGGTTGTCAGCGGTATCGGATTTATCGGTGCAGGAACCATCATCTTTCAAAAACAGATTGTACGCGGACTGACTACCGCCGCAGGAATCTGGGCAACAGCAGGTATCGGCTTGGCGGTAGGTGCAGGAATGTACACCATCGGTATTGCCGCCACGGTGTTAACCCTCGTCGGACTGGAACTACTTAGCTATCTATTTAAAAGCATCGGAATGAAAAGCTCGATGGTTTCTTTCTCAACTCCCAACAAAGACATACTGAAACAGATAGCGGACAGATTCAACTCTAAAGACTACCTGATAGTCTCTTACGAGATGGAAACGCAACACACCGGTGAAACAGAATATTATCAGGTTACGATGGTTATCAAGTCGAAGCGAAATAATGATGAAGGGCATCTGCTTTCGCTGATACAGGAATTTCCGGATGTAACGGTGCAGCGAATTGAATAGTCAGACTTTCGCTCCTCTCCCAAAATGGAAATCTACTTTTGCTTTTCCGTCAGATACTTCCAATAACGTACAGGCATATCCTGCCTGTGCTTCCTCGGATTCATGCGTTCTTTGATACAAATGGCCTTGAAATATGTCTTCCAAAGTTGTTGGAAAAGCTTCTCATCCTTGTCCATCAGACTTTCGTCCAGCATCCCCGTAATCAAATGGGATTCACGACTGTCATCATCAAACGACTGTCCGCTTGGCACACTCTTTGCTTTTCTATCAGCGATAATTTTAAAGACCGAACATGAAAAAGAATATTTTACTCGCCGCCTGTTTCTTGATGCCTCTGATTGCATCGGCACAAAATGATACTCTGACGCACGAACGCGACATAACTCTGGCAGAAGCCATCGCATTGGCACGTACCCAGTCTGTAGATGCCGCGGTGGCGCTCAACGAGTTGAAAACAGCCTATTGGGAATACCGTACCTTCCGTGCAGACCTGTTGCCTGAAGTAAACTTTACAGGAACATTACCCAATTATAACAAGTCGTACAGCACCTATCAGAATTCTGACGGTTCTTATAGCTTTGTCCGTAACAATACATTGGGGCTGTCCGGTGCACTTTCTATCGACCAGAATATCTGGTTCACAGGCGGTAAACTGTCGTTGGCCTCTTCCCTTGATTACATCAAGCAATTGGGCTCCGGCGGTGACAAACAGTTTATGTCCGTGCCCGTAAGCCTTGAATTGACGCAGCCTATATTCGGCGTGAACAGTTTGAAGTGGAACCGCCGTATCGAGCCGGTCCGGTATGCGGAGGCAAAAGCTTCCTTTATTTCCGCGACGGAAGAAGTAACGATGAAAACCATTACTTATTTCTTCGAGCTATTATTGGCCAAGGAAGCGCTTGCCACAGCGCAGCAAAACAAAGCGAACTCAGACCGCCTTTATGAAGTGGCCATTGCCAAACGCAAAATGGGACAGATTTCAGAAAACGACCTGTTGCAGCTCAAACTGAACTCCCTGCAAGGCAAAGCCGATGTAACCGAAGCCGAAAGCACCCTGAACGCTAAAATGTTCCAGCTGCGTTCATTCCTCGGCGTGTCGGAGAGCGAGGGACTGAACCCCGTGATACCCGCTTCCGTTTCGGGTATTAAAATGGACTATGACCGTGTCCTGAACAAAGCTTTGGAACGCAACTCGTTTGCTCAGAATATACGCCGCCGCCAGTTGGAAGCAGATTATGAAGTGGCTACGGCACGTGGAAATTTAAGGAGTATAGACTTGTTTGCCAGCGTTGGCTATACAGGACAAAACTATGAGTTCTCCTCTGCCTATCAGAATTTGCTGGATAACCAGATTGTCAAAGTCGGTGTAAAAATACCTATCCTCGACTGGGGAAAACGTCGTGGCAAGGTGAGGGTGGCCAAGAGCAACCGTGAAGTGGTACTTTCCAAAATCCGTCAGGAACAAATGGATTTCAATCAAGACATCTTCTTGCTGGTGGCAAACTTCAATAACCAAGCCCAACAACTGGAAATAGCCGAAGAAGCCGACCTGATAGCCGAGAAACGTTACAAGACCAGTGTGGAGACTTTTATGATTGGTAAAATAAGTACCCTCGACCTCAACGATGCGCAGAACTCCAAAGACGAAGCCCGGCAGAAACACATCTCCGAACTTTATTACTATTGGTATTATTTCTATCAACTCCGCAGCCTGACTCTTTGGGATTTTGAACGGAACGCGGAGTTGGAAGCCGACTTCGAAGATA
>OGXH01000272.1_pt1 | contig 33768 bp, 28 predicted proteins | sample 1576241 | NCBI WGS metagenome assembly OGXH01 (sample SAMEA3541529, study PRJEB24748) | human gut metagenome | biome: human gut; feature: human-associated habitat; material: faeces | place: China | collected 2012
GCCTTTAAGGTTTCACTTGTCCCTTTTGATAAAGTAATATTTGATTTATTTAATGAAATAGATTCAATTTTACTAGTTACTTTTACTTCACAACTTGCTTCTTTTCCATTTTGTGATTTAACAGTTATTGTTGCTGTTCCTCCACCTACCGCTGTTACTTTACCTGTGTTATCTACTGTTGCTATATTTGGATTACTGCTTGTCCACTTTAATGTCTTATCATCTGTTGTATCACTTGGGTTGATTGTTGCCTTTAAGGTTTCACTTGTCCCTTTTGATAAAGTAATATTTGATTTATTTAATGTTATTGATGTAATAGGGTTTAACTTTTCTTTATTAGTAATTCCCTTTATACGAAATGTATTGTCTGATAGTTTTCCCCATGTATTATAACTTTTTATAAAACAATATTCATTAGATGTATCAGCTATAAATTCAATATCTGTACCTGTTAATGTTGCATCCAACATAATAGATGCATTATTTTCATTTGTTCCAAACAAAGTAAAAACAATAGAATAATATGTATTATCTTTAAGAGAAATACCTTTACTTAACTTAATGTAATTAATACCATCATTTTCGATTATTCCATTTTGATTTACTTCACAATTTCCTGATGTTGGATTATTTATATCTGTTAAATTTGTATAAATTTCTAATTTATAAGGAATATTACTTGTTGCAGAACCAACTGATACTGCATTTAATTCTTCATTTGTTCTTTTAACTAAAAATTCATTAGCGTATGTACTAGTATTACTAGATAAAGTATACCTTAATGCATTATTAGTTCCATCATACTGATAAATATTTTCTTCATCTTTATTTTTAAATTCATAGCTATAAACTGAACCTAATGAATACTCATCATATGACATCCAAAAGTATCCTTGATTCCCAAAACCTGTACCCCAGCTGTTCTTTATTAACCAAGCACCATTTCTAGTTGGTTTATTATCAAAATTATTTGCGGCATAACTATCATCCCAACCTACAATACTAATTGCATGGTTAAAACTATTTACTTCATTTGAATTATAATAATTACTATTTTTATATGCAGTAGATGTATCGTAATAACATGCTAAAACACTCCCATTATCTAATATTGCTTGTTTAATTATTGATTCATTTCCTTTTGCTTGTTGACAAAGAAGATTACTGTTAGTCATAACATATTGTGTATTATTTTGATCTTCTTTTGACCCTTGCATTGTTGTTATTTTAGAAATTGGATAACTTGTTTCACTTGCAAGTCCAAAATTACTCATTGCTAATTGCAACATTCTTGGATCTGCACCCACATCAGTAAATGAATATTTTCCTATTACGTTGGTTTGATCATTATCTGTATTTTCATATTTATCGCCTTTATTATGATACATATAATAATTTAAATGTGCTTCAGATAAATCAATATCACTACTTGCCATTCCCTTTTTTATTAAATATGATTCTGCTACGCTACATGCAGCATATGCCCAACAGTTTCCATAAGGATTTTGATTTTTTATACTTGTTACAAAACCCTCATCTACTGAACTATATGTTGACGGTATTTGACTTGATCTTACTAATGAATTACTTTGATTCACATTAAAATTATCATCAAATTTGTCATAATCTCTTGCCGGCATGACATTTCTTTCATAATTTTCCTCATATGCCTTTACATTTGCTATTGGCATTGTCATTGAAATTGTCAATAGCATAACTATTAATGTTTTTATAGTTCTTTTAAACACAATATCCCTCCTCGTACTTAATTTATTTATATAAATATTGTACTAAAAGTTATAATTTTCGTCCATTATTTTTTCATACAATAAAAATGATCTACTTACTTTTTATAGAATATAGCAGATATTCATAAATTAAAATTCTATAAATAACATACAATATAAAAACATGAGGTTTTTACCACAGAACAACCTCATGTTATTTAATTAGTTCTATATCACAAAATTATTTTTTATAACGTTTAGAGTATAAAAAATAAAACAATGATCATCACAACCATTAACCCAATAAAAATCTTTAAAATATTTTTATCTTCCCTATTTCTTAAAAAAACCATTATTAAACCAATAAATAATGCAATAATAGTTCCAAGAGACAAATTCATCTTTAGAATAAAATCAGCAGTTAAATTTTTAGAATTCAATTGATTAAAATTAATACTAACCAAAGAAAATATAGAGACAAAAATTCCCATCATTGTAAGAATATTTGTATATATTGAAGATTCTTTATCGTCCAACTCTTTTTTTGCTTTTTCAACTTTGCGTGTTCTTTCTTCATAGTAGTCTTTATACTTAGATAATCCCTTATACTTCCATTCTTCATTAAACGATGCATTACCTTGTTGATCATAGGTAATGTCTGGTTTTGAAGATAATTTTATAAAAATTAGTTGAGCAATAGGCATATCTTTTGTAATTTTAAAAATATTTGATGAAATATTTTCTACTCTTATATAAATCGGTGTTCTATGCCCTGGATTATAAACCGGTGCAACAATTGAAATACCATTTCTAATTAATGAATTCTTATTTTCAATCTTAATCATTAAATCCATTGGAACAGAAATTTCTTCGATACATCTAACCATAATTGCTTGTCGTGGGTTTAAATCATATTCCTCAACATTAGTGTCATCTGTAATAATTTCTTTTACATGAATATCGTAAGAAATAGATTGAACATTTTTTTGATTATAACCATTAATAAAAATTTCTTGATTTCTTTGAATTATATCCTTATCTACTAATACCATAATTTCATCCCCTATTTATATGATTATATTACCACTTTGAACATATGAAAACAAATAATTTATAAGCTATTATTTTCACCTATATTTTAAAAATTTAATTTCTACCATTCAATAACTTCTGGATATTCTATATTCACATCTTCTATTTGATCAATAGATATTTGATGTTTATGTGCATAAGCTTTTATTCTTTTTTCTATATTCTTATACTCTTTATTATTCTTAATAAAATTTCTTGTTATATCTATTAATTTATCTTTTCTTTGAACTATTTGAGTCTTTATTAAATCTAAGTTACATTGATCAATATATAGTGTTACATAATCTACATAATCAGGATTTTCCTTATTAATAAGACTATATAATTTATTAAACTCATCACTACCAATCACTTCCTCGAGTGATTGGTAAATACTTGAGGATAAAAGAGATAATAATGCTTTATCTTTAAAGTAATTAGAATATGAATTTATCATTTTATATTCTTGATTATATTGATCCCTTTTACCATAATAACCTTTTGAATAAACAAACATATCAGGTACTGCCAATGCTAAAAATATTGCTTCTGGATAAAGAATATTCACACTATAATATATATTTTGATTACATTCATGAATACCAAACTCTTCCTTTATATTTGAACCTAAGACATTATCTTTTAAAACAATATCCCTATCTCCCATATAAGCATGTCGTATATCATAACATAGTCCTAATAATCTGTTCTTTACACCCTCATATAAATCACCGACTTCTTCACTCGTCCCTGTCATTCTATAAATTGCGCTCACTAAATCATTAAAATCATCAAGGTCTCCTTGAATTGTAACACCTGTTAAATGCTTTGTTGCTTTTACATATATCATATTTATCACCTACTTCACTTTATAAATTTCTACTTACCTAAACCTTTTACTTTTTCTACTATTTCTACCTTATTTAACAAAGGTATATATCTTTCAAAAGCATTGACCACTTTTAAATAACCCCTTATACAATTTTATTGCGTTTTATAATAAATAAATGTGTATTTAAAAAATACACATTCACTACTTCTATAACGATCCTTTACCATAAACAACGCCTTTAATCGTTTTATAAATAATCGTAAAATCTAACCAAATAGACCAATTATGATAATAATAATCATCTAATTTACAACGATAATTAAATTCAACATCACTTCTACCATTTGCTTGCCACATTCCTGTAACTCCTGGTTTACATTTAATAATAGAATTGTAATACTGACCCATATCTTCTTTTTCTCTAGGTAAATAAGGTCTTGGACCTATAAGTGACATTTCTCCTAAAAGAACATTGACAAATTGAGGCCATTCATCTAAAGATGTTTTTCTTAAAAACTTACCTACTGGTGTAATTCTTGGATCATTGACTAGTTTTTTATTTGTCAGATATTCTTCTTTGATTTTTGGATCTTTTTCCATCAATTCATCCAAAATTCTTTCAGCATTTGGTACCATTGATCTAAATTTATAGATTTTAATCATTTTCCCATTTTTACCAATTCTATCTTGACTAAAAATAATACTATCATGATCTCCGCTTTTGACATATTTATATTTTACAAAAGCAATCAAAGGAATTAACGTTAAACATCCAGCAATTCCTGCACAAATATCAATAAATCTTTTCATAGTATTAGCAAGAGACGACATTTCATTATTTGCTGTTGCAATCAGTAATTGTCCATCAAAATCCTGAACTTCAGAAGAAAAAGTCATTGTTCCATTAACATCTGGTAAATACTTAACACTTTCAACTTTTCCATAAATATCTGACATCACCTTATCAATTACTTCTTCACTTGCTTCTGGTAAAGCCACAATAATTTGTTCAATTTTTAAAGTTTTAATAGCCTCATCCAATTCTTCATAACTATAAATAAAACTATTTTTAATCACATTTTCCTGTTTAAAATCAAATAACTGATCTGTCCAATTCGCATCCACATAACCTTCTACTTGTGTTAAAGCAAAACGATTGTTATTTGATATTTTACCAAGTCTTGCTGCTTCATATCCTGTTCCAATAACTAATGTTTTTCTAGCAAATTGATCTCTAAAAGCAATTCGAATATAACGATCTGCCAGTAAACAAATAATAAACATTGAAGCTACCATGATTGTTAAATGCATTCTTCTTTCATAACCTGTTGATTTTGGTACCAACACAAGTAATGCGATATAAAAACAAAAACTTGATTTAACTAACGCTTTAATTTCATCCCATATTAAGCATGTATTTAATGAATAATGTCCATATATAAATAAGAATAGGAAATAAAGTATTCCTGATCCAATGATTAAATCTAAATCCATATGGAAGTATAAACATATAAAATAATACATGACAACTTCGATAAGAAGTAACATAAAGGGCATTAATTTTCTATTCATCTTTTACACCTCTTATTATGTCCATTATATCGTAATTCGATTATTAATGCTATCTTTTCTCTTTTATAGTATAATAGATATATCAAAACTTTGGAGGGTCAATATGAAGTTTTTTTATGAAGGTATCAATAAATTTATGTATAAACATCCTTTTATAAAATCTTGTGTCTATTTTGCATCAAAATTTTGTCCTTGGATGGTCGCTATATTTTATTCACTCTTTTTATTAAAAATAGTGATAGAATCACAAACTGGTTTTTATCTTTTATTTATTAAACCATTTGTCGTTTTATTAATTACTGTTCTACTTAGAATATTAATTGATAGACCTCGTCCTATTCAAAAGTATGACCTTAAACCTATTGATGATAAAAAAAGAATAGGTCATTCTTTCCCAAGTATTCATACGAGTTTAGCTATTTCTATAGCTTTGACCGTTATTGCTCGAGGACCAAATATGGGATTATTACTCTCAGCACTTGCTATTACAATTACTTGTACAAGACTACTTACAGGTGTTCACTATTTAACAGATATTCTTGCAAGTATTTTAATTGCCCTTGCTATTTATATGATTTAACGAAATAAGAAAATTATTTCGTTTTTTTATTTTTTAAAAGAAAAAATGATTTTTGTTGTCTATATAAATAATGAAGGGAGAAACTATGAAAACAAAAATCAAATCTAAAAGAATTACCGATTTTAAAAATGATCTTGTATTTAAGTATTTATTATCAAATATGAAAGATGAACAATGTAGGCGTTTATTAAAACTTATCATCGAAGATGTTATGGATATTAAATGTAAGAAAATTAATGTCTTAAATTCAGAGCTTAATCCTCATCATATAAGTGATAAAGATATGATCTTAGATATTCAGGTAATAACAGAAGATGGTGAACTGGTCGATATTGAAATGCAAAACAGTATATTCTCTAAAGAACTCTATCATCGTCTTCAAGCTTATGAAGCTAGAATGATCGATCATCAAGTCAATCGTGGAGATGAAAGATACAGTGACCATCTTCATAAAGTGAATTTGATTACTTTTGTTAACGATATTGATAAAGATAATCTTGTATTGATTGACAGTTATGTGCCTAGAAATGAATATGGAAATGTGAGAAAGTTTAACTTAGCAACAAGCTACTTTGTCCAACTTCCATTTATTAAAGTTATTGAAAAAGAAAAAAGACTAGAAAACTTTTCAAGATTAGAAATCTTAATCTACATCTTATATCATGGACTTACCCATGATATAATATCTTTAGATAATGAGGTGGTAACAATCATGAAAGATAAGATGGAACAATTCAATGAAGATGAAGAGCTTGTTTTAGCGGCAGAAAAAAGACAACTTGTTAAAATTCAACATTATCATGAAGGACAAAGAATGCATGAAGAAGGAAAAGCTGAAGGAAAACTAGCAAGTAAAAAAGAAGATACATTAATGCTTTTTAAAAGTAAATTTCCTCAAGAAGATAACGAATTATTAGAAAATCTTACTTTACAACAATATGATCATATATTTAAAGCACTTATTGAAAATAAAGATTTAAAGACGATCAAAAAATCATTGGAAAATAATCCAATGATTTTTTAATAACACACATAAATATAACGTCCAAATTTAACAAATTCTGTTTTCTTCCTTAAGATACGATTTCTTATTTCAAAACCTGCTTGTTTGATTTCTTGATCCATTTGTTCATAACTTACTAAAACAAGTTTATTACATAATTTTCTAGCACTATTAATAATATCACACTGTTCTTTATAAGTAATCGGTGTATAAAGATTATAAGGAATATCAATAATAGCAATATCATAATGTCCTTGATGCTTATTAATATCATCTTTTGTAATCAGCATACCATCAAAACCAAAATGATTAAGATTACATCTTGCTTTCCATGAAATATCCCTTGAAATATCAAATCCTTTGATAGAATACCCTAAAGCTAGTCCTTCTAAAACAACTGTACCCATTCCACAACATGGATCTATCATTGTTTTTGTTTGATCATTTTCTCCAGCAATATTAATCAATGTTCTTGCAAGTCTAATATCTAAAGAATTTGAAAAAGTATTTGGTTTATCATCATATTTTTTCCATGATGGAACACCATGGTGATAATACCCAATAATCCATAAGTCATTCACTTTTGTAAGAGCAATTGTATGCTTTGGTTTGGACATATTCACACTGCCCGCTATAAACCATGAAATATCTTTACATTTATCAAGTGTTTCTTGATAATCTGGATGGCTAATAGGATTTTTTAAATAAATGACTTTAAAATCTTGATGATTATGATTTTGGCGTTTAACTTCCTCTTTTAAGTCATCAAAATTGGAACTTATCGCCCAAATATCTATTTTTCCTTTCATAAAAACACTTATATTGACATCAATATCTTTATTTGTAATAAAACATTGTTGATATTCTTCATGAAAAAGATATTTAAATTCTAATGCACATAAATCATATTCTTCTGGTGGATAATTAAATAAATAAAAGTATTGTTTCATATTTTTCTTACCTCTAGTGCCCTATTTTAACAACACATCTTCATTTTGGCTACTTAAATAATCATAAATATGATATATTATCTCCAGGAGGCGACTATGAACTATTTAAAAAACTTAAAAGAACAGTTTACTTTTGATCAACTGTTACTTATATTTACATGTTTTTGTTTTACTTTTCCTTTTTATATATTAGGACCTATTTTATTGATTGAATTTATTTATTTGTTAGTATCAAAAAAAGCAATCATTACCTTAAAACAAACACCACAAATTAAATTTCTCTATTTGTTTGTTTTAATCTCTTTAAGCATCTCCATTATTCATAAAAATATTTTAGGAGCACTTGCAACACTAGGAATATTTATTGCTATTATTTTAATGGTTTATTATCGAAAACATATTAATCAATCGACCTTTGAATTTATTATTGATATGTTGATTGTGTTATCTATTCTTTGGGCAATATATGGAATTTATGAACAATTTCAAATTTATCATCGTTTAGGTGTTGATCATTTCACCTTTAAAGTTTATGCAAGACGTGAAAATCGCTTAAATAGTGTTTTCTACAATGCCAACTATTATGCGATGATGATTGAATTTATTGCTGTAAGTATTGTTTATAAATTCTTTACCGTAAAAAATGATTTAAAAAGAAGTATTTTCTATGTTATTGTTGGTTTTTTAAACTTATTTATGCTTTATATGACAGGATGCCGTGCTGGTTATGTAGCAATTGCCGGAGCTATTTGTTTATTTCTTATTTTTAATAAAAACTATAAATTATGTATTTTGATAGCTCTTGGGTGTTTAGGAATTGCAGGTTTCTTTGTTTTAAATCCTGATAAATTCCCTAGAATAGAATATTTGATTTCAAATTTGGATGTTAGAATTCAAATTTGGAGTTGTGCTATTCAAGGTATCAAAGCTTCTCCACTACTAGGACAAGGACCATTTACTTATATGATGATTTTAGATAAATATAATGGACATTTAACACAACATGCCCATAGTGTTTATTTAGATCCTTTACTTTCATTTGGAATTATTGGACTCGCATGCCTTGTTCCTTATATTTATGACAATTGTAAACGTCTTTATAAAGTAAAAGAGCATTATTCTTATATTGCTCTTGTTATGGGATTTATAGGTGTATTATTAATTCATGGTATTTTAGATTATACGATTTTTTGGATACACACTGGTTTATTCTTCTTATTTGTATTATCTAGTTTTGAAATGTTTGAAACAAATCGTAATTAGCGATTTGTTTTTATTTTTGATATGTTTTATAGATTGTTGCTACTACAAATAAAAGAATAGATAACTCTAAATATTCTATATTAAATACATGTTTATAGACCCAATCAACAATCATAAAAAGCATTGGTATTCCTACCCAAACAATTGTTTCAATTAATTGATTTCTTTTAACATCCATCTTGATCACCTCTTAACAAAATACTACTCCTTTTTATGTTAAGAAAATATCTAGCAAGTGTAAAAAAAAGAACTTCTTTCGAAGTTCTATGCTCTTGCATTCATTGTATTTTGTTTTAATGAATTGCCATATTCCATTTGATGTTTTGTATTTTCTTTTAATTCTTTTTGCATTCCTTCTAATGTCATATGTTCTACTTCTTTTGCTTCAGATTTCTTTCCACATACTTTTTCAAATGCTTCTTTTGCATCTTGTTGTAATGTGTTTCTCATTTGATTTCTTTGTTCTAATTTCATTTCTGATTCTTTGATTTCTCCTGCAACGGATTCAAAGATTTCTTCTTTTGTTAATTCTTTTCTTGCTTCATTTTCATGTTTTACATCTTGACTATTTTTAAAATACTTTCTTAAAGATTCTTTTGCTTCTGCATTGATTTCATTGATACTCATAATATTTATTCCTCTCTTTCCTAAGACACCTGTAGCTTATACTTTTTTAGATTCTTCGAAAAGAGTATTGTATACATTTTTAATTTCATTAACAAATTATTAATTTTGTAAGAGCTTTATTTGTTAATGAGATTTACAATATATAAAAGAAATACTTGATGCAATTAAACAAATCACTGCTAAAAACAAATAAGCATATAGCATTGAAAAATGACTTACAATATTTCCACAAATCATAGGAAATAAAGTCATTCCTAAAGCATACACCGCTTGGAAGAAGCCCATAGCTGTTGACTTTGATTCTTGTGGTACATATTTCATAGCTTCACTTGTTAGATATGAAAATAAGATTCATGTTGCCATACCTGGTAAAATTTGTAAAACAAAGATCATATAGACTGATGAACATTGTGGTACTAAAACACAATAAAGTGCAGTTGTTAAAAATGTAACAGTAATACATGTTCTAACGCCTAATTTCATATATACATCACTTGATGCCATTTTAGCAAAACAAACTGCTGATAACATATAAATAATAGAAGATAATCCTATAGACATAGAATTTGTTCCTAAATTTTTTATAATTCGTGTTGTAAAAGACATAGTTGTTGTCATTTGTACCCCTTGTTGAACAAGTGCAAGAAGCGAAAAGACAATTAAATTCTTTTGTGTACATACTTTTAATAAACTTGAAATTTTTTTCTTTATTGGTTGTGTTTTTTCTTTAGGAAGTAATGAAATAAATAAAGCAGAAATGATTTCTGAAATCACACTTAATAAACAAATCATTTGCATTCCTATTTTTTCATAAAGAAGTGTACTTGTAATAAATTCTAATAACATTCCTAAATTGTTAGCGACAATAATTGAACTGATGGCTTTTGTTTGTTGGTCTTTTGGATAAAAACTCATATATAAAACCATAAAAGAAATCCACATTGCACTGGCAAATACTGAAAAAAGATTTCCAATTAAAAAACCAATTCCATTATTAAAAATAATTCTAAACAAAGAAGCACATCCTGATGATAAAGATCCTATTAACATAATCATTTTATGCTTATTTCTATAATTTGCTAATAATCCTACCGGTAAACGTAAGACCATTTGTGAAATACCATAGCTTCCTATAATAATTCCAATAAATGATGTACTTGTTTGAATCATCGTAAGATAAGGTGTTTAATAAGGAATATAGACATATTGCGCAAACCAGAAAAAGATAACAGCAATAAATAAGATTTTTTGTTTATTTAACTTCATTTTTAGTTCCTTAAATAATTTCAAAATGTTTTAAAGCATATTTTATGCCATCTTCACTTACTGGTTTTGTAACATAGGTTGCATGTTTTTTAGCTTCTTCTCTCCCATTTCCCACACATACAGAAATTCCTGCAAAATCAAACATAGGAATATCTACTTCAGCATCACCAAAAGCAATGATATCTTCTTGATCTATTTTTAAATAATCAATAAGTTCTTTAATTGCCTCTTGTTTATCAATATGTTTTAATGCACAATCTCCAAAGATTGCTTTTTCTCCTTTTTCACCCCACGTTAAATCTTTAAATTCAGGAAAAGCTTCTTTAAAATCTAAGTAATCTTGATAACTTTCTAAAATATAATTGATTTTTGTTACATTTTCTATATAGAGACACTTTGGAAAAGTCCTTGCTGGATAAATCTCCAGCACATCAGGATCTTTCATCCCATATTGTCTTAAAGCCTCTACACCACGTACTTTAAAATTTAAAGAACCATATAACCCATCATTTGCTTCAATATAGTATTCTAAATGATGTTGATTTAAATAATCGACAATTCTTTTAACATCTTCTACTTGAGTTGTCTCATCTTTAATCACTTTATTATCTAATTCAATATAAGCACCATTACCACCAATCATTCCATCAAAACCAATATCTAAAATGGGCTCTTCTATATGGCTTCTACTTCTCCCAGTAACAATAACTGCAAGATGTCCATTTTCCCTCGCCTTCCACATCAAATAGTAATAATTTTTTCATAAATTCACCCAAAACTATTATGACATCATTTTCATTTTCTTCTATAATCCTTCATTAAAGACGGTAGCGCTTTGATCGAAGGACGTATTCTTCGTTTACATAGATATCCCCAGGAAAATATGAAAACGGAGGTGATGGAAATGACAGCTTATGAAGCTATATGTTAACTACACTTACATTAATCATGTCAATAATAAATATCGTTATTAAATTACTTCTATATATTATAGAAAATAATGCAAAAAATAACTACCTCATGTCTCTGGCAAAGTGTGAGGTAGTTATTTTATTCACATAAAATCCTATAAACCTTTTTCAGTTAATTCACGTGCAACATCATCTTTGATGGTAACACCTGATGCTTTTAACTCGGCAATCTTATCTGCAAATTGTGGTAAATATTTTTCATGAGCAATCAATAATTCATTTAAAACATTGACCATTTTTTGTCCTGATACTGTTTGTGGATTTAAAATGAATGCTTGCATTAATAATCCATAATCTCCTGTTACAGCTGCCTCTTCAACACATAATTCCATGTTTTTCATGCATTGTAACCATCCTCTTTGAGCTGGTTGTAATGACCCAAAGGCAATAGCTCTTGCTCCTGTTGAACCAATATAAGATGAAACTTCTACTGCACAGTCAGCTGGTAAGTCTGGGACAGATCCATTATTTTTAGTTGTTACTACGATATGTGATAATTTATTTCCATAGATTGAAGCAATTGTTTCACAAGCCGCATCTGAATAATGTGCTCCTCCACGTTTTGCTAATTGTTCTGGTTTATGATCTAAATCTGGATTTTTATATAATTCAAATAACTCATGTTCTGTTTGTTGTACTTGTTGTCCACGAGTTCCTACCTTAGGATCATTATATTCTTCTAAACCATGAGCCAACATTTCTTCTTCACGATAATAATATCTATGATATCCGCATGGGATCATATTCATTTGAAGTAATTGTTCTTTAAAGAATGGAATATCATGAATGTTTGCAGGAATTCCCATATCTTTTCCTTCATACATTGCTTCAATGATATCTTTAGTCACTTCTTTACCATTTTCATCATATACTTTATGCCAATGGAAATGGTTTAATCCAGCAAATTTATAAGTTAATTGATCTAATGTTTTACCAATTGTTTTTGGTTCATCTAACATTGCTCCAACAGGAACATTACATAAACCAATGACTTTATCCCATTTACCAAATCTCATGACAGCTTCTGTAACCATTCCTGATGGATTTGTAAAGTTAACAAGCCAAGCATCTGGGCATAATTCTTTCATATCTTCAACGATTGATAAAATAACTGGAATCGTTCTTAAAGCTTTAAACATACCTCCAGCACCATTTGTTTCTTGACCTAACATTCCATAGCTAAATGGAATTCTTTCGTCTTTAATACGGGCATTTAATAAACCAACTCTAAATTGAGTTGTAACGAAATCAGCATCTTTTAATGCTTCTCTACGATCTAATGTTAAATGAACTTTAACATCATAAGGAGAAGCATCCCACATACGTTGTGCCATTTTACCAACGATTTCTAATTTTTCTTTCCCATCTTCAATATCAACAAGCCAAATTTCTTTGATTGGAAGTTCATCATATCTTTTGATAAATCCTTCCATTAATTCTGGTGTATAACTACTTCCTCCACCAATTGTTACAATTTTTACAGGTTTTTTACTCATTTTTATATCCTCCATTTTTTGACATATTCATTATAACATAGAGGTCTATACAAGAAAGCTTATTTCATTTTATGAAAAAAAATAGAAGCGTGAGCTTCTATTTTAAATTATCTAATACTTTATAGATTTCTTCAGCAACTTCATCCATTGATTGATTTCCATCAACGTTAGTAAGTTCACCTAACATTGTATAGTAATCAATTAAAGGTTTTGTTTGTTTATTGTAAGTATCAATACGTACTTGAACTGCTTCTTCACTTTCGTCAGAACGTTGTATTAATTCTCCACCGCATACGTCACAAACACCTTCTTTTTTAGGTGGGTTATAAACGATATGATATGATTTACCACAATCAGCACAAGTTCTTCTTCCTGATAAACGTTTAACTAAGACATCTTCAGGAATATCTAAGTTGATTACAGCATCAATTTTAAAATTGAACATTGAACAAATATCAGCTAATTTTCTAGCTTGAATGATTGTTCTTGGGAAACCATCTAAGATGAAACCATTTTTAAATTCTTCAGTGTTAATATTTTCTTCTAAATATTCTTGAATCATTTGAATTGTAAAATCATCTGGTACTAAATAACCAAAAGAAATAAAGTATTTAGCAATAACACCAAATTTTGTTTCTTCTTTAATTGCTTTTCTAAATAAGTCACCTGTAGAAATTTGTTTTAAACCATATTTTTCCACCAATTTAGCAGCTTGAGTTCCTTTACCAGCACCTGGTGGACCCATTAAAATTATATTCATTACTATCTCTCCTTTAAGCAATGACTATTATATGCTTTTTTTTCATTAAATGGAACTAATTTATGAAAAAAAGAAGACTTTTTTAACGATTCTATAACTCTTTTTAAAAGAAAGGGTTTTCATTTATTTTTTCCATCTAAAATAAAACTCTACACCGCCTTGTAAATTATAAACTCCATAACTCATTTCATGAAGTTCTAAAATATTTCTAACGATTGCAAGACCTAAACCTGTACCTTTTTGATCATCACTGACAAAAGATTCCCAAATGCTATCCATTCTATTTTCATCAATTTGTTTTCCCTTATTTTCAATCGAAAATTCATTTTCTTTGATTTTAATTTTAATCGTACTATTAATAAATGCATGTTTGATTGCATTTGATAAATAATTTTGAATAACCATTTCTATTCTTTTTCTATCACCTACAATTAAAACATCTTCTCCTTGTATTTCTATCTTTAATTTTTTATCCATTAATAATTGTTCATAATCATCAATAATATCTTCACTTAGCTCTCTTAAATCAATTTCTTTTTTATCTAAAGTAATCGCCTTTGCTTCAAGTTTTGATAAATCTAACATTTGTAATACTAGATCATTAATAACACTAATTTCTTTATTGATCACCTCTATATACTTAGCTTTTTTATCTTCATCATCTACATTTTCTAACAAATCAATATTTCCATTAATAATGGCAAGAGGTGTTTTAATCTCATGGGTAAATTGAGCAATAAATTCTTTCCTTAATTGTTCCATCTTCTTCACTTGATCTATTTCTAAATTCAATGCATCTATATTTCTTTTCAAGTTAGAAGACATCGTATTAATATGACTTGAAAGACTTGATAACTCATCATGTCCTTTTGTATCTAATACACCTTCAAAATTATTATTTGTGATTTCCATTGCAATACGATCAATTTCTTTAATACGTCTTGTTGTCATATAAGAAATCAAATATGAAAATAAAACGATAAATAAGAAACCACCTAAAAGTAATGGAAAGTTATCTTTAAACAAATCATTTCTTAATTGATTTCTCCCTCCACTTTGAAAATCATAGAAAACTGCAATTAAGGCATTGGGGGCTGGTTCTTGTCCTTCAACGTAACCATGATGCTCATCTAAAGGAAGAAGTAATACAGAATATGAATAATTATCTAGTATCTTTGTAAAAGAAGCATACGTTAATGTTCCTTTTTTAAGAGAGGTTGCAATTTCATTTGTCTTTTTTATAGCAGTTTGCGAATTAGAGTCAATTGAAACATCATCTAAAAAAGAAGCAAGCCCTGCATAGACATTTGAAAAATGTTCATTTACAGCCTTTTTAGATAATTCATTTATTTTTGATGTAGAAACTCTTGTATCCCCATAAGCCTCCTCTTCATTTTTCTTTAAATGTACTTCGCCATTTTCTACATAGGCTTCATAAAATGCTTCAACGGTATTTCCTTTTTTTTGACCAAAGATATCTGTATTATAATGTATAAAAGTCGGTTTAACCTTATAATACCGATTTTTTGTATTATATGTTGATTGTGACGTATCTTTAAAGTTCTTTAATTCTTCAATTTGTCCTTCAAAGTATAAATGAATATCATCATATTCATTTTTTTCAACATCTTTAATTGTTTCTATTAATAACTGATATTGTTCACTTGATAAAGATGACAAATCAATATAATAACGTGCATCATAGAAATCATCAGAATAATCTGTATCTACATCACTCTCATTAATTTCTACAAAAGGATCATGTACAATAAGTAAATGATCATCTTTTTCATATCCATATTGTTCGATTGGATTTCCATAAGTATCTAAAAGATATATTTTAGTTGAATCATCTTTAGGTAATTCACTTAACCCTTGTTTTATCTTATCTAAATCAAACTCTCTATACTCTCCATTTTTATTAGAAATAGCTGTACAATAATTTATATAGTCATCTGAAGTACTACTTTGACTGTAATAAAGGAGTTCATTAAAACTTTGATCATATTTAGTCTTTACAATATATCCAAAAACAACCATAAAAGAAATAAACAAACAAATAAACACCTTAAACTGAATGCTTCTTATTCTTTTCATAATTCTTCTCCTTTCCACACATATCCAGTTTTAACAATAGTTTGAATATAATAAGAATATTTTCCCAATCGTTTCCTTAAACGTTTGATATACGTATCTACTGCTCGTCCATCACCATAATAATCATAGCCCCATAAAGCATCTAAAATTTTTTCTCTTGATAAAACAATCCCCTGATTTTTCATTAAGTATCGAAGAAGTTTAAATTCTTTATCTGTTAAAACAATATCATTTTCTTCAATCACTAAAATATGTTTATCTAAATCCAAAATCACTTTTCCTGATTGAAGTTGCTTCGTTTTAATCTTTTTATTTCTTTTTAAAAGCGCTAAACATTTAGCATATAACAAAGAAGGTTTAAATGGTTTAGTAATATAATCATCTGCCCCATATTCATAAGCCTTTAATTGGTTTTCATCTTCTGATAAAGCACTTATAAAAACGATGAGCGTATTATATTGACTTCTAATTTGTTTACAAACTTCATAGCCATCAATTCCTGGCATCATAATGTCAAGTAAAATGATATCGATTGTATCATCTAATATTGCTAATCCTTCATAACCATTTTGAGCTTCTATAACTTCTATTTCTTTATGATCAAAATACTCTTTAACAAAGTCTCTTACTTCTTTATGATCTTCAATCATCAACGCTTTATACATTACTACCACCTCTTTAACTTTATTGTAGCATGACTATGTGTAAAAGATGTGAAAAAAAGATGACGGTTAGTCATCTAGTGCTTTCGTATAATTATAATGTAATTTTTCATAGCCTTGTCTTTCATAAAAGCGATGCGCATCTTTACGATAAGTAGAAGTAGAAAGTTCAATTTGTTCAAGTTGTTTTTCTTTAGCAATCTCTTCAATTTTTTCAATCAATTGTTTACCAATTTTCAAATTTCTTTTTTCTGGCAAAACAATCAACTCTACAATTTCACCTGTATCACGATCATGATGTAAATAATGATGTATTTTAAAACTTAAAAAACCTTCTATTTTTTCATCACGATAAACTAAATAAATAATACCTTCAGCTTTTAATGAATTTTCAAAAACATAATCAAAGTGTTCTTTATTGATTTCTTTATTTTCTAAAATACAAATCAAATTATAGATTTCTTCTTTATCTTCTAACTTAGCATATTCAATCATATTCTTCTTCCTTTATAAGTTTTTGTAAATCACTTTGATAATCAATATCATAAAGCTCTTTTTCATTTTCAATTATAAAATAAAAACATTCTTGTGGATATTTATTAACAATCGTTCGTCCTCCTTGATCTTCTTTTAAAGAATATAATTCATTAAAATATTCTTTAGAAAAAATTACCGGATTTCCAACTCTATCTTTAAACATTAAAGAACATATAGAACCCAGTTCTTTGTAGTTGTCAACTTTTGCTTTAGAAGCGTTGAAACATACGAAATCAGGTTCTCCGTAGTTAGCAAGTTCTTCAGCAGTCGGGCGGATGAACATGTTAGTTACGAAGTGAGCCTGCCAAGCTACTTCCATGATGAAACGTACTTTCATACGAGTAGCTTCGTTAGCACCACAGAAAGTATCAACAACGAACAAACGTTTGCCGGAAAGTTGTTTTACAGCTTTAGCTTTCAAGTCAGCCCAAGCTTCTTCAGTACATGGTTTGTTGTCGTTTTTGTAATCTTCAGAAGTCCACCATACAGAATCAGCAGAAGCTTCATTCTTAACGAAGAATTTATCTTTAGGAGAACGACCGGTATAGATACCTGTCATCACGTTCACAGCGCCTAATTCAGTTACTTGACCTTTTTCAAAGCCTTCCAGACTCGGTTTTGTTTCTTCAGCGAACAAAACATCATAAGACGGATTGTGCAAAATCTCGGTCACACCTGTGATGCCGTACTTGCTTAAATCTAAATTTGCCATTTTCTTTGAATTAATTAAAATTGGTATTTTGTTTTCTATCTCTTTTCACCTTAACATGGGGAGCTTTGGATAGCCCCTTGTAAATCCGGCTACAAAAGTAATACTTTCTTTGGAAAGGAAGAAGGTATTAGAGAAATTTTTCCCTAATTGAAACTCTTTTATAAATTCCTAACAATATCTGCAAACTGAATATTGCAATTTGAAAGATTATCGTTTACTTTGCAAGTCAGTATGCTAGCAATGCTGTGAAAATGAGATTAAAATCTGATTAAAATATAATATGAAAGTAATTGATTTTGGCCAAACTAATTCGATTCTAAACCAGTACATATCCGAAATTAGAAATGTAGAAGTTCAGAACGACCGCCTGCGTTTCCGCCGTAACATAGAACGGATCGGAGAAATCATGGCTTATGAAATGAGTAAAGAGTTTAAATACTCGGTAAAGAACATCCAGACACCACTGGGAATCGCTCCAGTCAGTACGCCGGACAACAATTTAGTAATCAGTACGATCCTGCGTGCTGGTCTGCCTTTCCATCAAGGTTTCCTTAGTTATTTTGACGGAGCGGAAAATGCGTTTGTTTCCGCTTACCGCAAATATAAAGATACGCTAAAATTCGATATACACATAGAATATATCGCTTCTCCCCGCATTGATGACAAAACGCTGATTATCACCGACCCTATGTTAGCAACAGGAGGCAGTATGGAACTAAGTTACCAGGCAATGTTGACGAAAGGTCATCCCGCTGAAATTCACGTTGCTTCCATTATTGCCAGCCAAAAGGCCATTGACCATATAAAGAATGTATTTCCTGAAGACAAGACAACCATTTGGTGCGCTGCCATTGATCCGGAAATCAACGAACATTCTTATATTGTTCCGGGATTGGGTGACGCAGGCGACCTTGCCTATGGTGAAAAAGAATAAACGCTTAAAGACTCTTCCGATATTGCTGCGGTGAAACCCCAACCTGCTTCTTAAAGAACGTACCGAAATAAGAGGCATTGGGGAAGCCGAAGGCATTTGAAATCTCCTGAATATCCTTCTGCGTATTTTTAAGTAACGAAATACTCTTACGAATGATCGCTTTGAATACAAGTTCCTGCACGGTATATCCGCAAATACTCTTAGAAACGGCAGAAAGATACTTAGGAGACAAACACAATTTATCCGCATAAAACTCAACGCCGCGTTCCTGCATATAATATTTTTCGATCAACTGGATCAAATGAATAAAGACTTCGTTTTTGCGTCCTCCCACTTCCCGCCCGTCATTAACGAGTTTGCGATTATAAATAGAGCAAATCCTATACGTCAATGCAAGTAGAAGTAATTTCTGCTCATAAAGTTTAAATGAATTTTCTTCCGACTGTAACACATTGTCCAATAAGGACATATACTTCACTATCTCTTCTTCCTCACCAGTAGACCAGACACAAGAAGGTTCTTCGGGAGTAAGGCGGGAATACATATACATGGAAACAACCAGATTCCCCATAATATCCCGGATAGGTTCTATCTGATAGATCAAAACCTGCACCTCCATGTCTTCCGATTCTTGCAAAATCTGAAACTCGCCATCTTCGGGAATAAACAAACTTTCGCCCGCTTCAGCGAAATGCTTTTTCTGATTAAGCGAAAACTGGAAATTACCCTGGCGGCAAATAACCAGCCCCAGTCCTTTCATTTGGAAAGGTTTCTTCAGTGAGGGTGGAAAATTTACAAATATCCCTTCGGAGCTACATATATTTTTCCCACTTAACAAATCGCGATCAAACTGCAATAAACGATCTTGTCCGCTATCCATCATACTAATATATTAACAGATCATTATCAAAAACGACGCTAAGTTAGCAATTTTCGTTTAGGATAAGGAACAACGAGCACAAATATCATACAAATTAACCCACCATAAATTGTCCATCCCGCCATCTCTTTGAGTGCAGAGAGCGTGGCCTGCACCTGAATACGCCCTTTGGTAGATATAGCAGCCATGTTACGGGCTTCCGTCTCACTCTTTCCCTGATATTTCATACCTTGTACCGTACCAAGGAAGGAAGTGGAAGCATCCGGATTAAGCAGGTCCACATTTTGCGCATAACGGGTTATATAGTGTTGTTGGCGCTCCTGCAAAACATTTGTATAAATTGCTCCGCCAATACTCGGTCCCACAACCATACGCACAGTAAGCATAATACAGATCCAGGTGGAAAGATATTTAAAAGGCATACGTTGATTGGCATAAGCAGCCGTCAGCGCATACAGAATCATCATGCCTGTGGCACGGATGATAACTGCATATTTCAGACGCTCGTAAACTCCTGCTGTCTGTACCTCGAAATACATGAAAACAGCTGATAAAGACAGGAAGAAGAATCCCATCGCAAACAGATACTTAAAATGTAACCCTTTACCTCCCAACACCATAGCAATCACGGCGCCAATAGCATAACCTACCATACACCAATTACCTAATGAAGCATTTTGCAGATTATCGAGATGCATCCCCACTCCTGCAAACACATTGACAAACATAGCACTGGAGTTTATCACCATCAATAATAAGTAAAGTAATGCTCCCATACGTATAGTACGCAGTTTGAACGCATCCAGCAAAACATAAGGCGACCGGCGCGTTACGTCCATATATAGAAAAATTCCCGCAAAAAGAATACTTACAGCTGTCGCCCAACGGATAGATTCGTCATCATACCAGTCGAGTACTTTTCCATAAACCAGCACATACGTGAGACAAGTCAGCGAGATGCAAAATGCAGTGACATTGCCGAACTTACGGAAATTAATAGGAAACCTTCCGGGAAACTTATAATTCGGCATGGTAATAAACAAGAGCAAAATAGAGATCAGGAGAATCCCCATCATAAAGCAATACACATATTTCCACTCATATTCAAAGGACAGCCAAGCCGTCAATGCTGTGCCCGACTGTCCTAGAATCATAAAAAACAGATAAACAGCCGGCTGACTCACACATCTTTCAATGTCCAATTTATTCCAACCGGCAGTATCTTTCGGCTCCAACCCCGGAGTAATATTGCGGGTAGCTTCCATGCCACCCGCATACCAAATGAGTGTGAACAGATTGACCATCATCAGTACCATACGCAAGAAACCCGTCAGAAGACTACAAAGCGCCAACAGAAAAACGCTGTCTGTCTTTGCACAGATATAACTGAATATATACATGAACGCAAACCCGACAATACACATCATCTTCTCCCGCCGCACACACACCAACTGATATAGGAAAGGAGCAAAGGCTGCCATACCAATAGAAGTAACAAAGTTGGCAAACTGGATATGCTCGGATATAATGCCAAGCCCGCTCATCATTTCGGTGCTATTCACCGAATAAACCCCGCCTACCGTAAGAATCGGCAGAAAGAAAAATAACAGAATGATAATACCCAACGGTTTGGGCATCCAGCTATAGAAAGGATAATTTTTAGGATAAGAGGGCATTAATTTTTGATTTATGAATTATGATTTATAAATTATAGGTGCACGGTGGTTAGAGTTTGGCTTTCACTACTACCATCATGCCTGCTGCTAATCGTTCGTTGTCTTCTTTTGATAAATCGGTGAAGTCGATGCGTACGGGGATGCGCTGTTGGATCTTTACAAAGTTGCCTGCGGAGTTATCGGTCGGCACTAATGAATATTTGGAGCCGGTAGCTCCTGATATAGAGGTGACTTTGCCTTTAAACTCTTTATCGCTAATGGCATCTACTGTGACAAATACTTCCTGTCCGATATGCAGGTTCTCGATTTGTGTCTCCTTATAATTGGCAACGATCCATTTCTGGGTATCAGGAAGAATATAGGTGATGGTCTGCCCTGCCGAAATAAACTGTCCTTCCTCTAATGAGCGACGGCCGAGTTTTCCGTCACAAGGAGCTATTACAACCGTATAGGAAAGATTCAACCGGGCCATTTCGAGCGCAGCTGTTGCTCTTTGAATAGCCGCTTCGGTATTCATGCGACGGTAGGACACTTCATCTACACCGGAAAGAGCTGCTTTTTTCTGCCTTTTCGTAGCTTCCAACTTCTTACGCGTAGCTTCATAATCAGTGACAATCTGTTCAAGTTGGATAGGAGTAGCCGCATTTCGTTTCACGAGGTTCTCATATCGTTTCCGGTCTTTTTCCAGCTTCGCCAACCGTACTTCAATCTCGGCAATAGACGCATCGTAAACAGATGCTGTTGTCTGCGTGGTATTGAGTGTAGCATTGATGACGGTCGCACCGGCTTGCGCATCCTTCAAGGCAGCTTCAGCCTCCATTACGCGAATTTTATATTCACGATCATCCAGTACCAGCAAAGTATCTCCTTTATGTACCTCCTGATGTTCTGTAAAGTAGATTTTGTCAATGTAACCTGAAGCACGTAGATTGATAGGAGACACATATTGTTCTATTTGTGCATCGTTACTAGTCTCCGTCTGGCTATAATTCAAAAAAAGGCAGATCACTTCAATCACTCCCCAAACAATAATAGCCACTCCGAAAAGGCTGATAGCAATCTGCCAGCGACGAAGTTTCTTCATTTTTTTTGCTTTCTCCTGATGAGTAGCGGAAGGAAGGTTATTTTCCATTGTTTCCATATTTATGATTGTTATTTGCGTATTATTTGACTAATGATTCTATTTGTCCGGTTAGTTTAAGCAGCATCAGGTTAGTCACCCGATAGTTATAATGTGCGCTGATATAGTTGTTTTGAGCTTCGCTCATCTGCATTTCATCTTGCAGCACTTCCGTCATAGAAGCAATGCCTTCCCGGTAACGGTCGGAAGTGACTGCGTACACATCTTCGGCAAGCAAGTAGTTATCCTTCTGTTTCTTAAAGTTACGCTGATTGTTCATCAGGTCGTTCACAGCATTCAGATATTGAGTTTGCAAATTCTTCCGGGCATCTTCCCATGCCAGTCTTTTGTTCTCTATATCGATCATCGCCTTCTTTATTTTATAGGTTTTATCCAGTCCGTCGAAAATCGGAATACGCAAGGTTAGCCCCACTCCATAGGAACGAAACCATTGATTGGACGGACCGGAGTGGAACCAATGATAACCTTTATCCGTATATGCGGCATATCGCCAGCTACCTGTCAGACTAAGAGAAGGGATATATCCATTAGTAATGATCTTCTTTTGCCGTTCCGCCAATTGCACTTGCGATTGTGAGAGTTGAAGTTCATAGATATTTTCCGACAAGCCGGTCAGGGCTACTGTAGTAATGCTATCGGTATTTACCGGTGTCAGCGCAATTTCCTTTTCAGCCGGATAATCCATAATGTATTTCAGCATATTCAATTGCTGTTTCATCATTGCTTGTGCATTGTCATATTGCACCTTCAGATTTTCCAAATTGATATTGACTCTTTTCAGATCGACTTCCATAGACATTCCGTTATCGAAAAAAGCCTGTGTAATATCTCTCAACTCTTCCAGACGGGTGATATTTGCTTTTATCAGCATGATTTGTTCGGCCGTGACCTGTCCGAGATAATACATCTTACTGATTTGAAGAATAACATCTTCCCTGGCTTTTCCATAAGACAGACGACTGATTTCTTCCATCACTTTAGCTATGGACATAGAAGTATAAAGAGTCTGATTGAAAAGCGGCATCTGCATTTCCAGTCCTGCATTAGCAGAATGTTGCAGCGTCTGCGTTATATTATAAGGAACACCGTAAGATGATCCGTCTGTGACGGACACCGGAGGATCAAAATTGTTACTATAACCGGCTATCGCATTTATTTGCGGCAACAGCTTCGAACGGTTTTCAGATACGCCATACTTACTTCTTTGTATTTCTTTACGTTTTCCTTCTAGCGACAAGTTATTGTCAATACCAATGCGGAGGCAATCCTCTAATGTCAGAATCTCTACCTCCTGTGTTTTTCCGTTTAACACGAACAAGAAAAAAAAGGAAAAAATGAATAGTAGTCTTTTCATAATATATGCTCTATTATTGGCTACAAATTTAGCAGCTTATAGCATAATGAGACTATCCACAAACTATTTGTTTATATTCATATTTTCCTTTTTCAATGGGTAAATGAATGGACAGTCACTCTCATAGATAAAAACAAGAATCCTCTTTCAACCTATCACCTATATTATCAAACCCTTTATTCATCGTATTTTCAGAATGGTGATAGGTTACTGTTGTAGTTTCAAGGTAGGGAACCTTCCTCCACCCCAAAGCATAATAGCATAAACCCATCGGACGAAGAAAAGTCAGGCATTTGATAGACAAATCTCCACCCTTAGTCGATTTTATTTTTATCTGCTCCAGTATCTACTTAGCTTTGAGATATTAAAACTAATAAAAGCAGTAAGAGAAATGAGAAAAAACATGAAATTGACAGGATTGGCAGTCTGCTTAACATGCTGTGCAGGTTTTATAAATGCACAAGAAGCCAATGAGCTGCAAGAAAGGCAGCAACAAGAAAAGCATCTTCCACGCGAAGTTCTGAATCCAGAGAAGGTAGCAACCCAGATGACTGAGCAAATGAATAAGTTGCTCCAACTGACAGATAAACAATATAAGAAAATATATAAGCTGAACCTGAAAGAGCAAAAAGCATTTTTCAAGGCTATGCAAAATTCGGATGACTATCGCCCACCAATGGGAGAAGGTCCCGGTATGCGGGGAGGACGTCCGCCAATGGGTGGAGGACAACCGCCAATGATGGGAGAAGATGGTTTCCCGGGCAGAATGGGAGGTGGTCCGATGATGAGCAGAGATACCAATTCTGCCGACTCACAAAAGAAAGCCGCAGAAACCAAAGAAAAGAAAATAAAAAAGATTCTGACAAAAGAACAGTATGAGAAATGGCAGGCCGAACAAAATTCCGCACGTAAAAAAGCTTCTCAAAGAAGAATGCACAAAGATAATCATCCTGACAAGGGTCCGGACTTTGAACAAAAAAATCTCTAAAACATCACACTTAATATGTTTCTATGAACAGCGTTTGTTTTTCATAATTTTTTAGTGAATGTAAAGTAGCGGCTCTCTTCGTGAGGAAGAGAGCCGCCCTTATTTGATATGAGTTTGAAAAGTCCCTAAAAAGAAAATCACCTTTGCTGCAACATATCGTGCAGTAAAGGTGATTTTTATAAGATCAAGGCTTTTGAACGACCTCTATTACATTTCGCTTAAGACTTCTTCGCAATCTTGTTTCGCTGCGTCCACGCAAGAACCATAACTCCGATCAGCAACAAAGCCAGTGCTGCATAAGCAATACTTTCTGTAACCTGTATGCTTTGTGGATCAAACCACATTTCGATGGTATGTTCCCCTGCCGGTACATTTATCGCACGCAAGATATAGTCTGCACGGGCAATATCCACCGGCTGGCCATCAATAGTCACCTGCCATCCCGGATAATATATTTCAGAGAAAACAACAACTCCGTCTTTAGGAGTGGAGGCCTTATAAACCAAACGATTTGGCTCGTAACTGGTTAACTGGATGGTAGATAGTGAATCTTTATATCCTTCTGTCACATCTTTCAGCTGTTCTTTAAACTTCACATCCACTACGGCTGTTTCCGTTGGAAGAATATCGTTCAAAGCATCTATTTCTTCATTTGCATTATTTACATACTGCACCTTATCTACGAACCATGCATTACCGTATGCATAAGGATTCATGACAGGAACAGCCTGTCCTTGCTCACCGGCAGGGAAAATGAAGTATTTTGTATTCAGCATATTCAGTACACGGAATTTGGAAGCGTCTACACTGTCCATCTGTCCGCCGGCAGTAGCCACCGCCTGATAGGTTTCCTGCATTTCGGGCATGATATGATGATCTATCATTTCCTGATAGCGACGGAGCTTCGCTGCATGATAGCCACCGACACTTTTATGCCAGTATGCTGTATTGTTTTCATTAAACGTATTACCGGGGAAGCCTATAAAGTTCAACACACGATAATTTAAAGTAGTATCCTGAAGGATCATCTCATCCGCCTGTGTTTTAACAAACGCTTCCGTCTGCTTGGATTTCGGCACAAACTGTTCGTCATTCAAATAGCGTTTATTGACGCTCCACATATCTACCAAACACAAAAGCGCAATGCCAGCCAGTGTGAAAGAAGCTTTCAACTTCCGCTGTTGATATAAGAATAAAAACAGGCAACCAATCACGATAATAAAGAAACTGCGCCATGCATCTGAAGCAACAATAGCTTTACGCATTTCGGTCAGATTGGCTACAATCGGCGCAAGATGTTGAGCACGAGATTCGGCAGGAAGCACCTGCTCCAAAGTAGCTATTTCTTGTGCTGTAACAAAGCTGGAGGAGGAGACTCCCGGAGCAACCGCCAGAATCAACGCAACACCGGCAGTCAATACCAGAGTAGCAATCACGCCTCCGCGATTCTCTTTCAATTTCAACGTATCCGGCTTGTTCAAAATCTCTTTCAAGGCAAAAATCGCTAGCAAAGGAATGGTAAATTCAGCAATCACCAGAATGGAAGAAACAGCGCGGAACTTGTTGTACATCGGAACGTAATCGATAAAGAAGTCCGTCAATCCCATGAAATTCTTTCCCCATGAAAGCAGAATCGAAAAGATAGTAGCTCCCAGCAATGCCCATTTGAGAGGACCTTTCACAATGAAACAACCTAATACGAACAGGAACATCACAAATGCCCCCACATATACCGGACCGGCTGTCCATGGCTGTTCACCGAAGTATTGTCGTGGAAACTGTGAATAAATACCGCTATACATTGGATTGGCCTTTGCCATAGCAACTTCGCTTTGCGACATCGTAGATCCTGATCCTCCCCCCTTTACATTCGGAACCAGCAACGTCAACGTTTCACCGATACCATAACTCCAGTTGGTTATATAATCACGATCCAATCCGCTACTAGTCTGACTGGCAGCAGCTCCCTCCTGCTTCAATTCACTCTTGCCGCGCATCGTCTCCTTACTATATTCATACGTATGATACAGATTGGAAATATTGATGCAGACTCCTACCACGGCAGCCAGTGCTAAAACCCCGCTAGCCTTGAAGAAATGAGGCAATTCTTTCTTTCTATAAGCATCTTCAAAGTAAGCTCCTACAAAAAACAGGATCACAAACATGAAATAATAGCTCATCTGAATGTGATTCGACTGAATCTGAAGGGCGATGAACAGGGCCGTAACGATTCCGCCCAACAGGTATTTCTTCCGGTAAGCCAGAACGACACCTGCAATCGTAGGTGGTATATAAGCCAATGTCACAAACTTCCAGATATGCCCTGCCGGTATCAGAATGAAGAAATAGGAAGAGAATGCCCATATCACTCCGCCTAATCCTGCCAGCCAGGCCGATATTCCAAACGCCCGCAAGAGGATATAGAATCCCAGCATCATGATAAAAGTCAGCACTACATAATCCGGGAGAAAGAGGCGATAAACCTTCTCCACCCCTTTCAGGGACGTTGTCGAGTCGTAACTCGGAGACATCTGATAAGTAGGCATACCTCCAAAAATCGAGTTTGTCCAGCGCGTACGTTCTCCGGTACGCTCGAGATACTCTTTCGATTCTTGTCCTGCACCGACTCCGGCAGCCGTGTCATGCTGAAACAAGATACGACCTTCGATATCAGCCGGAAAAAAATAGGCGAAAGAAAGAATGATAAAAGCCAGAATGGCTATTAAGTCAGGAAGAAACTTTTTCATTTACGATGACACGATTTACTATTTACGATTGAAGTTTGAATATAAAAATAAATACGACCGGACAATCTAACATTTACAATTGATAACAGTGGAATATCGATCTCCCTTATTTATCAATCGTAAATGGTAAATCGTCTAATCGTAAATCAAATTAGTATCTATAATGATCTGCTTTATAAGGTCCGTCCACCGATACACCAATATAAGCGGCCTGTTCGGGAGTCAACTTAGTCAGTTTCACACCGATCTTTTCAAGATGCAGGCGAGCCACTTCCTCGTCCAGATGCTTCGGCAAGCGATATACATTGATATCATATTTCTTGTTGAACAGTTCTATCTGCGCCAATGTCTGATTGGTAAATGAATTACTCATCACGAATGACGGGTGTCCTGTTGCACATCCCAGATTTACCAGACGACCGTCGGCCAACAAGATAATGCTATGTCCATCCGGGAAATAATAACGGTCTACCTGCGGTTTGATATTCACACATTTGATGCCCGGATAATGTTTCAAAGCATCTACCTGAATTTCATTATCGAAATGGCCGATGTTGCAAACGATAGCCTGGTCTTTCATTTTCTCCATGTGGTCGATACGGATAATATCGATATTACCTGTCGTAGTCACGAAGATGTTACCTTCCAGACAAGCCTCTTCCATCGTCACTACTTCGAAACCTTCCATTGCAGCCTGCAGTGCACAGATCGGGTCTACCTCCGTCACGAGCACCCGCGCTCCATAAGAACGCATGGAGTGAGAACAGCCTTTACCCACATCACCATAACCGCATACCACTACTACTTTTCCGGCAATCATCACATCTGTTGCACGCTTGATTCCGTCGGCCAACGATTCGCGGCAACCGTACAGATTATCAAACTTAGATTTCGTTACCGAGTCGTTTACATTGAATGCCGGGAACAGCAATTTGCCTTCTTCCTGCATCTGATACAAACGGTGTACGCCTGTCGTAGTCTCTTCAGATACGCCACGCACTTCTTCCGCTACGCGATGCCAGCGAGTACTGTCTTCTGCCAACACTTTCTTCAAGATAGCATTCAGTTCTATTTCATCCTCCGCGTGTACTTCCTTATCCAATACGGCAGCATTATTTTCAGCATCATAACCCACGTGGATCATCATTGTTGCGTCACCGCCATCATCTACAATCACATTCGGTCCCTTGCCGCCGTCAAAGCTCAATGCCTGCAACGTGCACCACCAATAATCGGCAAGAGTCTCGCCCTTCCATGCAAATACCGGTACACCGGCAGCAGCTATCGCAGCAGCAGCATGATCCTGCGTTGAATATATATTACAAGAGCACCAACGTACTTCAGCTCCTAAAGCCACTAATGTTTCAATCAGCACAGCCGTTTGAATGGTCATGTGCAACGACCCCATAATGCGGGCACCTTTTAACGGTTTGGATTCTCCATACTTTTCGCGAAGAGCCATCAGGCCGGGCATTTCTTTTTCTGCCAAATCGATTTCCTTGCGTCCGAAATCAGCAAGTGTAATATCTGCCACCTTATAGGGCAGAGTAGAGAATAATTCTGTAGACATATTGTAAATCATTTATATATAATGGATGCAAAGATAGAACATTCTGATTAGTAGGGCAAAAGCTATCCGTTTTTTTTATATTATAATAACTAGGGAGGCTGTCAGCATCTCGGAATATTGTTTTATATTTGCAACAGATAAAACAACTTCTACAACATTCTAATGAATAATAATGAATCTTCTATGAGAAATTACGAAAACAAAACAAAGGAGGATCTTTTAGAAATAATCGAACAATTAGAGAAGAAAATAGATTTCCTTTCCTCTCATTCTTCAGATTCTTCCTCTCCCTCCAAAGGACGTTTTCGTGATAAATATAGTACCCGGATACTGGATGCTCTTCCTGACATGCTCACCGTCTTCGACCATGACGCCAATATTATAGAGCTTGCTTCTTCTCCGGCAACTAATCACGTAGAAGGTATCAGCCCCAACAATATCACTACCACTAACGTAAAAGACATTCTGCCCAAAGAGGCTTATGAAAGTGTCCGCAAGAATATGGATAAGGTGATTCTCACAGGAGAAAGTTCAACAGCCAGACACGATCTTATGTTGGATGGTGTTTTACATCACTACGAAAACCGTATCTTTCCTTTGGATAAAGAGTATCTGTTGTGTATGTGCCGTGATATATCCCAACAATGGGAGGCGGAACAGACGAATGCCCAGCAACAGAAAGAACTAAAGGCTGCCAGAATCAAAGCGGAAGAGTCGGACCGATTGAAATCTGCTTTTCTGGCAAACATGAGTCATGAAATACGTACCCCGCTCAATGCCATTGTAGGATTCTCCAAACTAATCACTTACGCAACATCTGCAGAAGAGAAGAATCAATATTCGGAAATCATCGAACGAAATTCGGAAATGCTGCTGAATCTATTCAATGATATTCTGGATCTGGCATCACTTGAAGCTGATTCTCTAAAATTCAATATCCGCCCGATCAAATTAATAGATATCTGCCTGCAGCTGGAACAACAATTCTGTCATAAGACGCAAAACGGTGTCAAACTTATTCTGGACGACGTAGATGCGGACATGCATACTTCGGGAGACTGGAATCGCATCATACAAATTATAAGTAACTTGCTTAGTAACGCTACGAAGTTTACCCCGAAAGGAGAAATTCATTTCGGATATCGGGAAAAGGAGGATTTTGTAGAGTTCTACGTTAAAGATAGCGGCATCGGCATTCCGGCAGCAAGAATTGCCACAATTTTCCGGCGCTTTGGAAAGGTCGACGATTTTGTTCAGGGAACAGGATTGGGATTAACTCTTTGCAGAATGTTAGTAGAGAAGATGGGTGGACGTATCTGGTTGCGCTCCCAAGAAGGACAGGGAAGCAGATTCTATTTCACCCTGCCTTTGATTCGCCAATAAAATCGATTAAGGACACAAATATCAGTGTCCGGGCATGACCTTACATGACTATTTGCAATTAAATATAGATATACAGAAAACGCGGCTTGTTGGTAACAAAACCGCGTTTTCCGCATATATCTATGTTTGAAATATATTCATTTATTCCTTAGCAGCCGGAGCACTAAGCATTTCTTTGTATTTCACCGGATCATTCAGAATTTTCATTGCTTCCTTCAAACCGTCATCATCCTTCAACTGCTGGATGATATTACCACGTTGGTAATAGTAACGCTTGATAATTTCAGTAGCAATCATCTTCTTTATATCAGATGAGAAATAATCCAAGTCGCGGTCAAGATCATGATTTAACTTCTTCTCAAGTGCTTTGAACTCCTCTGAAGCATCATCCATATACCCTTCAAACTCGGCAGCTTCTTTCAACGTTTTCAGAATTTTCTCGCTTTGCTGGTCATATTTGAAGTCGGCTTTCTTCACCAATGCTTTAAAATCATTATAATCGGCATCTGTCACCTCAAACTTCTCCGGAGCAACGATGGTAGGATGTTTCAAACAATACTGAGTTGCATAATCAAAAATCAGATTATCGCGTACCAGATAGAAGAGGATATTCGGTAATTTCTCCTGTTTGATAACAATATCCGGCATTACACCACCTCCGTCGCGTACTTCACGTCCGGCAGCCGTATGGAATACCTTAGTCAAACTGTCAGGAATGGTTCCTACACTTCCATCTTCATTACGATGCTTGTAGTCAATAGCCTGTACACAACGTCCACTTGGAATATAATATTTGGAGGTAGTCACTTTCATCGTTCCGCCATAAGGCAAAGAGCGGGGAACCTGTACCAGTCCTTTTCCGAAGGTACGGTTACCAACAATAACGGCACGGTCGAGATCCTGCAGAGAACCTGATAAAATTTCGGAAGCAGAAGCGGTTCCACTATTTACCAATACCGCAATCGGAATATCCAAGTCCAACGGCTCGCGCAATGTCTTATAAGTGTTACTAGCTTGTTTGATTTTCCCTTTGGTCGTTACAATCACCTTTCCACGCGGCAAGAAATAATTCGCAATTTCTACTGCTTCATCCAGCAATCCACCGCCATTACTACGGAGGTCTATCACCAACGAAGTAGCTCCCTGTTTCTTCAAATCCAGAAATGCTTTCTTAAACTCTTTGGAAGGGTTGCCGGAAAAAGTGCTAAGGCTAATGTAACCTACATTATTATCCAATACGGCAGTATAAGGAATCGCCGGATTCTGAATAGACTCACGTACAATCGTGAACTCCATCGGCGTACGTCCACCTTTCTCATTCGGGCGCTCAATCTTTAGCTTAAAACTGGTACCTGCCTGTCCGCGTAACATCTGGCTGACTTCCGCATTATTCTTACCGGCAAGATCCTGTCCGTCAATCTCCATCAGTATATCTCCCGCTTTCAGACCGGCTTTTGCAGCAGGCGTTCCCTCAAAAGGTTCAGAAATCATCGAACGTTTTAGTTTCGTATTATAAGCAATGTAAGAACCCATCCCACCAAATGATCCTTTAATCATCTGCTCCAGTTCACTCTGATCTTCTTCCGGGAAATATTCCGTATAAGGATCCAGCGTATAAAGCATATTATCGATTCCTTCCCGAATCGTTTTATTCGGATCAATGGTATCTACATAGAACATATCCAGTTCTTTCACAATCGCATTAAATATATCCAGATTCTTTGCAATCTGGAAATTACGGTCGTCTCCACTCTTGAAACTAAAGAAAGCAACTGTTGCTATCACCGCTACTGCAACAATAGCTATCTGCCTGTTCAGCAATTTTTTCATACCTCTTTCAATCTAAATGAGTCGTAAAAGTAGCTCAATTCCTTTGTTATTCCGCCAGAATCCTGTTAATATTTAACTTAATTTCATCCCAGCGTTCCTGTGGTATCGTTGTTCCGATTACCTGAATAACATTTCCCGAGAGAATAGAACCTATTTTTGCACATTTATCCAACGAATATCCGCAAGTCAATCCGTATAAGAATCCGGAAGCAAAATAATCACCGGCACCGGTAGTATCCACCACTTTTTGAACCGAAATGGCCGAAACCTTTATTTCTTCTGTCCCTTTGCGGATATAAGAACCGTTTGCCCCGACTTTTACGATAGCAATACTGCATTTCTTGGCAATCACTCTCAAAGCTTCCTCCGGCTCCTTGCCGGTAAAGGCTTTCGCTTCCTCTTCGTTTGCAAAGACAATGTCGACATATTTGTTTATTAACAAGGTGAAGAATTCCAGATCATTAGCCACAATGTTATAACTAGCCATATCGAGACAAATCTGCAAACCGGCTTCTTTAGCCAGTTCAATGGCGTGAAGAATCATTTCGTGGTCCTGAACAAGATAGCCTTCTATAAATAGGTACGCGTAACCTTTAAACATATCCAAGGTCAGTTCCTCTGCTCTCAAAGAAGCCGCTGCTCCCAGATAGGTTCCGAAAGTGCGCTCTCCATCCGGTGAAATAAAAGTGGATGCCACACCGGAAGGCAGTCGATCCGAGGTCAATAATTTGTCTTCAATCTTATTTTTCTGCAGATTTTCACGAAAAAATTCTCCATAATTATCATTTCCCACTTTTCCGATAAACCCTGTTCCGGCACCCAAACAAGCCAGTCCGAGGATGGCATTTCCTGCCGATCCGCCTGTTGCCAAGTGGGTTTTCATCTGTGAAAATCTTGTGTTAATCTGCTGTAACTTAGCGTCATCGATGAGCTGCATGCTTCCTTTGGGTAAACCCATTTCATCCAAAAGAGTATCATCCTTCAGGGTTGCGAGTACGTCTACCAGGGCGTTGCCCAATCCTATTATTTTGTCCATTCCTAATATTTTTTTTGCAAAGATATTGCATATTTCAAAAAAACCTAGTACTTTTGCATCGCAATTGAGAAAAACATTCTTCCTTAGCTCAGTCGGTTAGAGC
>OGXH01000278.1_pt1 | contig 33559 bp, 30 predicted proteins | sample 1576241 | NCBI WGS metagenome assembly OGXH01 (sample SAMEA3541529, study PRJEB24748) | human gut metagenome | biome: human gut; feature: human-associated habitat; material: faeces | place: China | collected 2012
TTGATCTGAAGGGTGATTTCATCCATCAGCACAATACCGTTTTTAATCAGCATGCACGCTCATCCATAGAGCCATGCAGGATTTCAATCCACTCCCTCCGCATGGAGGGAGACCTGGTGATCCTTTTGAAAATTTCATTGATCAGTTATTTCAATCCACTCCCTCCGCATGGAGGGAGACTGATTAGTGTATACACAGGTTTTCCTGGTTCTGGTATTTCAATCCACTCCCTCCGCATGGAGGGAGACTCTCCTTACCGCCGCCGTAAAACCGATTCGCAAGAAATTTCAATCCACTCCCTCCGCATGGAGGGAGACTTGGTATGGCAGTTTCTGCGACACTAACTTCTGTTATTTCAATCCACTCCCTCCGCATGGAGGGAGACGATCCGTCGTGCAAGTTATGGCGGATGGCTCAAGATTTCAATCCACTCCCTCCGCATGGAGGGAGACCCCATAGCAGATAATACATTCAATGTACTAGAAACATTTCAATCCACTCCCTCCGCATGGAGGGAGACCAGACTGATCAGCTGCAATTCCGGTGTAGTAAGCCATTTCAATCCACTCCCTCCGCATGGAGGGAGACCCACGAATTAACGGATATACCACCAGCAAAAATATTTCAATCCACTCCCTCCGCATGGAGGGAGACCTTCTGATAGAAACTATATTCATTCTTGGTCAACATTTCAATCCACTCCCTCCGCATGGAGGGAGACACGGATATTAGAAACATTAGTATACAGGAAATATATTTCAATCCACTCCCTCCGCATGGAGGGAGACCGTTTCCGTCTATGGTTGTTATATATAATGGGTATTTCAATCCACTCCCTCCGCATGGAGGGAGACCGATATTTCAGCAGCGGGCGACGTGACCGGCGTTATTTCAATCCACTCCCTCCGCATGGAGGGAGACTGCTGATACTCTGGAGGGCATCGGTGGGGAAATCATTTCAATCCACTCCCTCCGCATGGAGGGAGACTTTCAGAAATTCAACAATACCCACTTTGCACCATATTTCAATCCACTCCCTCCGCATGGAGGGAGACCGCCGGTTTTCTGCTGGGAGGTGTGCTTCTGTGATATTTCAATCCACTCCCTCCGCATGGAGGGAGACTTGGGTTAAAAAATTTAACGATTCAGGCGAATTTATTTCAATCCACTCCCTCCGCATGGAGGGAGACGTGGAGTGGGAGCAAGTTAACAGCGTACAGAATCATTTCAATCCACTCCCTCCGCATGGAGGGAGACTGTCGTAAAGTCCTCCCTCTATCCGACCATATCCATTTCAATCCACTCCCTCCGCATGGAGGGAGACAGGTGGAAATCCTTGCACCGGTCGCAGAAATCGCATTTCAATCCACTCCCTCCGCATGGAGGGAGACTTGGTGCTACGAATACAACATCGACTTCGAGGACATTTCAATCCACTCCCTCCGCATGGAGGGAGACTAGACTTTCCCGAAACTTTTTTAGATTTTTTCCATTTCAATCCACTCCCTCCGCATGGAGGGAGACACAGAGGTTAGGGAAAAGCCCAGAACCCAAAATATTTCAATCCACTCCCTCCGCATGGAGGGAGACAAGCATTGATATTAGTGTTGTATAATCTTGGTACATTTCAATCCACTCCCTCCGCATGGAGGGAGACTTTTTTATTAGATTCTGTTACAGAAGCATTTACATTTCAATCCACTCCCTCCGCATGGAGGGAGACTTCCACTATCACGCAATACGGATATGTGGAAAAAAATTTCAATCCACTCCCTCCGCATGGAGGGAGACATTTAGCTATTGTGCAATGTGCACTGTTTCAACAGATTTCAATCCACTCCCTCCGCATGGAGGGAGACCATCTGGTCACTGTCCCAATTATCAGAGCAATCGGATTTCAATCCACTCCCTCCGCATGGAGGGAGACCCCGCTGTTATGTGTCATGGATATTATCCAGTATCATTTCAATCCACTCCCTCCGCATGGAGGGAGACTTCTTTCATGTGATTTTCCTCCTAGTCAGTCAATATTTCAATCCACTCCCTCCGCATGGAGGGAGACCGCCGACAGGATCAGGGCGACACCAAACCAACCGGTATTTCAATCCACTCCCTCCGCATGGAGGGAGACAGCAACCGCATTATGGATCGCAGTTGCCGCAAGGATTTCAATCCACTCCCTCCGCATGGAGGGAGACAGCTGTTATAGTCGCCCCGGAGCATGCCGTCTACATTTTCAATCCACTCCCTCCGCATGGAGGGAGACAGCAAATTGTACTGTACTATTTTGTACATCCATACTTTTCAATCCACTCCCTCCGCATGGAGGGAGACAGGAGCGTCCATGATTGGCTGGAAAGATTCCTGCACTTTTCAATCCACTCCCTCCGCATGGAGGGAGACAGCACTCTTCGTGCTTTCCATGATTCTATTATAGCTTTTCAATCCACTCCCTCCGCATGGAGGGAGACAGCAATCATGGCGTTACCAGTGCTAGGGTTAACGCCTTTTCAATCCACTCCCTCCGCATGGAGGGAGACAGTCTGTGTCTCCGGTGAAAATGCCAACAAAAACATCTTTTCAATCCACTCCCTCCGCATGGAGGGAGACAGAGCAAAACTGCACAGGAAAGCGTTTTTCATTTCGCCTATCCTTGTACAATCCTGCAAAAAAGGATGCAAAAGACTACATTCTGCACCCGAAAAAATGGTTTTTTTCGAAAAAAGGGAGAAAAATTTGGTGCGAAACCTTCAGCATCTTTCTGTGCGCCTATGATTCGCACCGACACTTTTCCCTTAAATTTCTCTCACAGAATCAGCGGCTCTTCCATGTCTATGGTTTCCTTTGCACCGATATGTTCCACCTTCGACTGATAACGATTTCCCAGGTAATAAAACCGCAGGCTGTCCCTTTCTGTATCAATCGCCTGTTCCAGCCGATGCTTGAGTACCTTGCATTCTGCCGCATCAACATGACACTCAAAGACAGAATTCTGCACCCGAATGCCCACGTTGGTACAGATCTTCGCCACGTGGCGCAGGCGCTTTCTGCCCTCTTTGGTCTCTGTATTTACATCATACGCTACAACTACCAGCATACGCTCTCACTTCCACAAAAACGGCGGATACGCATCCAAATCGCCCCGGAGATAGCGTGCAAGCAAAAGTGCCTGCACATAGGGCAGCAAGCCCCATTCCACTTTTTCTTCCAGAAACGGATGCTGAATCATATCATCCTTGCGCTTTTGCCATGCCCGCAGGAATGTACGCCGTCCGTCCTCCGTCAGCGAAACAGCGCCGTCCTCCTGGACATCGAAATCCTCTGCATGGATCATGCCACGGTTAATGAGCGTCAGAACAAAGCGGTCACAGCAGAGCGCACGAAATTCCTCGACCAGATCCAAAGAAAGAGACGGTCGACCCGGACGGTCTGTGTGCAGTACGCCCACATAGGGATCCAACCCCACGGACTCCAGCGCCGCAGAACACATTCCCGTCATCAGCGAATAGGCAAAATTCAGCATTGCATTGACCCGATCCAGCGAAGGCCGCTTGTTTCTGCCGTGAAATGCAAACGCTGCCTTTTCCTTTAGAATCATGTCGTCAAAAACGGAAAAGTATACCGACGCCGCCTCGCCCTCTATGCCACGGAGCGTGTCCGCTAAATCTGCCTCTGCCGCCTTGGAAATAGACTGCTGCAAAAACTGAGACTTCTGCCGAAACGTTTCTGCATCAATCCTCGGTGCATGGTCCCGTATCATGCGTTCCAGCACCCAGCGGCTGTTGAACAGCTTTCCGACAATCATATTCCGTGCGATCGAAAGGCTGGCGTCTGCATCATCTGCCACCCGATACTGCTGCCGCCGCAGTAAAACATTGCCGCTGACAGCGCCCTCGACCCGTGCCAGGAATTTTCCGGAGCTTGTCATAAAGACCAGCTCTCTTCCATCCTTTGCGCATTTGCCCATCAGCGCCGGGCTTGCACCGGTATAGCCAAAGGTCATGATGCGCTCGACATTGTGCAGCGGCATCCGTACTTTCTTTTCCTCCCGCATGACAACCAGATTATCCCCATCCAGTGAGAGATAACTGTCCGGATTTGTCACATAAATGGTGTTTAGCAACTTCTTCATGGCATTTTTACTCCATTGTTCCCAGCATTTTCTGCAAATAACCGCCTGCGGTTTTCTTTCCGCAAAGCACCGGCAGACAGATATCCTTCAAAGAACAGGCATTGCAGGCTTTCGTCCGCTTTCCCTTTGGCGTATGCCTTTTCCGGCAAAGCTGGTGCATCTCTTCGGCAGTATCTGCCACTCGTTTCCGCAGTTCCGGCGTAAACTCCACCCTGGTACGATGCCGTGTTTCCCCATAATACAGAAATCCGACCGGTATGTCGCAGCACAACATCTCTTCCAGGCACATTGCCTGTGCTGTGAGCTGTGCAATATCGCATTCGTCTTCCTTGGGTTTGCCACGTTTGTACTCCACAGGTGTTACTGTATAAGTACCCTCTTGTCCGAAAATGGGAACGCCTTTCGGAGAGCGCCGGAATTCTACCGCATCGCACTCTCCGCTCAGCCCCAGACGGGCAGATGATACTTTCATTCCTCTGACGATCAGCAGATCGCCACGCTTTTCCCGAAACGAGCTGTCATGTACATTACGGTGCATGATCCTGCCGTCTGCGGTGCGTTCATTTTCCACCCATTGCTGTTCCAGATACGCCAGCGCCCACTGCCGCCGGCAAAACACAAAATGCTGGATGCCGGAAAGCTGTAGATACTCCTCTTCCCGATATTCCATTGCAGCTTATACCAAATCGATCACTTCCGGTGTCAAGCCGTCCAGTGTTTCCAGTGTGATGTCATAATCATCCAAAGACTTGGGATTTTCCACGCCTTCTTTTGCTTTGATTTTCAGCGAACGGTGTACCTTGGCAGAAGTGTACTTCGGCGTTTTGCAGTCATGTTCCCACCAGTACAGCCGGCAGACTTCCATGCTGCCGTCCGGACGTGCCGCAGAGCTGTCATTCTCGAACAGCGTTTTCAGCGCCTCTTTGATTTTCTCCGCATCCTCTTCGGTAAAGCCGGTTTTCTCTGCCAGCTGACAGTTGATGCTGCCCTTGATTACATAAAGTCCGAACTCCACCATATGCTTCATGCCCATGGTATCCGAGGACTTGGCATTTTTGCCGCTTTCGCCGTTGACACACTTGGTGATCTGCAGGCTTACAATATTCACCGGAGAAACGCTGACTGCCTGGTGAATCGAAACCGGTCCACGCACGCCAACAGAGATACCGCCTTTGATTGCAAAAACCTGTCCAAAGCTGCGCACATCGATCCACTCCTCGCAGGCAGCTTTTGCAAAGGCATCCTGGTCGGTATCCTTGCCCTTGACAAGCTGGCTAAGATGTTCATTTTTCGTGGCACGGTCGCTCAGATTGGTAAAGTCATCGGTACGGGCATGGTCTTTCGACTGCACATACACATTCTCACCCATGTCCTGCAGTCTGTTCCGGATCTTCCGCTTGATGCACACATCCGAAATTTCACCGCAGCTGTCATAATTTTCTCTGGGACGGTTTCCGTTCAGCGGATCGCCGTTGGGGTTTGCGTTTGCGGCAGTGACCAGCACTGCAAAGTCAATTTTGTGTTCCAGTACGCTCATGAGTTATTCCTCCTCGTTTCCGTTTTTGGCGGTTTCATCGTTTGAAAGTTTTTCCTTCTTGGTAAACAGATACTTCATCTCGTGATCGTATCCCAGCAGATACAGGGAAGACAGGCGTGCCGTGCTGGAGAACACTTCGGGAGACATCATGCTGCTGATCTCCTGCATCTCGATCTGATAGCGGTCTGCCTTTTTTCCCAGCTTGTTGATATAGGGGATCAGCCGTCCCCGAAGGATTCCCCAGGTATAGTAGGGACGAACGGAGAACATATTCCAAAGCCGCTTGGCATTGGTCACCCGATCTTCTCCCATATCAAATGTATCCCGTTCCAGCTTGTCCGCAACTGCCAGCAGCCGTCCGAACAGATAGCTTCTGTCTGTACTCGTTTTGTCGAGGTCTAACAACTTATCCACGTCGTTCGCTCCTTTCAATCGTTCCGGATGGTTTTCCAGTTCCTGTTTCCGTATCAATGCACAGGCTGTTTTCAGCACCCGATTGTGATTATAGAATTTTGGATCAAAGGCAAGCGGTGCTGATGCACGCTGTGTCAGATTCTGCACCAGTTCTGATGGAATGTGCTTGCCGTAGATGATACACGGCAGCAGCTGCAGCATCTCGCTGCCAAACAGTTTCGATTTACAGGTGAGCTTTCCGTTCTGCTCCACCCCGTGTGCGCACAGAATGACATCATACGGCGAAACCGAGTTCACCAGATAACCCTTCGCCTTGGAATAATAGCTTTTCCACCCTGTGGAAAGATGCCAGTATTCCAGATTTTCCAGGAACTGCGAACCTTTCAGTTCTGCATACATCGGTATCGAAACACGTCCCTCCGTCGATGCCTCCAAACCCAGCACCATGACCTTATCCGGAATCTCCATTTTGTCCCGATATCCGTAGATCATCTGGTGAACCATATCGGCATATGCCGTACCGATGGTGGGCGGCTCTTCTTCGTCCTCGTCCTCATCTTCGTCCTGCTTGTCCGCCAGCTGCAATGCGTTCTTGTAAATGGACGGCAGCTCCTGCATGGTGCTGGACCAGATCACCAGAGAAAGGTCGCAAAATGGATTTTTGGGCTGCAAAGCAATCAGCCATTTCAGCGCATTGTGGACCTTCTGCGAATACTCATAGCCTATGGCGAATGCCTCTTCCTTATCGCTGAACCGTCCACGATAGGTAAAGCCGCTGTCATCGTTGGCAGAGATCAGCCGGGCATTTGCCGAGGAAAGCACGATCTTCGAGGGATGCTTATAGGTAATGATCGCATCTTCGCCGGTGGCATAGCACAGCCGTTTCGGCATATCCTGCATCTGTTCCCGGCGCAGCCGGATAAAGGCATCCTGCAATTCTGTGTCGTTCCAGGTCTCACTGTTGCGCAGCATATCCGTATAATGGATGCGAAACCGCACAAAGGCTTTCCCCTGGTCCACGCCGTTGATGCTGTCCTTTCCCAGTTCTCCGGAGGACTCATCCCATTTCAGCACACTTTTCCCATCGCTGCCCACAGCGTGGATCAGATCCTGCATGACGCTGCCTTTCTGCAAGTACAGCAAAAGGGCGTGAACTGCCGGGTGGGTGCAGTCGCTCTCATCCCAGTCTTTCAGCTGTTCCATATACGCCTTGTGGCACTCTTCCGCACGCTTTGCATCCACATATTTGGCATAATCCGCAGCCAGATAGATTAGCTTTTCCGTAAAGGGCATGGGCGCAATGCCGCTGCTTCTCGCACCGGAATCCTCCGTAACCGGGAGAACCGTCAGCTCTTCCTCTTTTGTCAGCCGTCTGGCAGAAGAAAACTCGCCGTCCTCACGAATGGAGATCTCGATCTGCACCTTGGTGGACGAATGGTAGATCGGCACCATGGAAACCGGAAATTCCGTCTGGTCGTGAAAGTTCTCATACACCTGGTACAGTTCATTCGTCCAGCTCATCTGTTTCACCTCCCGTGAATTCTTCCAGTCCGCTAAAGTTGCCCTGTTCCTTTCCAAACTTCTTCACAGACATTTTCTTGATATGCCGCTTGATGGTACATTCTGCCGGAGGCAGGAACTGGATCACCCCGTCCTGGATCACCGGTTTCCAAAAGCGAACCGTCATTTTTCCCTTGTCCTCCGGCAGCTCTGCCTCGTCTGCATACGTAATGCCGTGGTACATCAGACTGTACGGCATTTCGCCGCTGTTGTCATAGTATCCTTCTCCCTCGCCGAACACGCAGGGTTTCACATAGCCCTGGCATTCTCTTGTGCCGAGAAAAATATCCCGTCTGCCGCCACGGGCAACCATGCGCTTTGCAATGTTGTGATGCTTGTTCTCATTGCGGTCGCACGCCAGTTCCGGATGGTTTTCGTTCCACTCAAAGTGCGCACGCACCTGGTAACAGACATTGCGCAGATATGTGTAATACGCCAGGTCGTTTTCACCGTTCATCTTTAAGGGACGCATTCCTTTCCGCTCCGTTCGGATGGGATTCATAATGCGAACCGCATCCACCTTCCACAAAATGGTCGGCTTAAAGTAAATGCTGTGTACGATCCCTTTGATTGCCTCATAGGTCGGGATATCATAGGTACACTTCTCGCCGGACGGTCTCGTCAGCACATCGGAAAACAGTGCGTAGTCTCCGCACACTTCAAACTCAATGGTATTTCTATGAATCGTCTGACTCATACTGCAGACTCCTTTCCGCAATTTGTTCCGGAAAAGCACACCAGGGTATTTTTCCGGAATTACAATTCAATTATATCACATCTTTACATAATCGTCAACAATTTTAGATGGATTTATAGTCGATTCGACAATATTCGACAAAAATTCCAATATTTTCTGTACATCATAAATCCAAAAACGGACGTTCCTGTCCCTCTGTCAGCAGTCCCAGCGCTGTCTTGTCATAGAAGTTCTCTTCCAGTGCCAGCGCTCCGCAATGCAGCGTACAGAGTGCGCCTGCCTCTGCCAGTTTCCGTTTGTCCCCGGCGTAAACTGAAACCGTATACTTTTGCACCGACCGCAGCAGTTTCTGCATCTGTCCGAATTCCAGGTCGCCGTTCAGATCCCGGATCATCTGCCCGGCATCTTCATCATACGGCACAATCACGCTTTCTCCGGCATCCTCAATTACATGAAACGCTTTTCCAGCTGTGGCAAACGCCTGTAGGGAAAACTTGTCATATTTGGAGCGGTTTCCTTTTCCCAGTTCTGCCCGTTTGCTGTCGGTGGAAAGCAGTTTCAGCAGATCCTGGTCGTTTTCGGACTGCGGAAAGGACAGTTCCTTTTGATTCTCCTGGTAGAGTTTCTGGAAATACTGGGACAGGGTCTCCACGGACAGCAGATCAGTCTCCTTCTCTTTCTGCTGCATACAGAGAGAATCCCAGACAGCGCTGGTCACATTCTGCGCAGAGACGATTTCCTTCAGCCGGTCAATGTTTTCCTCTGTCAGTTTCATCAGATACACCGGACAGATCTTTCTCATTTCCCCGTGCCGGTTGCACCGTCCTGCCGCCTGCGCCGCATTGGATAATCCAGCCTTAGAACGCACCACGCAGCCAAAGGAAATGTCCACCCCTGCCTCAATCAGCTGGGTAGTCACACAGATGACGCTTTCCCCGTCCTGCAAATACTTCCGCATTTCCCGGATGGCGTTCTCCCGGTGTGCCGGACACATATTGGTGCTGAGGTGAATCAGATGGACATTCTCTTCTCCGTCCTCCACCCGTTCTTTGAGACGGCGGTACAGGTCAGCTGCGGTTTTCCGGGTATTGACAACCATGAGAACACTGCGATGCACCTTGAACTGTTCGCAGCAGAAATTCGCCGCCTGTGCATTGTCATAGCTGTCCGTGAGATATTCCAGTTTCGTCCGCTGAAATACAGAAAAGTCCTCATGATAGTCTCCGGTCATGCTCTCCTGTGCATCCAGCAAAATGGGATATTTCTGCTTTTCCAGCAGTGGTTGTGTCGCCGAACAAAGCACCACTGCACAGCCGCAGATACGGGACAGAAAGTTCATCGCCAGGTTGAACAGATAGGTACATTTCAGCGGAACGGACTGCACCTCGTCGATGAGCAGCACCGCACGGCAAAGCCGGTGCATCCGGCGCACCGAAGTGTTCTTGCCGTCAAACAGTGCCTGCAAAAACTGCACCTGCGTCGTGGCAAGAACCGGCACATCCCATTTTTCCGTGCGCAGCTCATACTTGCGCAGTTCCTCTTCCCCTTCCTCGCTGTCATCAAAGACCACGTTGGAGTGATGCTCCAGAAAATTCTCCGCCCCGGAAATTTCCCGGAAATCCTGGCTGTTCTGTTCGAGAATGGACATAAACGGCGCTGTGTACACGATTTTCTCGATGCCGTTTTCCGGACGCATTGCATAGCGAATGGCAAATCGCAGAGATGACAGGGTTTTTCCGCCGCCGGTGGGAACGATCAGACGGCAGATTCCCACCGGATGCGCCGCAAATTCTGCACAGCGCCGGGAAATATCCTGCCGCTGTCGGGAAATCGCATCCGTCCTGCCGGAAAATCCGTCCAGCTTTCGCTGCATCGCCAGCTCCATCCGTTCCCAGACCTGCGCCGCATCATAATGCTTTTCCGTCTGACAATCATTCATGAAGTCAGCGGTGTCCACACAGTCGGCATCCATCAGAATCGACTGCAAAAGGCGTTCCAACATCCCCAGATAAAACGTGAATTCTGTCCTGCGGTTCTGCTTTTCCGCTTTGTTTCCTGCATCAAACGCCTTGCGGTTTTCACTGCGCAGTTCCTTGATCCTGCGGTACACTGCCGCAAACTCTTCACTGGCATCCTCCAGCAGTGCTTTCAGTGATGCTTCCGAATATCCCATTTCCGCAAGCATCGCATCCAGATTCGGCTCGATCTCCTCATAGCGTTCCACCTTGGCGTTGCGGATTCGGAAGTAGTCGTCTCCGCTCTCCGTCAGCCAGTCGTGGAGTCCGTGGTGTGACAGAATCGTCCGAGCGATCAGACGGGAGGTGCGGTACGGCATCTCCTGATCCGGAAAGTGCCGGTCTGAAAAGGCGCAGAGATACTTTGCCCCGGCATAGCAGTGGTCGATCTCACCACGATGAAAGCGGCTGTCTCCGTGGATGTACGCATAGAAATCCCGGTTCAGCTTTCCGGCATCGTGAAAGATTCCCTGTAGTCTTGCCAGCTTTCCCAGCCCCACGGATTCCCCGTATGATTCCGCCAGCGCCGCCACATTTCGGCAGTGTTCGGTGACGGACTGTTCCATGCCATCCGATTCCCGGATATGTGCAGTAAAATCCATTTCAGATTCCCTCCTCTGGTATCTGTTTTTTCGATTTCTTCGATTTCATAGTTTTATTATACCACGGCAGTTTTTCAAATACAATAAAACTGCTTGTCGAATTTTCGACAATTGAACGATTGCTTCGCAATGGTGAAACGATTTCACATTCTCCGGCAAACGCACCATATTTATGAAACGTTCCCTTACTTTTTTAAGGAAAAACGCTATTGACAGATGTTGTAAAATACCCTATAATGAACTTAGAGTTTGGTTCGTATTTTTTATGTGCGGATTTTCGAGCATGATTTTGTCGGTGACAAGGAAAAAATCCGCAGGCATACTATCGTATGGCAAGGATTTTTGACGCAGTCAGCGGCAAAATCTGCCGAAAAGACGTTCCAAAAAAGATACGAAACAGACTCTTAAGCAAACAAATATGATTCTGCACAGGTTCTGATGCAGGTCGGCGATAGAAAGGAACGCTTATGAAACAACAAGTTTACAACCCGTATCTTCCCCTGTATGAATGTATTCCGGACGGTGAGCCGCACGTATTCGGCGACCGTGTATACATCTATGGCTCACACGACAAAGAAGGCGGCGAGACCTTCTGTATGCTGGACTACACCACATATTCTGCACCGGTGACCGACCTTTCCGACTGGCGCTGTGAGGGTACGATCTATCGTGCCGACCAGGATCCGGCATACCCCACAGACCGCAAATTCATGTATGCCCCGGATGTGGTACAGGGCAACGACGGCAGATTCTACCTTTATTATTGTATGTCCGGCAGAGCCGGCTTCGGCGGCTACAACGGTCCGATCAGCGTGGCTGTCAGTGACTCTCCGGCTGGTCCGTTCCGCTATCTGGGTTTCGTCCGCTATCCGGACGGCAGCCCTATGCTGAAGTATGTCTGCTTTGACCCGGGCGTTATCAACGACAACGGCACCATCCGCATCTACTACGGCACATGGTCGGACGAACAGCTGGACAAGGATTTCCGGAACAAGGAAGATCTGATCCAGACCGTTATGCAGCGCTATCACAAGAGCCGCAACGAAGTTCTGGACACCGAGGGCAGTGTGATGGGACCCTGCACAGTTACCGTAGGCGACGACATGATGACTGTCACCAGCGAGCCGAGACACATTATCCCGGCAGATGTCACCGGCACCAGCTTTGCGGCGCATCCGTTCTTTGAGGCAAGCTCTATCCGCAAGATAGGCGAAAAGTATTACTTCATCTATTCCTCCTGGCAGAACCACGAGCTGTGCTATGCCACCAGCGACTATCCCGACCGTGACTTTGTCTTTGGCGGCACGATCGTTTCCAACGGCGATGTGGGATACCAGGGCAGAGCGGAAAAAGACCGCCTGAACATGACCGGAACGACCCACGGCAGCATCGAAAACATCAATGGTCAGTGGTACGTTTTCTATCACCGTCTGACTCACAAATCCGACTACAGCCGCCAGGCGTGTGCAGAACCCATCACCATTCTGCCGGACGGCAGCATCCCCCAGGTAGAGATAACCTCCTGCGGTCTCAACGGCAAGCCGCTGGAGGGAAAGGGAACTTATCCGGCAGTGATCGCCTGCAACATCACCAACGGTCATATGCCCCACGGTTCCAACAAGATCTACACCGATAGTTTCCCAAACGTGACAAACTGCGGCGAGGATCGCTTTGTGGGCGAGATCCAAGACGGCACCATGCTGGGCTACAAGTATTTCCAGTTTTCCGGCGCAAAGGAGATCGGCATTCAGTACCGTGGCACGTGCAGCGGTAAGTTCGTGGTATCGGATGACATCGGCTGCAAAAATATCGTAGCTGAAATTCCGGTAACGCCGGCGGAGACATGGAGCGAGGTCAGAACCGCCCTGCAAATCGCTGACGGCAAGCATCCGCTGTATCTGTTCTTCCAGGGCAGCGGCGAAGCGGCTGTCAAGGAACTGTATCTTGCATAACAGGAGGGAACACTGATGATCGAACAAAGCATTCAGGAACTGATCCAGTACGGCATTGCAAAAGAGCTGGTGACGGAAGAGGACAGCATTTTCCTGCGCAATCAGCTGATGGATCTGCTCCGGCTCTCTTCCTGGGAAACACCGGCGCTGCCGGAGGTCCTGCCCTCGATCGACGAGATTCTGGACAAACTGGTCTCCTATGCCACAGAAAACGGCATCATTGCGGATTCCAACGCAGCACGGGATCTGTTCGACACCCGCATCATGGGACTGCTGACCGATATGCCGCACACCGTAAACCGTGCATTTTTCACCGCATACCACAAGAGTCCGGAGGAGGCGACCGACTGGTACTATCAGTACAGCAAGGACACCAACTATGTCCGTGCCGGACGGATTGCCAAGGATATGCGCTGGACGTATGACTGCGATTACGGCACGCTGGATATCACCATCAACCGTTCCAAGCCGGAAAAAGATCCCAGAGACATTGCCGCCGCCAAGAACCAGCCCCAGACCAAGTATCCGGCGTGTCAGCTCTGCATCGAAAACACCGGCTTTGCCGGAACGCTGACGCACCCGGCACGGCAGAATCTCCGTCCCATTCCGATTCAGGTACACGGCGAACCCTGGGCATTTCAGTATTCCCCTTACGGCTACTACAACGAACACTGCATCGTGTTCAACCAAAAGCACATCCCCATGGTGATCGACGCCGCCGTTTTTGAAAAGCTGTTCGATATCCTGGATATGTTCCCCCATTATTTCATTGGCTCCAACGCTGACCTGCCCATTGTAGGCGGTTCGATTCTGAGCCACGAACATTTCCAGGGCGGTCATTACACCTTCGCCATGGCAAAAGCGCCCATTGAGACACCGTTCCTGCTGCCGAACCAGCCGGAAGTCCAGGCAGGCATTGTAAAGTGGCCCATGTCTGTGATTCGCCTGCAAAGTGAAAATCGCTCTGCACTTGCTGCCGCCTGCGACCATGTGCTGACACTGTGGCGAAATTACACCGATGCTGAGGCGGATATCTTTGCAGAGACTGACGGCACACCGCACAACACCATTACCCCCATCGCCCGGATGCGTGGCAGGCTGTATGAATGCGACCTGGTACTTCGCAACAACCGCACCACACCGGAACGTCCCCTGGGACTGTTCCACCCCAACGCATCCCTGCACCACATCAAAAAGGAAAACATCGGTCTGATCGAAGTTATGGGTCTGGCAGTTCTGCCGGCTCGCCTTGCGAACGAACTGCCGCTGTTGGAAAAGGCGTTGTACAGCGACACCGACCTTACTCAGACGCCGTCTCTCGCCAGCCACGCAGACTGGCTGGAAGAGGTCAAGTCTCGCCATCCGGAGGCAGACGCTGAAACTGCACCGGACATCATCCGCCGAGAGATCGGCGCAGTATTCGAACAGGTTCTGCTGGATGCCGGCGTATTCAAGCGAACAGAAACCGGAAAGGCACAGTTTATGCGCTTTGTCGATCTGGTTCATCAATCTTAAAGTGTAAAATAAAAGACAAAACGTCTCCGTATCGTTCCAAAACAGATACGGAGACGTTTTTTGTTTTGCAGTGCTGCCTTTATTCCTCTGTAAAGTCCCGGTCAAATGTAATGCTGACAGAACAGGTCTGATCCATCCGGTGCAGCTCTCCGGAAATCATCTCCAACAGTTCCTCATCTGTATAATCACACTCGAACGGCACCAGCAGATCAAAAATCAGCCGGTTGGAGTTCTCCCCCGACACCAGCCGGAAATCGTGCAGACTCAGTTTCTGATGCAGTCCTTCCACGACCTGCTGCGTCATACCCCGATAGTGGTTGACCGTTTCGTTATCCAGTTCAATGGGATCCATATGTATGGTCATCATGATTTTCAGTTTCTCTTCGATCTCACGCTCAATGGTATCCACCACCTCGTGTACCTCCACAAAATTGGAGTCGCTGCGCACCTCTACATGGCAGCTGCCGATGGTGCGTCCAGGGCCGTAATTGTGCAGGATCAGATCATGGATACCCTCGATCTTATCATGTGACAGCACCAGCGTTTTCAGCTGCTGCACCGTCTCGGCATCTGCCGGTCGCCCCAGCAGATCTCCCACCGTATCACGTATGATATCGAATGCCGTTTTCAAAATAAACAGCGAGACCGCCGTACCCATGATACCGTCCACCGGAAGCGTTGTCACCAGAGAGAGCAGCAGTGCCAGAATGGTTGCCGCCGTGGCTGCCACGTCGCTGCGGCTGTCCTTCGCCGTGGCGATCATCACCGAAGAGCGTATCTTTTTCCCCAGCCGGGTGTTGAACCATGCCATCCACAACTTCACCCCAATGGAAAGCACCAATGCGCCCAGGGTCAGCCAGCGAAACTGCACCGCATCCGGATGGATGATCTTTTCCACGGAATTCCGCAGCAGTTCAAAGCCCATCAGGGCGATCATGACGGCGATCACCAGCGAGGTCAGATATTCCATGCGCCCATGTCCGAACGGATGTCCCTTGTCCGCCGGCTTTGCCGCCAGCTTATACCCAAACATGGTAATCAGACAACTGGCACAGTCCGACAGGTTGTTGAACGCATCCGATACAATGGCGATGGAGTGGGAAAGCGAACCCATCACATATTTCAGCAGGAACAACACCACATTGCAGCAGATCCCCACCACGCTGCTGAATGTCCCATAAGCTTTCCGCACCGCCGGGTCCTCGACACTTTCATAATTCGGCACAAACCGCCGCAAAAAACGTTCCAACACGACCGCTCCCCCATTTCCACGGAATCAGATTTCTTTCTGCAAACATTCTGCCTATTATAGCACATTCGAATGCAAATGTCAAATCGGCTAACCGCCCTGCATAACTGTCATCTTTTTTCGATTTTTCTGCGTTGACACATCGTTTTTGCGCTGGAATATTTTGCGAATTTTGTCGAATCCTGTCGAATCGAGCCTTCTGCAATGGAAAAAACATGAATTTCTATTGCAATTTTCAATACGTCATGGTATAATAATAGTAAACTTCATGTAGTTCAAACATTTCTTGTAGAAAATAATTTTATGAAATATCTATCAATTTAGTAGGGATATTTTCCAACTCATATGAAGTTCCAGCGGCAACCCAGCTTTGCCGAAACGGGTTTGTTTCAGAGCCGGATGTCCTTCCGGCAGAGAGCAGACGCCAAAAAAGAAACGGAGGTTCAACGTCACATGATTCCCCTAAAGACGGCGATTGCAGATGATGACCGGTATATTTGCCAGCAGATCCAGGAATGCCTGATGCAGTACAGCACCCAAAAGGACATCGACATAGATGACCCGGACATTTATACGGACTGCGCCACGCTTTACAATACCGACTTCACCCAAAAACGCTATGACCTTGTTTTTATGGATATCGACTTTTCCGGCGGAACAGAACCGGTAAAGCATTTCAGCTTATTTGACACAACACGGGAGCGATGCGATAACGGCATCGCACTGGGCGCACATCTGCGCAATCGGCTGGGACATAATTATTTTGACATTATCTACGTGACCTCTTTTGAAAATTATGCCATCCACACCATTCCGAACCGACCGGCAGCATTGGTGCAAAAGCCGGTGACTTATGAGAAGATCTCAAACGCACTGGACGATGCACTATATTATCGGGACATCTCATGGCGTGTATTCGAATTTACCTGCAACAACTCGCCGGTACACGTCCAGGTCTCAAAGATCCGGTATCTGAACAGCTGCGGCAGAAAGATCTATCTGCAAACCAATGAGACCACCATCAGCTTTTACGGAAAGCTCAGCGAGGTACAAAAAAAGCCATGTTTTGCGCACTTTGTCCCTATTCACAAATCCTACGTCGTCAACCCGGACTATATCGACCACATTTCCGCAAACACGGTATACTTGCAGGGAAAGGCAGGCGAACAGCTCCCCATCAGCCGGACTTATCAGCCGCTGGTTGAAAAGTGGCTGATGCAGCACTAAGCCTATGGCACATTACATCACCATTATTGCGAACATATTTCATATCTATGCTGTCTATCAGTTTTCACAGCTGCTCTTTCAGAAAAAGCCCAACCGAAAGCTGCTGGAGTTTATCCTGTATTTTCTCTATTTCCAGATCAACAGCTTTTGCTTTGTCTATTTCCACAGCATCATATGGAATGTTCTGAGCAATCTGATTCCGTTTTTCTGCATCACCTTGTTTTATCCCACTACCTGGTCACACCGCATCCTCAGCGTTTTTTCCATCTATATCGTCAGCATGGCGATCGACATTCTCTGCGCCACAGTCTCCATCTGGTTTGACTATACCCTGTTCTTTACCAGCGGATTTGCGGCAGCGCTTCTGCTGCTGATCGTGGCACGCATTGCCGCACATTTCAAGCTGTACCGGAAAGAAGTTGTCCCCAGGCTGGGTATATTTTACGTTATCAACATTCTCTTTATTCCCCTGGGCAGTATCTTTCTGGCGCACTACATTGCCCGGACGCTCTCCTGGCGCTCGCTCATCGCAGCCATCATCCTGCTGCTTTTGAATATCAGCGTTTTCTCTCTGTACGACCATCTGATCGGTCTGATGAAAAAACAGCACACCGTTCATCTGATCGAACAGCAGAACAAAACATACCAGGAACAGATCAAAGCGGTACAGCAGTCTCAGATGCGGCTGCGGTTTCTGCGGCACGACATCAAGAACCACCTGTTTCAGATGCAGCACTATCTGGACACCAACGACATCGACGGACTGCGCAGCTACATCAGCGACACGGAATATCACTTAGACCTGGCACGCAGTACCACGTACACACAGCACGAGCAGATCAACAGCATTCTGAACTACAAACTCATGCCGCTGCAGCTGGATGATACCAACCTGGACATTGACATTCGTCTCCCGGAAGAACTGCCCTATGCGCCGTTTGATTTGACTGTGCTGCTGGGAAATCTGCTGGACAACGCCGCAGAGGCGACTGAAAAGGTCTTTCCGAAGGAACAGCGGCATATCATTCTGAAAATGCGGGTAAAGTTCGGCGCATTGCAGCTGAACATACGCAACCGCTATGACAACATCCTGCCGGATGAAAGCGGTACCAGAAAGCCCGACAAAAAGCGGCACGGTCTGGGCATGAAAAGTGTCCAGGACATTGTAGACCGCTATCATGGAAAAATCTGGACTGTGCCGGAAAAGGACTGGTACGAGGTCAACGTGATCCTGTACCAGCCGGAACACAGCATTTCCTCAGAATCATAAAAACGACAAAAACGGTTTCCCTTTTCCAAAGAGAAACCGTTTTTTTACTGCACAATGCGCAGCTTTTCGTCAAAGGCATCGTTCCGCAGCAGCATCTGGTATTTTTTCGGTGTCAGCCCGGTATATGTCTTGAAATCGTGTACAAAATGGGACTGGTCAAAATACCCCAGGTCGGCGGCGATCTCGGTCAGAGAGCGCCCCGTGTGCTGGTTCTGGTTCAGCGCAGACACTGCCGTTTGAAACCGGACGATCTTCGCCAGCTGTTTGGGGCTGAGTCCGGTCTCATTCCGAAAACACTTGTCAATGTATCTGGGCGTATAACCGGTATCCTCCGCCAGCTGTTCCACGGAAATCCCGCCGCCGGAGCGGATCATCAAATTGGAAGAGTGGAGCACCAGCAGATTCTGATGCTCCTGGGGACAGACTCGGCGATAGATGTTCATGTAGGAACGCATAAACACACGGATCTGTTGCCGGAAATCTGATGCGCCCCAAATACCCTCCAGCATCCGCCTGTCCTGGATCAGATCATCCAGCGGAATGCGGTGGTTGACCAGATGCGCCATAATATCCGCACTGCCCAGAACCGGATTATACCCCGGCAGGAAACGCACGCCGAAATAGGTGGTGTTGCACTCGGAAAGCACCACCTGGGGCGAAAGAACTGTGCCGCAGATTTCCGCATAAGGATGGTTCGGGTCACAGCAGAACACCATGTCCACGCATCCATCCGGAATCGCATATCGGGGTTCTGTACCGGTAAAGCAGTGGTAAAAGTGAACAATGCCAAACCGGTTCAAAATAAGCTTTTCATAAGAACGGGAAGAGGTCACGAAAAACGGCTGTTTCGGTGTCATGTAGATCTGTTTTTCCATGCAGTACTTCCCTCCTTCCGGTGATTTCTCTCATATTATAGTACAGATGCCGGCATTTTTCAAGTGCAGCTGATGAAAAAAAGGCAGTCTTACAGAAAAACCTTTTTTCCGTAAGACTGCCTTTTCGACAGAATATTCACAGGGAGTGTGTGCTTTTTTATGGAAAGTTGTCCTAAGGCAACAGGCGCTTATTCCGGACGAGTACCGGTGTTGACATCCGCCGGCATACTCTCGATCTCCGGAACTGCATCCAGGTGCAGTTTCTTCGCCACCTCCGGATTATGATTGATCTGGTACAGGTCGGATTCCATCGCCATGACTTCCTTGATCTGATACGCCTTGAACATGGGGCGTTTCATGACACACTTGATCCAAATCACAGCATAGACCGACAGGATCGCTACCGTTATCACAAAGATCAGATAGATCCGTTTCTTGACCTCCCAGCTGGAGTCGATGTTGTAGATCATAAAGGCGTTGCCCAGAATGCCGATCATGGGGATCACCGGACCAAAGGGCAGCTTAAAGGTACGGGGTGCTTTCGGCAGACGTTTCCGCAGGATCAGCACATCGCAGTGCAGGATGATATACGAGAAGATCCAGAAGGTACATCCGGTCAGAATCAGGAACGTCAGCTGGTCACTGGTGGAAAGTCCGGTAACGTTAATCAGAATCATAGCTGCCGCTACCAGCAGCAGTCCCACATAGGGTGTGCCACGCTTATTCTTCCGCATAAACACAGAGGGCAGCAGTTTCAGCTTTGCCATGCCGGAACAGATCTGCGCAATGGAGAACATAGCAGTATTCAAAGTGCTGACAACTGCCAGCAGAGAAATGACCGTCATCCAGATGGTGCCGACCTTGCCGTACAGCAGAGTGCCGTACAGGATGTGAGGTACGGTGCTGACGCTCAGCTCCTCCCACGGTGTATAGTGGCTGAAACCAATTACCACAAAGACCTGCATGACCAGAATTGCAAGCAGACTGATGACCATGCCCAGCGGCACTTTTTTCCGGGGATTCTTGACCTGGGTGGAAATGGGAACAATGAACTCTACGCCGATGAACAGGAAGAACGCCAGTCCCAGCAAAGAGAACACATCGCCGGGTTTGGAGGAAAGCACCTCCGGCTGTTCCACCACTTGTCCTGTGCCGAGCTTGAGCGCACCCATGATGCCCAGAAACAGCAGCGAACCGATCAGTCCGTATGCCACAATATTCTGCACCTTTGCGAACATATCCACGCCGAACAGGTTCAGCCCCAGCAGAATCAGAATCAGCACAATGGAATACACCGCTCCCGGAATGGGAACGCCGGTAAAGACGCTGTTCAGTGTGTTGCCGAACATTGCCGCCTCAGAACTGCCCATGATGGTCTGACAGGTCAGATAGCCGCCGACGGTAATGACAATGGAAACAAACGGTCCAAAGCACGCCAGCGTATACTGCGCCATACCGCCGGTCAGATTCGGCATCAGTGCGTTCAGCTCACAGATGGAAAACGCCGTCAGAATGTTGAATGCACAGGCAATCGCCATGGTGATGATAAACGGCAGTCCGATGGCAGATGCGCCCTGCCCGATGGAGAGCAGACAGCTGGTGGCAATAATCAACCCTACGCCAGTTGCCACAATACTGGGTAAGCCTAGTTTTTTCTCCTGCATAATCTCTCAACTCTTTTCTGGGACAAATCCTTATTTTTCACCGTACAGCAGTGCGTCAATGCCCTCTTCGCCGGTGCGGACACGGATGACATTGGTCACATCCGAGACGAAGATCTTGCCGTCACCGATATGCCCGGTGTACAGTTCTTTCTTGACGAATTCCAGCAGCCCGTCCAGTTCTTCTGTGGGCAGAACGATCATGACGACCTCTTTGGGCAGCAGACTGATCTCCTTGTTCTTCTCCTCCACCTCAAATTCCTGGGTACCGTGCTGTACGCCGCATCCCAGCACCTGGTATACCGTCATACCGGTGATATGGAACTTTCCCAGCGCCTTTTTCAGCGGTTCGATTTTGGAAATGCCGGTGATGATCTCAACTCTGGATAATTTCATAACGAATTCCTCCAACAACTTCAAAAAATTTTCCCAAAAAAGAAAAGATGCCGAATTTCCAGGAAATTCGACATCTTTGTCTTTCTACACTCTTATTATAACAGATGCTCTCTCTGAAAAATTGTAAAAAACAGAACCTCTTACTGAAAACGGTCATACCGCAGTGCGGACAGATCCACTGCTGTTTCCTGCTCCATTGCCAGCTGCGCCAGAACTAGGCCGACAGCCGGCGAGATGCCGAAACCGTGTCCCGTAAAGCCGCACGCCAGAATCAGCCCCGGCACTTCGTCCACGGTGCTGATAACCGGCACATGGTCTGCGCAGGCATCCATCCAGCCTGCCCAGCTGCGGACGACCTTGATGTTTGCCAGATCCGGGAAATAGTGCATGATGCCACGGCAGGCAGCCGATGCTGCGATGCTGGAGGACAGGGGCTTGCCCGGTTTTGCATACGGTTCCAGACCGGAGTTCAGGCCAAAGACGAACGAGCCATGCTCTGTCTGGTGACCGTAGAAATCAGCTGCGGCAGTACCCAGCATCTGCCAGAACATCGGAGCGACTGCCTCGGTGACCAGCGTTTCCAGCAGCACCGGCTGCATGGGAACATCAATGCCCACAGTCGATGCAATGAAACGGCTCTCATAGCCTGCCGCCAGGATGATCTTGTCACCCTCATACACATTGCCGGATTCGGTCACCACCTGTCGTGCAGCGCCCTTGATCTTCCGCAGCTCCACAACTTTCTCACCGGAGATGAAGTGCGCACCCAGACGGCGTGCCATCTTATAGTAGCCCATGGTTGCCATCAGCGGATTGGCATGACCGTCCGTGGGACACCAGCTTGCACAGGTCACAGCGTCGGACAGATACGGGTTGATGCGTCTCGCCTCATCGCCGGAGATCATGCGCACATCCACGCCGCAGGCTGCGGCACGGTCTGCCAGACCTTCCAGGATCTTCTGATGCTGCGGCGTACTGCCCAGACGAAGGTTGCCTTCCTGGTAGTACTCCACGTTGGTGTCCAGCATATCGGACAGCTGCGGCCAGATGTGCTGGATGGAGTACATCACCAGCGGCAGTTCTCTGGGGTCACGGCCGGACTGGCGAACGCCGCCGCCGTTTCTGGTAGAGCCGCCGTTTCCGATATTTTCGCTGCCCTCCAGCACCAGGACGGAGACACCATTTTTTGCAAGGTTATATGCCGCAGCGCATCCGATGATGCCGCCGCCAACGATAATGACTTCTGCATTCATTTTGTCTCCTCCTTATCTCTTGCCAGCACTTTCATTTCGATGGGACGCATGGGCGCTCTGCCGGTAGCAGGTCCGAGTTCGTTTGGACGCACACACAGTTCCCGTGCGACGATGCCTTTTACCAGTTTTGTACAGGTCTGCCCCTGGCAGAGTCCCATACCCGTCCGCAGATAGCGGCGTATCTCGGTGAGGGTAAACATACCGTCATGCACAGCACGCCGGATCTCCCCTTTCGTGATCTCCTCACAGCGGCAGACGATCATATCGTCATCCGGCTGAGGAACAAACGGTTTCAGTTCACGGTTTCTGTCGTTCATGCTGTCTCCTCCTCCCGAAAAAATCTTGCTTTCATGGCATATTCTTTCGGCACTTTCATGGTAAGCAGATTGGTATGGTCGAACGCCTTTGCGCTCCGCACATTGACTACCTCTGCGTCACAGACCTTATCGCCCTTTCGGTTCAATGCCACGCCCTTGTCACCTTTTTTCGGCAGGGGCAGGAACTCATATGGCAATGTCACTTCTGCGGTGCCGTCTCCGCAGTCCTCGTTGACCAGGAAAATTGCCTGACCGGAACAGGATGCCACGCACATTCCGCAGCCAGTGCATTTTTTCTCCGGGTCGATTGCCGGCAGCGCTGTGATGTTGCTGCCAATGCGGATGCAGTGCTTGGGGCAGGCATCCTGACATGGATTGCACGGAATGTTCTGGGTGCATTCAATGACCGGATGCACGCCGCTGCTGTGGGTCACACCGGGGAAACGCTCGATCTCTTCCTCTGCCACAAAGCCATGTTTCAACAGGTTTTGCGAGATTTCCACACCCTCTTCGGTCTCGGTGATCTGCTTGCCACGCATTCCCGGTGCAAACATTCCCTGCCGCAGACCAGCCAGCGCAGCCTCCTGCTTGGCAGCCTCTTCTTTGCAGGTCTCCTCTGAGATGAATCCCAGTCTTGCCGCTGCGGCAATGCCGGCGATCCTTCCCTCGATCATGGCGCTGGATGCCTCCTCAATGCCGGAAACATCGCCGGCGGCATAGATGCCGGGAACAGAGGTCTCACCGTATTCATCCACTGTGGGAACAAATCCTGCCTTTGCCGGATTGTCCTCCATGGCACATCCTGCCATATCGCAAAGCTTGGACATGGGAGACAGTCCTACCGCCAGGCAGATGGTATCCACATCAAAGTGCTTTTCCGTCCCCGGAATGATCTGCCAGTTCTTGTCCACTTCTCCGATGGTCACGCCTGTTACGCAATCCTCGCCGTCAGCGGAAATGATGGTGTGCGACAGATAGAACGGCACGCCGCATCTTGCGACCTTTGCGGCATGGACGCCGTAGCCGCCGACACGGGGCGCTGCATCTGCCACGGCAACCACTTCGCAGCCTGCCTGCATCAGCTGAAAGCTGACCACCAGACCTACGTTGCCGGAACCCAGCATCAGCACACGCTTGCCCGGCAGTGTGCCGTGGAGGTTCATCATGGTCTGCGCTGCGCCTGCGCCGATGACGCCCGGCAGTGTCCAGCCCGGGAATGTGACCATGTTTTCGCTTGCGCCGGTGGCGATCAGAATGGTATCCCCCTTGACGTGGATCACATGATCCTCCACCTTTACAGTAACTTCCTTTTCCGGGAAAATGCCGATCACGATGGCATTCAGAACAACTTCAACACCAAGAGACGCTGCCTCTGCCAGAAGTTCTTCGCCGATATGGAATCCACGGATCTTCGCCTTGTGTTCCTTAGAGCCAAAGAACTTGTGGATCTGTTTGAACAGCTGTCCGCCGGGCTTTGCATTTTCATCGTATACCACAACGTGCATACCTTTTTTTGCCGCCTCAATGGCTGCGGACAAACCTGCCGGTCCTGCGCCGACCACGATCATATCATAACGTTTCATCATTTTGCTGCACCTCCCGGCTGTTCTGCTGTCACACCGTACTGTGTCCGGATCTCCATGCCCTCTTCCAGCGGCGTGATGCACGTCCGCACATTCGGCTGTCCGTTGACGACCATAACACAGTCGGTACAGCGCCCGATGGCGCAGAAGATTCCTCTCGGCTTATGTTCTTTTCTGGTATAGCGGTGAACCATTACGCCGGCATTTTTCAGTGCCATGGCAATGGGTTCTCCGGCATAGCCTTCCAGTGTTTTTCCATCAAAAGTAAAGGAAACCAGCTGTCCCTTTTCATATGTTCCCAGAATCGGATGTTCCTGTATTCTCATGTCTGCTCCTCCTGTCTTATTTATACCATCTGCGGGACATCCCAAAGCTTCAGCTTTGTGCCGATGCCCTTTTTCAGTGCATTGCGGTAAACCATCGTACCCCAAGCCACATCTTCTACCGGCATACCGCCGATGGAGTACACGATGATCTCGTCATCCTTCCGGTGCAGCGGAATGTTGCCCATCAGGATATCGCCCAGGTCATCCACCTGCTCCGGTTTCATCCTGCCCTCTGCAATCAGATCCATCACGTGAACTGCCGGAATCGGAACTGTATTGTAGGCGTTGGGCTTCATTTCCTCTTCCCATGCCTCATACAGCTTGATGTTGTCTGTCACGGTTCTTGCACGATGGATGATAAAGTCATCATCAAACCGAAGCGCTGCGGTAGAACTGATGAGTGCGCCGGGCTTGATCCACTCCTCCTTGATATACGGATACTGGCTAGGGTCTCCGGTAGGCGTTGAGGTGCTTGCCGAAACAATATCCGCATCCCGGACTGCCTCTTCCATGGTATCCACAGCATACACATTCACCTGGGGATATTCTTTCTTCACATGGGCAATGAACTTTTCCAAGGATGCCTTTCCTCTGCCCTTGACCTTAATGGTCTCAATGCCGGGACGGACTGCCATGATCGCTGCAAGCGCCGTCTTGCTCATGACACCCGGTCCGATAATGGCAGCCACCTTGGAATCCGGTTTCGACAGGTGCTTGTATCCCACGCCCGGAACTGCGCCGGTACGGTAAGCGGAAAGGATATTGGCGGACATATATGCCACCGGTGCGCCGGTATCCTTATCGTTCAGCGTCAGCATCAGAATGGAACGGGGCAGACCCTTTTCCTTGTTGGCACAGTTGGAACCGTACCACTTCATGCCTGCCATATCGAACACACCGCCCAGATACGCCGGCATCGCCATAAAGCGTCTGTCCGGTCCGTCTACCGGCATTTCCGGGAAAGGAGAGGACGGCGGAAACATGACCATACATCCGTGGGAATTGCCGTTTGCGCCGCCCATGCGATAGTCGCCCACCTTCATCAGCTTGAACATTTCTTCCATCGCATCAATACAGCCTGCCATATCCTTGACACCGGCTGCAACCATATCCTCTTCGTTCAGATACAAAAAATCAACTTCTGGATAGCTCATCTGAAATACCTCCTCCGGAACGCCGGCGCACGCCTGTGTGTACCGGAACGATTCCATGCAAACAAAATAAAAAAGGAGTTCAGATGTCTGATTCATCTGAACTCCTTTGTTCGAGTATTATCTTACCACAACAGGGCAAGAAAAAATTGTAAAAACCGGAACTAACTCTCAATTTTCTGGGTAAAGCCGACGCATTCACAGAAATTTGCACCTTCCGGCTCATCTGTTGCCTCTGTAAACGTCACCGTATACATGGCGTAGATCTTATTGCCGATCTGCTGATACCGTGGTTCTACTGTATAGTCCACAATATCCCAGGTCTGCTTTGCCTCTTCGATATACGCATCCAGCTTTTGCTGGAAATAGTCATAGTCGATAGGCGCAGACAGCGTGTTATAGCTGACACTGAGCTGACGCACTTCTCCTTTGCTGTCCACATCCACAATGGCAGAGAACGGCGCCTCGTTTTCCGGTGTAACAGCATCGTTGGTCACCAGATATTCGCTGCCGAAAGAGGAGACTTCCAGTTGGGTATCTTCCGCCAGCAGGCTTTCTGCCACATCGAGACTGCGCTGTTGGCGCTGCGCCATCGTGTATGCTGCCGTCATCGAACCGCTTTCTGCTTTTTCAGCTGTATCAGCATCGCCTTTCTCATACTTGCAAAGCCGTCCGTCAGCATCAAAACAGAACGTCTCGCCGTCTGCCGAAAGATAGCGGTCATAGGTCAGAACAGGGTCATTGTCTGCCGGATCTTCAAAGGAATATCCAATGGCGATATTCTGCGTTTCTGTGCCGTCATAAGTCAGATCAGAAATATCAAAATAAGGATTTGCCGTCAGATTCGTCTGAATGGTTTCCGGGACATCTGCACTGTTTTCCGCAGTTTCTTTCGCTTGTCCGCAGCTGCACAGCAGCAGCGTTCCTGTCAAAAGCAATATGCCGACTTTCTTCATGGCATCTCCTTTCCAGTCAAACGATCAGACCATCAGCATCCGGAACATCTCAATGACCTGTTCCAGAGTTGCCTCTCTGGGATTACCCGGATAGCAGGCATCTGCCAGAGCATCCTTTGCCAGCTGTTCCAGGTCCTCTTCCTTAATGCGTTCGTTTTTCTCCGGAATTCCCACATCCTTGGAGAGCTTGCGGACTGCGGCAATGGCTGCGTCACGATATTCCTCCTGGGACATGGTCTCGGTTCCCTCTACGCCCATTGCCTTGGCGATGGCACGATAGCGTTCGCCGGTATAGTCCCGGTTGAACTCCATGGAAATGGGCAGCAGCATTGCGCAGGCAACGCCGTGCGGTGTGTCATAGTGAGCGCTCAGCGTATGCGCCATAGAGTGGTCGATGCCCAGACCTACGTTGGAGAATCCCATGCCGGCGATGTACTGCGCCAGTGCCATGCCCTCTCTGCCGCTGGGCTTGTTTTCCACTGCATCCCGGAGATTCTCTGAGATCAGACGGATCGCCTCGATATGGAACATATCCGGAATTTCCCAGGCTGCCTTTGTGGTATAGCCCTCGATGGCGTGAGTCAGCGCATCCATACCGGTTGCGGCAGTCAGCCCCTTTGGCATGGAGGACATCATATCCGGGTCAACAATGGCAACTGCCGGGATATCGTTGGTATCCACACAGACGAACTTCCGCTGTTTTTCCACATCGGTAATGACATAGTTGATGGTAACTTCTGCGGCAGTGCCGGCTGTTGTGGGAACTGCAATGGTGGGAACAGCGTGATTCTTCGTCGGCGCAACGCCCTCCAGAGAACGCACATCCGCAAATTCCGGATTGGTAATGATAATGCCGATCGCCTTTGCGGTATCCATAGAAGAGCCGCCGCCGATGGCAACAATGGCATCCGCTCCGCACGCCTGAAAAGCCGCTACACCCTCCTGCACATTCTGGATGGTGGGATTGGGCTTGATCTTCGAGTAAACCGTGTATGCAATGCCGGCGTTGTCCAGAATATCTGTCACCTTTGCTGTCACACCGAATTTCAGCAGATCCGGGTCTGTTGCAACAAACAAGTGCTGATAGCCGTTGGTTTTTACTTCGTTGACGATTTCCTGAATCGCACCTTTTCCATGATAAGAAATGTTGTTCAATACAATACGATTTACCATAATTCATGCACCTCACGATAAAAGTTTCATTGGTACTGCCATTTCTGGTGTACAAACATATTATACATCATATTTCAAGAAATGTCAATACATAATGTGCAATATCTACAATCACTTTTTCCAATCATGCACGGGGCAATTTCAGATACAGCAGCGGATAGGGGTTTCCCTCTTCGTCGTGGTCAGTTCTTCGGTAGGTAACAAAGCCCAGGTGCTGATAGAACCCCACTGCCTGGGGATTTTGTTCGTTGACGGTCACTTCCCCGACGCCGTAATTCCGGATGGCGTATTCCAGCAGCTGTCTGCCCGACCCCTGTCCCCTTACTTCCGGCAAAAGAAACAGCATTTCCAGACGATTCCCCGTGATGCCCATAAAGGCGACCGGCTCGCCCGATGCCGTTTCCGCAGTCAGCAGGTGCTGCACGCTGTGAAATGCCGTGGGAACGTAGGTCTTGATGTGTTCGATCTCTTCCTCGGAGAGAAATGTATGCGTTGCCCGGACAGACTTCTCCCAGACTGCCAAAAGCGCCGTCACAAGCGGTGCGGTTCTGTCCTGTACTTCACGAATTTTCATAGCGGATTCCTTTCCCAAAAACAAAAGCCACCTCGCCGGGGAGATGACCTTTGCAATACTGTACTTTATTTTTTCGCATTTTTCGCATCCTGCCGGAGCAGTTCCATCCGGAGTGCCAGACAGGTTACTGCCAGGATGCCGATTCCGCCGCCGATGACCCATCCGACAACGATGTTCCGGACACGGTAAACCTCTGCATACGGTACTGTCGCCATAATGATGTAGTCACCGCTGGACTGATAGTGTACCATATTGGTCTTGCCGTCTGCATCTTTCACGTCAAACTTGCCCTTGTTGCGTTTCATGCTGCTCTTGTCAAAATCGGCTGTCTGTCCGATCAGATCCGTATCGGTGCAGCTGATATACTTCATGGTGTCCGCCTCCAGAATGGCGGTAGTGCCGGAAGAGTACAGCGGCATACTGGACGCAATGTTTGCCAGGTCTGCATCCTGCAAAAGCGAGACCACGGAATCCGCTGAAAATGTGATCTGCACCATGCCGTGTCCGCCGTCCAGCGACGATGCCGCCACGATGGTAGGCGTATCGGAATCCAGCAGGAACAGCGCATCGGTGTATACATCTTCTTCCAGATGTGACCGGAACTCCTCACGGATGGAAGTGCCTGCGCCGGACGGGTCGGTACTTGCCACCACATTGCCGTCTGCATCTGCAACGCTTATCATATCGGCGTTGACTGTGACACGCAGTTCTTCCAGCGTCCGGTCATCGGTGATGAACGAACTGTCCTGCGCCAGCAGCATGGCAATGGTTCTGGTTTTGGCGGAGTAATCCTCTTTGAATTCGTCTGTCAGCAGCTGGGTTGCGTTGTGGTTTTTCTCCAGATACGTCTCGATCGAGCCAATGTTGACATCGATCTGTGCGATCACATTATTCTGGCTGACAACGCCCACGGTATAGCCGGCTGCAATTGCCAGAACCGCAATGCAGACTGCCATGCTCAGCATGACCCAGCGATATAATTTCACAAATCGTTTTACCACTTTTGTAAAAACACACCTACCCTTTTCTGAAAGGCAGCACTGCGCAAAACCTGCGGATGCTGCCGAAAATATACTTTTGTTATTATAGCATATTCCGGCGCAGTTGTCCAGCATTTCCACTGAATTTTCACAAAAAAACAGGACAGGAGTTTTTGCTCCCGTCCTGTGATCTGTTTCAGATTCGTATACGATTCCGCAGTTACCGCAGCTGATGCTGCTTTTCTGCGAAGTATTGTTTGGTATCCATTGCCACAACGCCAGACAATGCAATCAATGCAATGACGTTCGGGAATGCCATCAGACCGTTAAAGACATCGGCAGTATCCCATACCGCCTCAACGGTCAGATACGGTCCAATGAAAACTGCCACGATGTACAGCCAGCGGAATGCCAGTGTCAGCGTATGGCTTGCCTTGCCACGCAGGTAGGTCAGACAGCGCTCAGAATAATAGCTCCAGCCCAGAATGGTGGTAAATGCAAAGAAGATCAGGCAGAGCATCAGAATGCAGGAAGAAACCTGTGCCGGGAACGGCAGACCGTGCTGGAACGCTGCGTCTGTGATCTGTACGCCCTGGAGATCCGGGTTCTGCCATGCGCCGGAAATGACGATGGAAAGACCGGTCATGGTGCAGATCACAATGGTATCAATAAAAGTACCGGTCATGGTTACCAGACCCTGGCGAACCGGTTCCTTGGTACGGGCTGCGGCAGCTGCGATCGGGGCAGAACCCAGACCAGCCTCATTGGAGAAGATACCTCTTGCAACACCCTTCTGCATTGCCACGATCATAGCACCCAGTGCGCCTCCGGCAACCGCATCCATACCGAATGCGCTCTTTACAATTTCCACAACAGCGTGGGGAATGACAGTCACATTGCAAATCATCATAATCAGACAGCAGAGCACATATGCCACTGCCATAAACGGTACAACTACCTGGGAGATCTGAGAGATACGCTTCAGACCGCCGATAACAACCAGCGCAACACAGATCGTGATAATCAGCCCCATGATGACTGTCGTCCAGGTATAGTCTGTGTCAAACAGTGTGAATGCGATATGCTCGCTCTTGGCATCAAAGAAGTTGTTTGCCGCAGAGGTAATGCCGTTGATCTGGGTAATCGTACCGATGCCCAGCAGTCCGGCAAGCACGCCAAACAGGGCGAACAGCTTTGCCAGCCACTTCCAGCGAGAACCCATACCATTTTCAATATAGTAGAACGGACCGCCCAGATAATGTCCCTCTTTGTCAACAGTACGATACTTGATGGCGAGGAAACCCTCGGCATACTTGGTCGCCATACCGAACAGGGCAGCAATTTCCATCCAGAACAGTGCGCCCGGACCGCCGGCAGCGATCGCAGTTGCAACACCGACAATGTTGCCGGTACCAATGGTGGCAGACAATGCGGTACAGAGTGCGCCGAAGCTGGTGACCTCGCCTTCACCCTCTTCTTCATTCTTTACCATGAACTTCAAGGCGAGACCAATGCGGCGCACCTGTAATCCACGGACACGAATGGTAAGCCAGATGCCGCACAGCAGGATCAGCAGGATCAGCGGAATGCCCCACACCCATGCGTCAATTTGTTTGATGACGTTTGTCAACGTTTCCATTTGTGTTCACTTCCTTTATTATTTTTCCGCAGATATGTGTGCAGAACGCCGGATGATAAAGGCGGCGAAATGCACCTTCTTTCTGCATATTCCGACACTGTCAGAAAAAAACATTTTTATTATACCATACTTCCGTATGGATTGCAAGAAAAATTGTGCAAAATTCCAAAAAAACTTTTTATCGCAATAGCATAGTACAAAAAAGCGTCCGGTACGACAGGACAGAAAAATCCTGCAACGCCGAACGCCATTGTTCGTGGTTGTTATTTTTTCCAAAGCGGAATTATCGGTTATCCACCTTTTCCGGAAACAGGTCATGATGGGTCAGTCTGTCCCATGCCACCTGTTCCCACTTGGTTCCCGGTCTGCCGTAGTTGCAGTACGGGTCAATGGAAATGCCGCCACGGGGCAGGAACTTGCCCCAGACCTCGATATATGCCGGCTCCATCAGCTGAATCAGATCGTTCATGATGATGTTGACACAGTCCTCGTGGAAATCACCGTGATTCCGGAAACTGAACAGATACAGTTTCAGCGACTTGCTCTCCACCATGATCTCCCGTGGAACATAGGAGATATACAGCGTCGCAAAATCCGGCTGCCCGGTGATGGGGCAGAGACTGGTGAACTCCGGACAATTGAACTTGACGAAATAATCCCGTCCCGGATGCTTATTCGGGAATGTCTCCAGCACCTCCGGGGCATAATCGCTGGAATACTTGGTGTTCTGATTGCCCAGCAGTGTGATATCGCCGGTTTCTTCTTTACTTCTTCCTGCCATTTCATTCACCTCCCAGTGCCGGATCCTGGATACCGTTTGCTGCGAAAGCCGCCGCACGGTCACGGCAGGTGCCGCAGACGCCGCAGGGCTTGTCTCCGCCTTCGTAGCAGCTCCAGGTCAGTTCATACGGTACGCCCAGTTCCAGACCCTTTTTCACAACGTCTGCCTTTGTCCAGGTGACAAAAGGCGCCTCAATGTGCAGCTGGTTGCCGCTGCCCAGATAGATTGCCTGGCTGATGGCATCGTTGAATGCAGTGCTGCAGTCCGGGTATGCGTTCCCGGCGGCGTCATCGCTGTGCGCACCGTAATAAATCACTTCGCAGCCGTTGGACAAGGCAATGCTTGCCGCACTGGACAGAAACAGACCATTCCGGAACGGCACATAGGTGGAAACCGGGCTGCCGTTTGTCTCCTGGAGCTGTTCTGCGTAAGTCTCCTTGGGAATCTCCTGGGTAGAACCGCTGAGCAGAGAGCAGTTGGAGTCCGCAAAAATCACGGACAGGTCCAGCTGCTGCCACTTTACGCCGTAGTGCGCCGCAATTTTTCCGGCAGCCTCTACCTCTTTCTGATGCTTTTGTCCGTAAGATACCGACAGCGCCAGCACCTGGTCTGCGCCGTACTTATCCACAGCAAGCCCCAGACAGGTTGTACTGTCTACGCCGCCGCTGAAAAGAACCAATGCTTTCATATGATCTATCCTCCTAGAGTAATTCCTGCAAAGCGTGATCCGTCTGGAATGCGCCGCAGAAGGTTTTCGTTGTGGTTCGAGATGAGACGTTGCGGATGCCACGAGCCGTCATGCAGCTGTGCGAGCCGGTGATGACTACGCCAACGTCCGGTGTTCCCACCGCCTCCATCAAAATCTCTGCGATATCCTGTCCCAGGCGCTCCTGCAATTGCAGACGCTTGGACGCCATGTCGCAGATCCGGGCAATTTTGCTCAGACCGATCACCCTGCCCCGTGGCACATATGCCACGTTGACTTTCATATCGTACATCAACGCCATGTGATGCTCACAATAACTGAACACGCTGATATCTTTCATGACCACTGCAGTCTGGGACTGGCTGGGAGAAGGGGCATCAAAGGTTTTTCCGAACATCTCAGCAATCTCATGATTGGAATACTGCACACCGGCAAAAATCTCCTCGTACATTCTCGCCACACGCTGCGGCGTCTCCCGCAAACCTTCCCGATCCGGGTCTTCGCCGATCGCTTCTAAAATGCCCCGGATATGTGTTTCAATTGCTTTTGTATCCATGCTTTTTACTCCTCATACTCCACGCTGCAAGGGATCCCAGATAAACTTATGCAGCTGCAGCTGCAGCCGTACTCCATTCAGCGTATGTTCTTTTAGGAATTCCACGATCTCCGCCGGTTCGATCGAGCCGAATACCGGGCTGAAAAACACGGTACAGCGGTCGATCAGACCATATTTCCGGATGATTTCCAGCGCCCGTTCCAGATCTGCCCGGCTGCCTGCCACAAATTTCACGGCATCCCGGCTGCGCAACAGGGAAAAATTCTCCGGCAGCATGGTCTGTTCCATGCCGCTCCCCGGCAGCTTATAATCCATGGTAAAGCACGGACGGAACGACAGGGACGCAAAAGGCTGGAGCGAAACGCTGCCGTTCGTCTCGATCTCCACCCGATAGCCCAGCGCACCCAGCGCCGTAATCAACTCATCAATGCCCGGCTGGAGCAGCGGCTCGCCGCCGGTCAG
>OGXH01000290.1_pt1 | contig 33233 bp, 33 predicted proteins | sample 1576241 | NCBI WGS metagenome assembly OGXH01 (sample SAMEA3541529, study PRJEB24748) | human gut metagenome | biome: human gut; feature: human-associated habitat; material: faeces | place: China | collected 2012
CCCATATTTTCAAGCTTTTCGGTTATAGCACTCTTATTCCAGTCCGAGCCGGAAACGCCGTAGCCGTCTTTAAGCACAATTTGTGCCAAACCGCTCATACTTATTCCGCCTATACCGATAAAATGTATATTTGCCGTCTTATCTATATCAGACATTTGAAATCTATTCATCATATATCCCCTCGTATCTCATATTAATATATTAATTATATACCTTTATCAACAAATTGAAAACCCTTTTTTATAAATTTGCCCAATTAAAAATCATATCTTGTAATTTTTTCGCCATTTTCACCATAAAATCTGTGAAAAGCACTTGACAAATTGAGCGAATTGCTATATTATTAAATTAGTAAAATTTGTCGGAAGGTGATGAAAAACATGGAAATTACAGACATCAGAATTAAAAAAGTAGCCAGCGAAGGAAAAATGAAAGCTGTCGCATCTGTTACATTTGACAATGCGTTTGCTGTCCATGACGTAAAGGTTATTGAAGGTCCGGAAAAGCTGTTTGTTGCTATGCCAAGCAGAAGAACTCCTGACGGTGAGTACAGAGATATTGCTCATCCGATAAACAGTGATATGAGAAATATGCTCGAAAGCCAGCTTAAGCAGCAAACGGGACTGACGCCTCAGCGTTACCTGAACCGCCTGCGACTGATGAAAGCCCGACATCTACTACGCCACAGCGAGGCCAGCGTTACTGATATCGCCTATCGCTGTGGATTCAGCGACAGTAACCACTTTTCGACGCTTTTTCGCCGAGAGTTTAACTGGTCACCGCGTGATATTCGTCAGGGACGGGATGGTTTTCTGCAATAACGCGAATCTTCTCAACGTATTTGTACGCCATATTGCGAATAATCAACTTCGTTCTCTGGCCGAGGTAGCCACGGTGGCGCATCAGTTAAAACTTCTCAAAGATGATTTTTTTGCCAGCGACCAGCAGGCAGTCGCTGTGGCTGACCGTTATCCGCAAGATGTCTTTGCTGAACATACACATGATTTTTGTGAGCTGGTGATTGTCTGGCGCGGTAATGGTCTGCATGTACTCAACGATCGCCCTTATCGCATTACCCGTGGCGATCTCTTTTACATTCATGCTGACGATAAACACTCCTACGCTTCCGTTAACGATCTGGTTTTGCAGAATATTATTTATTGCCCGGAGCGGCTGAAGCTGAATCTTGACTGGCAGGGGGCGATTCCGGGATTTAGCGCCAGCGCAGGGCAACCACACTGGCGCTTAGGTAGCATGGGGATGGCGCAGGCGCGGCAGGTTATCGGTCAGCTTGAGCATGAAAGTAGTCAGCATGTGCCGTTTGCTAACGAAATGGCTGAGTTGCTGTTCGGGCAGTTGGTGATGTTGCTGAATCGCCATCGTTACACCAGTGATTCGTTGCCGCCAACATCCAGCGAAACGTTGCTGGATAAGCTGATTACCCGGCTGGCGGCTAGCCTGAAAAGTCCCTTTGCGCTGGATAAATTTTGTGATGAGGCATCGTGCAGTGAGCGCGTTTTGCGTCAGCAATTTCGCCAGCAGACTGGAATGACCATCAATCAATATCTGCGACAGGTCAGAGTGTGTCATGCGCAATATCTTCTCCAGCATAGCCGCCTGTTAATCAGTGATATTTCGACCGAATGTGGCTTTGAAGATAGTAACTATTTTTCGGTGGTGTTTACCCGGGAAACCGGGATGACGCCCAGCCAGTGGCGTCATCTCAATTCGCAGAAAGATTAATTCGCCATGCCGATGCCGACGATGTTAGCGGCGACAATAATCACCACACAACCGAGGCTCAACACCGTTACCGGACGGCGTCCTGCATTGTTCCACTCTTTCAGCACCAGCCCGACGATACCGCCGCACAATACATAGAAACTCATATGCAGCATCCAACTGATGTAGTCATACTGCGCCGGAATGCGGGCGTGGCCCCAGGCATAGAAAAAGAATTGCAGATACCACATCAACCCGCCCAGTGTCGAGAGTAACACATTGTGAATGATCAGCGATTTTGCCAGCGAGAAGTCGGCTTTTAGCGACAAATCCTTCACTTTTGCCAGACGAATAAAACAGAAACCGAGGTTAATGATCGCGCCGCCGCCCATGATGACAACATAGCTTGGCAGAGCGACATACAGTGGATCGACGCCAAGTGCGGCAGCGGCTTCATGCATCGGTTTTGCGGCGTTCATCGCAAAGGACATCCCGGCAGAGAAAATGCCGCACATCACCGCCAGCACCAGCCCTTTTTTCAGATTGAACTCTTCGGCTTTAATGCCCATCTTGCGCTCTTTCAACTGCCCGGCGCGAGTTACAATCCCTACGCCAATCAGCGCCACCAGAACGCCGAGCAACGTCATGCGTCCGCCTTCGGTGCTAATCAACACATCGAAATTGCCGTTGATAATTGGCGTCATCAGCGTACCGACAATCAACGTAATGCCAATGGCGATGCCAATTCCCATCGACATGCCGAGATAACGCATGGTCAGGCCGTAGTTGATATTACCGATCCCCCACATAGCGCCGAACAGAAAAACAGGCAGCAGCGTAGAGAGACTAAACGAGCTGTAATACGCCCAGAAATTCGGTAGTAACAGGGCGCTGATGGCCCACGGCAGAATAATCCACGAAACAATCCCACCGACTGACCACATGGTTTCCCATGACCATTTTTTTACTTTTTTGAACGGAGCGTAAAAACAGGCTGCACTGGCCGCGCCGATCAAATGCCAAAATATCCCCATCGTAATCGCGTTACTCATCTTCTTATCCTCATCATTTTTCGTCGCGTCACATCTCCGACGAGATGAGTGTAAAAATCGTGCTGTCGATTAACCTTTCGCCTGTTGCCGCCGTTGTCGATTTACTGGCAATCACGGCATTAAGTGGGTGATTTGCTTCACATCTCGGGCATTTTCCTGCAAAACCATACCCTTACGAAAAGTACGGCATTGATAATCATTTTCAATATCATTTAATTAACTATAATGAACCAACTGCTTACGCGGCATTAACAATCGGCCGCCCGACAATACTGGAGATGAATATGAGCTATACCCTGCCATCCCTGCCGTATGCTTACGATGCCCTGGAACCGCACTTCGATAAGCAGACCATGGAAATCCACCACACCAAACACCATCAGACCTACGTAAACAACGCCAACGCGGCGCTGGAAAGCCTGCCAGAATTTGCCAACCTGCCGGTTGAAGAGCTGATCACCAAACTGGACCAGCTGCCAGCAGACAAGAAAACCGTACTGCGCAACAACGCTGGCGGTCACGCTAACCACAGCCTGTTCTGGAAAGGTCTGAAAAAAGGCACCACCCTGCAGGGTGACCTGAAAGCGGCTATCGAACGTGACTTCGGCTCCGTTGATAACTTCAAAGCAGAATTTGAAAAAGCGGCAGCTTCCCGCTTTGGTTCCGGCTGGGCATGGCTGGTGCTGAAAGGCGATAAACTGGCGGTGGTTTCTACTGCTAACCAGGATTCTCCGCTGATGGGTGAAGCTATTTCTGGCGCTTCCGGCTTCCCGATTCTGGGCCTGGATGTGTGGGAACATGCTTACTACCTGAAATTCCAGAACCGCCGTCCGGACTACATCAAAGAGTTCTGGAACGTGGTGAACTGGGACGAAGCAGCGGCACGTTTCGCGGCGAAAAAATAATCATTTGCCGCCTGCTGCAATGAGGCGTTTACGCCGCATATCAGCTTAAAAAATGAACCATCGCCAACGGCGGTGGTTTTTTTGTGATCAATTTCAAAATAAAAACAATGATCCGATAAAAATAAAACAGTGTTTCAATTGATGTGGTTTTGATCACTTTTATTGATTAAATGAATGTCTATCTTCGTTTCCATCAACACTGATGCTCCATTGAGGAATTACGCATCAGCCCTTAAAAATATGCCGACAGGTGATGGAAATGCAGATAAAACGCTCGATTGAGAAAATCCCGGGGGGGATGATGCTCGTCCCGCTATTCCTTGGCGCACTGTGCCACACCTTCTCGCCGGGGGCGGGGAAATATTTTGGATCATTCACCAACGGGATGATTACCGGTACGGTGCCCATTCTGGCGGTGTGGTTTTTTTGCATGGGGGCGTCAATAAAATTAAGCGCGACGGGAACGGTACTGCGTAAATCCGGTACGCTGGTGGTAACTAAAATTGCCGTCGCGTGGGTGGTTGCGGCAATTGCCTCGCGCATTATTCCGGAACATGGTGTTGAAGTTGGATTCTTTGCCGGACTTTCAACGCTGGCGCTGGTGGCGGCGATGGATATGACCAACGGCGGACTTTACGCTTCCATCATGCAGCAGTACGGCACAAAAGAAGAAGCTGGGGCATTTGTGTTGATGTCGTTGGAGTCCGGGCCGCTCATGACGATGATTATTCTGGGCACTGCCGGGATTGCCTCGTTTGAACCGCATGTTTTCGTCGGCGCAGTATTACCGTTCCTGGTGGGCTTTGCCCTGGGGAACCTTGACCCTGAATTACGAGAATTTTTCAGCAAAGCGGTGCAAACGCTGATTCCATTCTTTGCCTTCGCGCTGGGCAATACCATTGATTTGACTGTGATTGCCCAGACTGGTTTGCTGGGGATCCTGTTGGGTGTGGCAGTAATTATCGTGACCGGTATTCCGTTGATTATCGCCGATAAATTGATTGGCGGTGGCGATGGCACTGCCGGAATTGCCGCTTCCAGTTCCGCAGGGGCCGCGGTAGCGACACCTGTGCTGATTGCAGAAATGGTGCCTGCGTTTAAACCGATGGCTCCGGCAGCAACTTCGCTGGTAGCGACGGCGGTCATTGTGACTTCGATTCTGGTGCCAATTCTTACCTCTATCTGGTCACGTAAAGTCAAAGCCAGAGCAGCGAAAATCGAAATTTTAGGTACGGTGAAATAAACCTGCTTCCTTAATCCCCACAGCCGGATGAACTAACGTTCGTCCGGTTTGCTATTGAGTTCCTGCCTGGATACTTACCGCGAAAACAGCACGCCTGACATAAAATAAATATGGTCTAATGGGGAAATTTCTCGTGGAGAGGGAACAGATGCGATATCCGGTTGATGTATACACAGGCAAGATTCAGGCTTATCCCGAAGGCAAACCCAGCGCAATTGCCAAAATCCAGGTTGATGGTGAGTTGATGCTGACGGAGCTGGGGCTGGAAGGTGACGAGCAGGCGGAGAAAAAGGTTCACGGCGGGCCAGACAGAGCGCTGTGTCATTATCCTCGTGAGCATTATCTCTACTGGGCGCGGGAATTTCCGGAACAGGCGGAGTTGTTTGTTGCGCCTGCGTTTGGTGAAAACCTCTCAACCGACGGCCTGACGGAAAGTAATGTTTATATGGGCGATATTTTCCGCTGGGGAGAGGCATTAATTCAGGTCAGCCAGCCGCGCTCGCCTTGCTATAAACTCAATTACCATTTTGATATCAGCGATATAGCGCAGTTGATGCAAAACACGGGTAAAGTGGGGTGGTTGTATAGCGTGATAGCGCCAGGGAAAGTGTCTGCGGACGCGCCGCTGGAGTTGGTTTCCCGTGTCAGCGATGTGACCGTGCAGGAGGCTGCCGCCATCGCATGGCATATGCCGTTTGATGACGATCAGTATCACCGTTTACTCTCCGCTGCCGGGTTATCGAAAAGCTGGACGCGAACGATGCAAAAGCGCCGACTGAGCGGCAAGATCGAAGATTTTTCCCGCCGGTTGTGGGGAAAATAACCCCCGGAGTGTAGGCCTGATAAGACGCTATCAGCGTCGCATCAGGCATCCTGCTCAAATGCCGGATGCGGCGTAAACGCCTTATCCTGCCTACAAATGCGGAGTTTAACTCCGCTTATACAGCGGCAACCAAATCACCAGCCGTAAACCGCCCAGCGGGCTGTCTTCTGCCTTCACCCAGCCACGATGCTGCTGAATGGCGGTTTCAACAATCGCCAGCCCCAATCCTGTACCGCCAGATTCACGATCGCGTGCTTCATCGGTCCGATAGAACGGACGGAAAATCTGTTCGCGATCTTCCGGGCTAACGCCAGGACCATCGTCGTCCACCGTAATGGTGATACCGTCTTTATCTACCGCAAAGCCCACTTCAATCTTCGTATGGGAATAACGCAGAGCATTACGAACAATGTTTTCCAGCGCACTTTCCAGGGCGTTCGGATTGCCGTACAGCGGCCACGGCCCAGGCGGGAAGTTAACTGTCAACGACTTGCCCATTTGCTCGGCTTCGAACGCCGCGTTATCCAGCACTTCACTCCACAACTGGTTGGCTTTGATGGTTTCGCTAACCAGCGCGTTTTTTTGCTGATTACGTGACATCACCAACAGATCGTTGATCATGCTGTCCAGACGTTGCGCTTCGGTTTCAATACGCTCCAGTTCCTTGCTTTCACCGCTACGACGGCGCAGTAACGCCGTACCCAGTTGCAGACGCGTCAGCGGGGTGCGCAGCTCGTGAGAGATATCAGAAAGCAGACGCTGCTGAGAGGTCATCATGCGCTCCAGCGCGGTGACCATCTGGTTAAAACTGGCACCTGCGGCAAGGAATTCCTGTGGCCCCGCTTCCAGTTCCGGGTGCTGGCGTAAGTTTCCCTGGGCAACTTCATCGGCAGCGTTTTTCAGCTTACGCGCCGGTTTTGCCAGACTCCAGGCCAACCACAACAGCAGCGGCGTACTGACCAACATGGTGACAATCAGCAGTAATAGCGGGCGGTCAAACAGTAAGTTAATGAAATCGGATTGAGAACTGCTGGCCGGACGAATCAGATAAAGTTGGTAATTATCTTCGCCATCACGCACGGAGAACGGACCGACCAGTTCCACGCGGCCATACTTTTTCTTCTGCGGATGATCGGCGTTATCGGCCTGACCAATAAAGTTACGAATGATCTGCATTTCGCTGCGTTCAGCGCCGATCACGCGGCCTTCGGTGGTCACCAATAACAAACGCTGTCCTGGCGGTGCCCACTTATCAATCGCCCGGAACAGACGCCGCCACCACATTAAATCGTTGGGCGGATCGTTCGCCAGCTCCGCTTCGACATGCTGCTCAATCATCAGCCCCTGACGCTGTTCGCTATCCAGAAGCTCGGTCATCTGGCGTGAATCGAGCTTGGGTAACATCAAAACCAACATCAACACCAGCGCCAGCGTCAGCCAGAAGATGGCGAAGATGCGCGCGGTTAAGCTGCCTATCATGAAGCAGAAACCATCAGATAGCCGCGACCACGCAAGGTTTTAAACCACGGGTGACCATCTTTACGATCCGGCAGTTTACGACGCAGGTTGGAAATGTGCATATCGATAGCGCGGTCGAAAGGCGTCAGGCGTTTGCCCAGCACTTCCTGGCTTAAATGTTCACGGGAAACCACCTGACCCAGATGCTGTGCCAGCAAATAGAGCAGGGTAAACTCAGTACCGGTTAACTCCAGCGTTTGCCCGTCGAAGCTGGCTTCCTGACGGCCTGGATTCAGCACTAAGGCATCAACTTCCAGTGTCGGTGAACCGTTGTCGTTGTTTTGCTGTTGCTCGCTCCAGTGCGAACGGCGCAGGATCGCGCGAATACGTGCCACCAGCTCACGATCATTAAACGGTTTCGGGAGATAGTCATCTGCGCCCAGCTCAAGGCCGAGAACGCGATCAAGTTCACTGCCGCGCGCCGTCAACATAATGACAGGCGTCTGGTGTGTCTGGCGAAGTGCTTTTAATGTGTCGATACCATTTTTCTTCGGCATCATTACGTCAAGCAAAAGTAAATCAATGCTGTCGTCCAGAAGATCAAGCGCCTGTTCCCCATCGTGGGCAACAATCACGTTGAAGCCTTCCATCTCGAGCAGCTCCTTTAATAGGGAAGTCAGCTCTCGGTCATCATCAACTAACAGGATTTTATTCATTGTTTAAATACCTCCGAGGCAGAAATTACGTCATCAGACGTCGCTAATCCATGACTTTACGTTGTTTTACACCCCCTGACGCATGTTTGCAGCCTGAATCGTAAACTCTCTATCGTTGAATCGCGACAGAAAGATTTTGGGAGCAAATGATGCGCATAGTTACCGCTGCCGTCATGGCCTCAACGCTGGCAGTCAGTTCATTAAGCCACGCTGCTGAAGTCGGTTCAGGCGATAACTGGCATCCGGGTGAAGAACTTACGCAGCGCAGTACGCAGAGCCATATGTTCGACGGCATAAGTTTAACCGAACATCAGCGTCAGCAGATGCGAGATCTTATGCAACAGGCCCGGCACGAACAGCCTCCTGTTAATGTTAGCGAACTGGAGACAATGCATCGCCTTGTCACCGCAGAAAATTTTGATGAAAACGCTGTGCGCGCACAGGCAGAAAAAATGGCGAATGAGCAAATTGCTCGTCAGGTTGAGATGGCAAAAGTCCGCAACCAAATGTATCGCCTGTTAACGCCGGAGCAGCAAGCGGTTTTAAACGAGAAACATCAACAACGAATGGAGCAGTTGCGTGACGTGACGCAATGGCAAAAAAGTTCATCGTTGAAGCTATTGAGTAGTAGCAACTCACGTTCCCAGTAGTAAACCCTGTTTTCCTTGCCATAGACACCATCCCTGTCTTCCCCCACATGATGTGGGGGTTTTTTTTATCAGGTACTTAGAAAAAATCCCTTATAAATCAACCTTTCTTGCAACTGCCATAAGCAGTTACAAGAAGGATATAGCGTTACGGGTGTAGACAAGATGTAGACAACATTGTCACACCGCCAACCCGCCGCCGAGAGGGTTTAACGTTACTGCGTGTTGCAGGTAATCAGGTGCAAGGTGAGCATAAACCATCGTCTGTTGTATGCTGGCGTGCCCCAGAATTTGCTGTAACGCAATAATGTTCCCCCCGTTCATCATGAACCAGCTTGCAAATGTATGCCGAAGCACATGCGTGGCCTGCCCGCGTGGTAAATCGGGCTTAACCTGTCTGAGCCGTTCGCAGAAGTTTTCATAGTCAACTTTGAACAGTGGCCCGGTGTCGCTGGTCTTGATCTCTTTCTCCAGTTCTTCCGATATGGGAACCGTGCGCTTTTTCCCATTTTTGGTCTTAAGGAACGTCACGCGCCCGTGATTAACCTGCTCACCGCGCAGCGTGCTGCCTTCACCCCAGCGTGCGCCAGTGCTGAGGCATAGCAGTGCTACGCGTCGATCGTCGCCGGTCAGAGTGTCCAGTAATTTGCTGATCTCTGATTTGGCGAGATAGGTCATAGCTGGGGGCGCTTCTTTCAGTGGTTCCAGACCCTTACAGGGGTTATCCTTCCTGAACTCTTCCAGCTTTATCAACGTGCTGAACATCCCGGACAAACGGTAAATATCCCGATTGATCGTTGCTGCACTGATACCGTCTTCCAGCCTTTGGCTTCGGTGCTGTGCAATCATTCGCTTGTTCAGTCGGTTAACGGCTGGATCACCCAACGCCCTGATCGTTTTATTCAGGTGCCGTTTTTCAATCTCGCCATTTTCCTGAGTCTGTCCATACAGCAGCCACCAGGTATCTAACAACTCGCTTAAGGTGCGGCGGTCAACGCTCGCGCCCAGCCATTCTTTTTTGTCGGCGTTGGCTAGTACATAACGCTCAAAAAGAACTGCCTCTTGTTTCTTCTCAAATCGCCTGCGGATACGTTTTCCGTTACGTCCGCGCGGCCATACGTCCACTTCATATTGACCACCTTCGAGCTTCTTAATCGACATAAGAAAGCCCTCTGGCGTTTATTTCTCCATCCTGATAACAGATAGTGAAAATGTAATGTTTATAAACGGTTAACCAGTTTGTTTCTCGGAGCGGTCTGATCCAGTTGACTCTGGCCCAATGTGTGCGAGGGCCGGTGCGATTTGACCAGCTTGAGGGGCGGTCTTATCTGTCATGAGCCAGAGCGTGTATTTTGCAAAGCGGGGATGTTGTGTGATCTTTAACAAGATTTCACTACCAACGCCTTCTCTTCTCCCCATCTCGTAATGCTTTTGAGTGCCTGCCGGAATACCTGTCAATTCAAAGAATTGAGTTCTGGATAGCCCTTCTGCATCCCTTATAGCTCGAATTTTTTCCCCAATCCCGCTTGACTGGGTCTCATTTGATACCATATTCTTCTCCTTGTTGGGTCTCAATTGATACCATTAAGATGAAATGGCAACCGCCAATATAAGCAGTTACAAGCCGAAATAAGCGCCTAGCGCCAATGGGGATTATGACACATGACTGAGAAAGATTTAGAGGGGTTCATTGAAGTGCGTCACGCCGTTGACGCAGTTCCATACCCAAAATTCGCCGAGTTAATCGGTAAGAAGCCCGCCACGGTTAAGAGCATGATTGAAGACGGTAAGTTGCCGATCATCCCGTGGAAGAACCCGGACAGCCTGGGCGCCCGTGCTGAGAACTGGATCTATATTCCTGAGTTCAACCGCGCAATGCGTGACGCCTACTACAACCGTCCGAGAGAGCAGCGCGACGCTTGGTTGCTGTGGATCGGTCTTTGAGGTTATCGCGATGAGCCAGAAAACAGCCAACCACGAAAACCGGGTGCGTGAATGCAACGACATTCTGGACACCCATTTAAAAGATATGCAAACGGGCTTCATGATTCGCACCAATAGCGGCGAGTTTATGATCAGGGATAAAAAGCTGATTAAGAAAATAACCAAAGACGTGGCCCGCCATGTTGATGGTGAATTGCTTAAATTGGGAATGTGAGGGGGCTTTTGTGGCTGTGCAATTAATACAGTTAAGTCGTCATTCATATTTATATCGTGGCTTCACTATTCAGAAATGCCCGCGTAATCCTTTTACGTTTAAGCACTCTTATCGTATTTCCAGCAATGGCGATTATTATGGGCGTGACTTTGCTTTAGCGGAAGCCATGCGCACGGTTGATCAGATGTATAAGCAAGGGGGCAGTAATGCACGATGAAGGCCCATCACTGGCAAGCCTGCTTAAGCACGGGTGCCAGGTTACACACTTCAAAAACTCACGCGGCTGGCTGGAAACACCAGACGGAAGATTTTTTAAGCCCGAACCGGCGAAGGTTCAGTTTATCAAAGGTAAAAATAAACCATTTATTTATACCCAAAGAATAAATAAAGGCTTCCTGCTTACACTGGCTGAATTATTTAAAAAGCTAATTAAGTAATTCGGTTTTAAAAAATCAACTCTGTTTTCTCCGCCTCTTTATCAAGTGGCGGCGGTTCAACTCATTCTTTTTTTGAGGAAGAGATTATGACCAGACGTGATCAATATAGCTTCATTTTGCATGTTCTTTTACCTGCTATCGAAAATGAAGGCTTAACCATTAAAACCCGCCGTGATGGTGAGTTAACCCTTTCTGCCACTGGATCAGTAACCACAAATTTTATCAGCACCCTGCGCCAGCACTGCATTGAAGAATTGCAGCGCCCTTCTATTCCAGCTTCCCATTACGGAGTCCTGTAAAATGATCCGCCCGTTCATCAAATGGGCAGGGGGTAAAACCCGTGTCCTCCCTGACCTGCTGCCGCATCTTCCTAAAGCCGACTGCCTGATCGAACCGTTCGTAGGCGGCGCATCGGTATTTCTGGCGACTGAATACCGCCGCTATGTGCTGGCTGATATCAACCCGGATCTTATTAACCTGTATCGGGAAGTCACCCGTTACCCGGACTTAGTGATCGATGCGGCCCGCGAACTGTTCAACAGCAAGAATAGCCCGCAGGGGTACAACGAAGTCCGAGCCGCGTTCAATAAGCAGGTAGGTACGGTAAAAAGCGGTGGGTTGCGTTATGGCGTAGAAATGGCGTGCATCATGCGCGCTGCTCAATTCCTGTATCTGAATCGCCACGGTTATAACGGCTTATGCCGCTACAGTCGTAAGACCGGCTTTAACGTGCCGTTTGGCAAGTATAAGAGCGTCTACTTTCCTGAAAATGAAATCCGCCTGTTTGCAGAAAAGGCCAACGATACAAAGGCAATATTTCTTTGCGCGCCGTTCCAGCGTTCTCTACAGGTCGTCACGGGTGGCGATGTTCTCGTTTACTGCGATCCGCCTTACCTGCCTGAAAGCAAAACAGCCGATTTTACCCAATACCACACCGAACCATTCACGGAAGACAACCACCGCCAGTTAGTCCAGGCACTGCTGGAAGTTAACCGTAAGCATGGCGTGAAGGTCGTCATTTCCAACAGCGACACCGAAGCCACCCGCGCGATTTATCAGCCTTTCAAGATGCACGAAATCAGCGTGCAACGTTCCGTCAGCACTGACAAAGACAACCGCCAGAAGGCCAAAGAAGTGATCGGCGTGCTGCCTGTCTGCGACTGCTGCGGGCGTTACGGCGGCGGTTGCCCTGATTGTGGCGCCGTAATGGGTGATGCGACCTACAACGCGATGGTTGCGGCGGGCACGTTTGACGATCAGGAGGCTTTTTAATGGCAAAAATCTATATCGCTGGCCCTATGAGCGGTTTGCCTGGATTCAATCGGCAGGCCTTTAACCGTGCAGCCGGGCACGTAGTGCGACGCGGAAACGTTGCCCTTAATCCGGCGATTTTGCCGGATGGATTAGAGCAGGCGGAATACATGGGTATTTGCTTCGCCATGTTGCGTTGTGCTGACGGGATCTTCTTGCTGGATGGCTGGCAGCAGTCTGCCGGAGCCAGGGCAGAGCGCGCGCTTGCTGAAAAGTTAGGGTTGGATATTCAGCACCAACTGATTGATCGGCTGGAGGGGGGGGGTCATGATTTCGCTTCATGATGGAGATGCCTCTTTCGCCTCATCTTTTACGAAGGTTGTTTATTCTGAGGATGGCAAACAGTGCTTTTCGGCTGGGTTTAAGCCAACCAAAGGTAAAAAATTCGTTGTCCTCCTGTTGGGTGAGGTGGATAAAACAGCGATTGATTATGATCTTGAAGCTGCATTAAACCGGCTTGGCTTTTACCGGAAAGAAGATAACCGGTAATGAGTGAAGCCCGTGGCCGTCGCGCCCCTTCTCCACCTCCACCGTTTCCGGGTAGCACTGACAATGCTATTCCTTACGCTTATGGGGGAAACAAACCATACCAGCCTATTGGCGTTGATGTAGCGCCGGGGCTGGATGGTTTCGACTATCTCACGCCGGACGGCACCCGCAAGCATATTGCGTTGAGTGAACTGGTAGCGGAGGACGAAAAGCCGGAGCGCAGCAAGCTGCTGCGTCGCCGTCTGGCTTCCCTTCCGCAGTATATCCGCCGCCACTTTGCCGCGAAGCTGGATGAACTGGACGCGAAAGACCGCAAAGCGGCAGATCACTGGCTGGTTAATACCTTTGAGCGCCACGTATTAACGCGTATTGATAGCGTGAACAGTGTTTACCAGCCTGACACTGTGATGCCCGGCATTCTGCTGCCAATCCGCGATCAGCTTTTCCGTATGCTCTGGGCAGGGAAGAAAGAGTTAAAAAGACTGGCTTATACGCTTGCCGATATCTTTACGAGCGAGTTTATACGCGAGTCCGATCACCAATTGGCGCGCACCGGCGATCCTGAGTTCGCGGCGCTTTCTGGCTATGGCCGTATTGCGTCGCTGGCGGTGCATCTAAAAACGCCGATCCCCGGCTGGACAGCGTATTGCAATGAAGAACTTGAAGCGGAGGACGCGTTACGCGCGGTTCTCCGTCTTGAGTCACCGCAATGGTGGTTAAACCGTCTGCGCCGTATCCATGCCCGGTGGCGTGAGCATTTGATGATCGCAGCGGGATACGTCCAGAAAAAATCTTCTCCATACAGTAGCGCCCCGTGCCTTACGGAATGGCTGGCCCAGAAAAAGGCTAACCGTGAATACCTTAAGGCTATGGAACTGGAAGACCAGGACACGGGCGAGCGCATTTCCCTGATCGATAAAGTCGCCGGCAGTGTTGCCAATCCGGCCAACCGTCGCCGCGAACTCATGACGAGAATGCGCGGATTTGAAGATCTGGCGAAGCTGGAAGGGCTGGCCGGTGACTTCTACACGCTGACAGCGCCTTCCCGCTATCACGCTATGCAGCATAACGGGCGCCGTAATAACAAATACTGTGGCGCGTCGCCGCGTGAGACACAGCAATATCTTTGCAAAGTCTGGGCGAGAACCCGCGCCGCATGGAAGAGAAAAGGGATCCGTGTTTTCGGCTTTCGTGTTGTTGAACCGCATCACGATGCAACGCCGCACTGGCACTTACTTCTTTTCATGCGCCCGGAAAAGGTCGAACAGGCGCGCGATATCTTCCGAAAATATGCCCTGAGAGAAGACGGCAACGAGCCGGGAGCGTGGGAGCACCGCCTTGAATTTAAACCGATTGATGACGCTTTAGGCAGCGCAACCGGCTACATAGCGAAATACATTTCGAAGAATATCGACGGCTTCGCGCTGGATGGTGAGAAGGACGACGAAACCGGGGAAGACCTGAAAGAAATGTCACTCCGCGTTAGCGCGTGGGCGTCGCGCTGGTCGATTCGCCAGTTTCAGCAGATCGGCGGTGCGCCGGTCACGGTATATCGCGAACTTCGCCGCCTGGGCAATCGTGAACTTGTTTTACACCCTGAACTGGAAACCGCACGGCAAGCCGCTGATGCAGGCGAGTGGGATAACTACGTATTAGCCCAGGGTGGCCCGTTGGTTGAGCGCGATAATCTGCGTATCCGTCTGAACTATGAAACCACTGAAAACGGCAACGCCTACGGCGATGACGTCCAGCGAATCACCGGTATCTATTGCCCGATTACGGGCAATGACTCTTTGATCTTCACCCGCACCACTCAATACAAAATCGTGCCGAAGCGCCAGAGCGCTGACGGTGTGGCCGTTGACGTTGGTTTTTCAGGCGGCAACGCCGCCCCTCGGAGTTCTGTCAATAACTGTACGCGGGATCCCGCGGCAGGTGCTGACGGTGTTGAACATGCCGATCACGAAGTGGGCGAGACGGTGAATTTTGATGCGCTTTCACGGCAGGAAAAGCGAGAACTGGCACAGAGGCTAAGTGACGATGTGCGAAGTAAGCGGAAAAAACGGCCACCGGAACGGGAAGACGGGGCCGGGATATCCGTGAAAGAGCAGCAGATCAGTGAACTGCTGGCGCTGCGTGGGATTGATGCCAGCGCCGGAATGGTCAGATCGATGATGGCCGGTGCGTCAGTGGCGTGCGGCGATCTTGTTATGACAGTGCAGGATGGGCGGCTGGTATCGCGCAACCGCGCCGCGTCGGGGCTGGATAAGCTGCCGTCGCAGGTGATGGCGGCGAAGCAACAGACAAATAGTCTTATTAACCGAATGAAAAAAGCCTTTAACGGTGCGTCATAACAGCGTGCCGGGGCTTCGCTTATTCATTTTCAGAAGAAACAGGAGTGACAGCATGAGCAAAATTACCAGAGAACGCGCAGCAAAAATTGCAGCAGGCGGCGGATATAACTTTGATGAGGTGGAGGAGCTGGCGCGTATCGCGCTGGCATCGCTCGAAGCGGAGGAGTCAGGGCGAAATCCCGTGCTGGCCTATGCAGACAGTTACCGCGATATGGCTAAGCAGGGTGTTGAATCTATTCCTGTATGGAGCGTAATTACCGATCTGGAAAGAAATATCGCCCCGCTATACTCCGCCCCGCCAGCGCCGGTAGTTCCGGCAGAGCTTCATCCTGATACGCTGAAACTGGTGACCGACTTCAGCTCCGCCCTGGCTGAGAAGTTGTACAAGGCTCAATTAAAATATGGCTATGACGCGGACTGGAAACAAGATGGTTGGCCAAGCCAATGCCAGGCAGACTTTCAACAGCATATAGCTAAGGGAGACCCCCGGGATGTTGCCGCTTACTGTGCATTTATGTGGTATCACGGCTGGAAAACTGAGCCAGCGCCGGTATCGCTGCCTGACGAGCAACATAGCGAACGCTTCAACTGGACACTTGGGCAGTGGGCTGAACATGTTGGGGGTCATTACCAGGGAAATGATCCGGCAAACTATTACGAGTTCGGCTCATTCATGGCGGTCGCTGCAATGCTGTGCCAATTCGGCATCGTTCAGCAAAAAATTGGATGGAACGCCTGCCGCGCCGCCATGGTTAACGCAGGCCAGTGAATGGCTTTGCGGGAGTGCTGAAAATCAGTGCAAAATTTCGCGCAAAACCGCACAAATTTTATGATGGTGATTTTTCAGGAGCAGACCAGACGGGGCGGGCCTTCCGCTGGTCTGCACATTTGCACAAAAAAGCGGGGTTTCTGCGTGCGGGCGAGGCGGGGGAATGAGCGCGCGCTGAGGGGTGGGATAGGGTCGGTATTATCTGCGCCGATTTTCGCGCCGCTGCGCCTCGCTGCTGCGTCGTTTTCGGTTCGCCGTGGTGGGTTGAGGAAAAAGAAAAGCCCCTGCCAGCAGGCTGCTGAGGGGCTTACGTGCGGTGTGGTCAGTTATGGCCGTGTAGGACTTTGCGCGGTGGTGGTGGGTGTGTCCGGGCTGGCGTCAGATTGCTGCCTGCAACAGTGCGTAAGGGTTGAAGCGCACCACGTCGATCCCCAGCCAGTCGTTTAACTCTTTCAGGCTTTCTTGTATCGGGGCCAGTTCGTTGATGGAAAACACCTTCGCCGCTTTCTCTACGTCGCCGAAGCCACCGGAGTTATTCGGCATTACCCCCATCAGAACGGGCGGCACGCGGTGCGCGGCTAACAGGTCGTCGCGGGTGGCGTCTTTGATGCCGGTAAACTCATCCTTCGCCGCCACCTGGCTGAACGGCATAATTTGCAGGCCGTCTTTTTTCCCGCCCGCCGCGTAGACAAACAGGTTTTTAAAAGCACCGTTGCCGCGTGCATCTTTCAGCGACTTCTTAAGCTTTTCCACATCGTTATTATTCGCCACCGGGTCAGTGAGGTAGACGATCACACCCGCATGACTGCCGTTAATGTAGTAGTTGCGGCGGAACACCGTTGCTTCACCGTTCAGCATGGCGCTTTGTAGCGCGGCCAGATATTCCGGCGCACCGTAGATGTCAGTTGATGTTGAGTCCTTAGCCAAGCGTTTGTGTATTACCCCGGCTATGTTAGCGGAGTTAGCAAACGATAATACGTTAGATTTTGCCCCGGAAATCGTTAATGAAAATGTTGTATCTCTGTCTGCATACCGAATGAAAACCGCTTAATTTGGTTGTGAAGAAATCCCGCTTTGGCGGGATTTTTTTATGGGAGAACGGCTGCACAATAGTGCACAAATTCGCACAATTTTTTTGATGCAATTTATACCCTTTCCGCCCTGTGGCTGCGCGGTCTGGCCCCGGATCGGCAAATGCACAAAAAACGAAGCAAATGTCGCGCGCAGGTGACGGGGGAACAGCCCACGCGACGGAGGGTCGGGAGGTGATGCCTTTAATTGCCATTCTCCGGCCTTTTTCGCCTTCTCTGCGCGTTTTCTCACTTCTGGATGTGTGCGGGGTAAATTGCAGATTGCGCCTGCCAGAATGGCGCTCATGCGCTCTGAGTGAGGGGCGTTAAATGCTGCACTGAGTGGTGATCAGGTGGTGGCCGGTAATGCGGAGATTGAAATTACTGAAGGAGAACCGCCGCAGGATGTACGGCGGTTAGAGCGGGTTACTCGTCTTTGAGCAGAGCGTAGGGATTAAAGCGGATCACTTCCTGACCGAGCCAGTCATTGACGCCCTTCATTGCTTCCATCACGGGTAACATTTCGTTGATGGCGAAGACGCGCGCGGCCTTCTCAACATCACCCAGCGAGCCGTTGCCTTCCGGCATTGCGCCCATCAGCTGCGGCGGGATGCGGTGAGCGTCGCGCAAATCGTTGCGCGTTGCTGATTTGATGTTAAGAAACTCATCCTTTGCCGATATCTGGCTGAAAGGCAACAGTTGCACGCCGTCCTTGCCGCCGCCCGGCGCGTGGATCAGCACGTTTTTGAAGGAGCCTTTCCCTCTGGCCTGCGACAGCGTTTTTTGCACCACCTTTATGCTTTCCTGATCCACCTTCTCCGAACCAACATAGAGAATACATCCGGCATGTGATCCGTTGTCGTAATAGAGTTTGCGGAACTTATCGGCGGAATGTGACAGGCTGGCGGACAGCAGCGCCCCCATATATTCAGGCATACCGTAGATTTCCTGATGAATGTCCGGGTTCATGATGTGGCAGACTTCGCCCGCCTTGAACTCGTATTCATCCTTCCACTGCCGGATAAACCAGTAGGTATCAAGGTCGCTTCCCCGTCGCGTGTTCAGGGCCAGAACATGCTTAAGTTTGAGCGGGTCTCCCAGGCGATTAGATCGACGCTCAAGATAGGCATTGCCGAAGACAAACCAGTCCAGTGCAAACGCAGAGAACGCCTGACGTGAGAGTAACGGGTGAGGGATATAGCACCCGGTCAGCACATTACGTTTGAAATAAAGCGCCGACTGATGCAGCGGGGATTGTGCGAACGCGCGGGTTAACCCTCTCCAGTCTATTGGTGTCTCGTAGTACCGGCCATTATCGACGCAGCACATACTGTCCAGCAGATCATAGCCGTCTGTTACTGAATATGGCCCGTCAAACGTGAAGGCGCTGAGCGCCGGATCGCTTCTGAGCGCGTCAGAGATATCAGGCTGTCCGGCACTGCCACTGCTGGCAGTGTGTTTGTTTTTGTAGGTGCGCTTCTTCATCAGAACTCCATAGCAAACCCGCCGCTGCCACTCTCCTGGCCCAGCGGTTCGTTAATAATGGCGAGCATATTCGCCCAGGCTAAATCACCGTGGCTGACGCCGCGTGAGCGGTCAGTGTCATAGGTGATGAATCCGCCAGGCGTCTTTACCTTGCGAACAGAGTTAAAGGCGTTGATCAGGGCGCGTTCGCTGCGGTCATATTCCCAGCGACCGGCGCGGATCAGCTGTAGCATTTTCAGCACCAGGGCGCGCTTAGACGTCATTGACATGGTGTAGGGCATCGCCATCGGGAAAAACTTCTTCACTATCTGGTAAACGGCCTCACCGTTACCGCCCGTCACGTCGATACCGACATGCTGGACGTTGTATTTGAAGGTGAAGTTTTCGATAACTTTTGCCTGCTCTTCAAACTCAAGGCCGCGCACCTGTTCCGTTTCCACCGTACGGAATTTACCGCCCGGCACCAGTGGCGGAACCACAACGCAAATCGCGCCGCTGTCACCGTTGCCGCTGCTGCCGTTGGCGTCATAGCCTATCCAGACCGGGCGATTACCCATCGGCCTGGACGCGAAAGGCTTCCAGTCCGGCCATTCGTCATAACCATCTGCCCCGCAGCCAATCAGTGCGTTAAGGTTGAAGGCTGACTCGCCATCGCGAACGAACTCGCACATGTACAGGTTGCGGAATTCATCCTCGCTGTTTTCATCCTGAATCTCTTCAAGGTCGGTATATTCCCAGCCGTGGTCTATCACATCCTTCAGGGTGACAATCTGACGCCAGGTTTTATCTGGGCATAACAGCCCGCTGTTCAGCGTTTTCCAGCCCACATCAAACGCTTTGCGCTGTGCCTTCGGGCGTTTCTCATTCCAGCGATCGCCCGTCCAGAACGGGTAGGCCTCATGGGTCTCGCCTGACGGCGTGGAAAAGTAGGTACGCGTCAGCCCCTTCAACGTTGCCATCGCACCTGCAACCTTTCGCAGGTTGGTGAAGTTGCTGACCCAGAAGAATTCGTCAAACTTCAGGTTGCCCGTATATGACTGTGCCGTCGCTGCGGACGTGCCGAGGAAATGCAGCTCTGCGCCGTTACTCAGTACGATTTTGTCACCGCCCTTAAGCTCAACGTCCACCTCTTCCGCCATCTTCTGAATGAATCCCCTGAACTGGTGCGCCTGACGGCGGGATGCAGACAGAAATATCTGGTTGCGCTGGTACGGGTATTTCACATCATCGCGCAGCGCATCAAGCAGCGCGTGGAGTACGACCTCGAAATGATCAAGGAGCTGGGCTACTGCCCGGGCATCGAGAACTACTCGCGCTACTTCGACGGCCGCGCCGCCGGGACGCGCCCCTTCTGCCTGATCGACTATTTCCCGAAGGATTACATGCTCGTCGTAGACGAAAGCCACGTCACGCTGCCGCAGGTACATGCCATGTACGGCGGCGACCGCGCCCGCAAGGAAAACCTCGTGGAATACGGATTCCGTCTCCCGGCGGCCAAGGACAACCGTCCGGTGACCTTCGCCGAGTTCGAGCAGTTGCAGGGCACTCGCCGAAGAGCTTCTGCGTCACCGCGTCGGTGCCGCCCTTGATGCTGCTGCGCCACGACGGGGCCGTCAGGTTGACCATTTGGCTGATGGCGTTGTTCTTCCACAGCGTGAAGAAGGAATGCAGCTGCGCGTAGCACTCCTCGGAGTCATCCACAGGCGTCGCGGTGGGCGTGGGCGCGGGATTGGGCGTGTCCGTCGCGGTCAGGTTGACATCGAGGTTATTGCCCGATGTACTCCCCTGCTGCATCTGGCCGGACTGATTCGGCTGCGCGGGGTTCTGATTGTCCGCCGCATTCGTCGCCAGTGCGCTGACGAGGCAGACGACCGCCGCCGACGCCAGCAAAAGCGACAGCACCAGCCGCGCGTTGGGCGTAACCAGCTCGCGGAGCCACAGCGCGGCGATGCTCGCCACCGCGCCGACGAGGACGATCCACTTCACCGCCGTCCACGCGAACACCATGCTTAAAATGAAGAGAATCGGCAGCACGCCGAACATCAATACTTTTGCAATCGTATCCCACGGAATTTCCCTGTGCGCCGCCGGCTGCACCCGGAAGCCGCTGCGCCCCGACGTGGGGTACACGCGCTGACCGTCGGGGGTGTACTGCGCGTACTGCTGCTCCGGCGGCAAATCCGTTTCCTGCGGATTCTGCTGGCTGTACCCCTGCTGATTGTACGCCGGATTCGGCTGCTGGTACCCCTGCTGCTCGTAGGGCTGCTGATACCCGCCGGGCTGCACAAACCCCTGCTGGTCATACGGCTGCTGCTGATAAGGCTGCTGGGCGTATGGCTGCTGATATCCCTGCTGCTCATAGCCCTGCCCATACGGCTGCTGATAACCTTGCTGACCGTATGGCTGCTGATATTCCTGCTGACCGTATGGCTGCTGGTATCCCTGCTGACCATAGGGCTGCTGCTGATAATCCGCATACCCCTGCTGACCATATTGCGGCTGCCCATAGCCGTTTTGCGGCGCGTAGCCCTGACCATAGGCATCATTGGGCGCGTAGCCGCCATTCGGGGCATAGCCCTGCGCCGGCGGATAATTGCCCTGCGAAAAACCGGGCTGCTGAGGATTCTGTCCGGCGTCCCCGGCGCCATCATAGGGTGGACGGCTGTTGCTCATCCGGCTTCCTTTCCTTTCTTCCGCGCGATTGTGCGCGAAGTTCCCTGCCGCGCCTGCGGACGGAGGAATTGCACCCTCCCGCGCGCGGACTTTCACGCAAGCGCCTGAATCGCGCTTTACATGATAACGCATCTTACAGTATAGCACAAAAAAATGGCTTGTAAATAAGAAATCGGAAAAATTCATGGTTTGTTCGCCTGTAAGTATGGAAAGATTTTTACTTCGGTGCGCGTTTCCGTCCTCCATTCCGCATTATTTTCGCTTTTCCGCTTGCAAAAGTCGTTCGGCTATGGTAAGATAGAGCGTGCCGACGAAAGTCAGCGAAATATTGGAAGCGATGACCGGGAAACAGTAGCGCGTGCAAGTCCCCTTCCTATTTCCAAATGAGAATGTGCCAAGATGCGAAGCGAATTTTTTCTGCTGGCTAACGGGAGTGAAACGCAGCGTAGCAGCGCTACGCTAAGTGGAACGAGCGGACGCCAGAAGGAAAAAGGCGCGAGCAGATGGCACAGGCGAATGCAGGAAATAGGATATCAGAGAGCCGCCGGGTGGTGCGAGGCGGCAGGGCGCACAGCGTGAACCTTCATCCCGCGAGTTTTTCGGCGTGGGCAGCCTTATCGCCCATCAAGCGGCGGCAATCGGATTTTTCCTTGCCGCAAGACGAGTGGTACCGCGGATTCAGTCCGTCTCATCAAACGATGGGACGGGCTTTTTTCATCCAACTGTAAGGAGGAACATCCGGAATGAACGAGAAGATCGAAGCCCTGAAAAGCAGCTTTGATTCCGAGCTGAAGAAGATCGCCAACATGGTGGATCTGGAAGCCCTGCGCGTGAATTACCTCGGCCGCAAGGGCAAAGTGACCGACGCGCTCAAGGGCATGGGCGGCTTGACCGACGAGCAGAAAAAGACCGTCGGGCGCGAGACGAACGATCTGAAAACCGCCATCACCGTCGCCTTGGCGGAAAAGCTGGAAGCGCTCAAGGCGCAGGAATTGCAGCGCGAAATCAACGCCCTGCCCGAATTTGACATCTCCATGCCGCCGGACATGACCCGCGGGTCGTATCACCCGATTACGCTGGTGCAGCGCCAGTGCGAGCAGGTGTTCAAGTCGATGGGCTTCACGGTGGAGGATTACGCCGAGGTGGTGACGGACTACGAGTGCTTCGAGAGCCTGAACATTCCGAAGTTCCACCCCGCGCGCGACATGCAGGACACCTATTATCTGGACAACGGGCAATTGCTCAAAACGCAGACCTCCGCCGCCCAGAACGCCATCTACCGCCGCTACCGCGACGCGCTGGTGAACGACGGCGTGCCGATTAAGGCGATTTTCCCCGGCCGCTGCTTCCGCAACGAGGCGACCGACGCCTGCCATGAGAACACGTTCTTCCAGATGGAAGGCATCATGGTGGACAAGGACATTTCCATCGCGAACCTGATTTACTTCATGAAAACGATGCTGAGCGAGGTGTTCCGCAAGGACATCAAAGTCCGCCTGCGTCCGGGCTTCTTCCCGTTCGTTGAGCCGGGCTTTGAGCTGGATATCTCCTGCCTCATCTGCGGCGGCACGGGCTGCCCGTCGTGCAAGCATTCCGGCTGGCTGGAACTGTGCCCCTGCGGCATGATTCACCCCGAAGTATTGAAAGCCGGCGGCATCGACCCGGAGCAGTACACCGGCTTCGCGTTCGGCTTGGGCATGACGCGCCTTGCCATGATGAAGTACGGCGTGAAGGACATTCGCGACCTGAACAGCGGCAGCCTGACGCGCCTGGCGCAGTTCACGGACGACGAGTAATGCGGAGGAAAGACGAACATGCTGATCTCAATGAACTGGATTTCCGACTTCGTTGACCTGACGGGCCTTGACAAAATGGCGCTGATTCGCCAGTTCTCCCTGTCCACGGCGGAAGTTGAGAATGAAATTTTCCACAAGGGCGCGGATTTGTCCGGCGTTGTCGCCGCGCAGATCGTCAGCGTAGAGAATCACCCCGAATCCCACAAGCTGCACCTGCTGAAGGTGGACGCGGGCGACGGGCAGCTGACCGACGTGGTCTGCGGCGCGCCGAACGTGCAGCTGGGCATGAAAACCGCGTTCGCGAAGGTGGGCGCGCAGCTGGGCGACATCACCATCAGCCCGCGCAAGCTCGCCGGGTACACGTCCTACGGCATGTGCTGCTCGGAGAAGGAAATCGGCATCAGCGACGACAATTCCGGCATCATGGTCATCCCGGAGGATGTTCCCTGCGGCACGGACTTGAAGGCGCTCTACCCCATTGACGATATTATCTTCGAGGTGGACAACAAGTCCCTGACGAACCGCCCCGACCTGTGGGGGCACTACGGCATGGCGCGCGAATTCTCCACCCTGTCCGGCCGTCCGCTGAAAGCCCTGCCCGTGGCGGATTTGGCGGCGTACAACAATCTGCCCGCCATCGACATGAAGATTGAAGACCCGCTGTGCCAGCGCTACTCCTGCCTGCGGGTGGAGAACATCAACCGCCACGTCAGCCCGATGGCGATGCGTATCCGCCTGAACTACTGCGGTATGCGCGACATCAACTTCCTCGCCGACCTGACGAACTACCTGATGCTGGAAATGGGGCAGCCGATGCACGCCTTCGACAGCCGCAAGGTGGAAAAAATCCGCATCCGCCGCTTCCCGGAGAGCTTCCCTTTCCAGACGCTGGATAAGGTGGAGCGCACCATCGACCCGAACACGCTGATGATCTGCAACGGCGACAAGCCGGTTGCCATCGCGGGCATCATGGGCGGCCTGGACAGCGAAATCGTCGATGACACGACGAGCCTGACGCTGGAATCCGCCACCTTCGACGCGGCGTCCGTCCGCAAGAGCAGCGTCCGCCTCGCCCACCGCACCGACGCCTCCGCCCGCTACGAAAAGAGCCTTGACCCGGAAATGACGACCATCGCCATCGCCCGCTTCGTCAAGCTCCTCCAGGAATACGACCCGGAAATGCGCGTCACCTCCCGCCTGACCGACGAGTACGCCTTCCACTATCCGAAGGTGCAATTGTCCTTTGACAAGGCGTTTGTTGACCGCTACACCGGCATCAACATCTCCTCCGACGAAATCATGCACACGCTGACCGCGCTGGGCTTCGGCATGACGCGCAATGGCGATTCCTTCACCGCGGACGTCCCCTCCTGGCGCGCGACGAAGGACGTAACCATCAAGGCGGACATCATCGAGGAAATCACCCGCATTTACGGCTACGACAACTTCGACCTGCACACGGCGGAATCCCCGCTCTACCCGGTTCGCATGTCCACCGAAAAGACGGTCGAGGACAAATTGAAGGACATGCTCGTCAAGCGCTATTCGCTGCACGAGGTGCATTCCTACATCTGGCAGTACGCCGACGACTACAAGAAGCTCGGCATCGCCGTTGAGGACAACGTGAAGCTGCTCAACGCCTCCAACCCCAACATCGAGACGCTGCGCCGCTCCATGATTCCCACCCAGCTGTGCCAGGTGAAGGGCAACACGGGCTATGCGCCGTCGTTCGGCATCTTTGAAATCGGTCACGTCATCGACGGCGTGGACGAGAACAAGCTGGCGAAGGAGCACAAGAAGCTGTGCGTGACGCTCTTCAGCAAGGTCGATAACGTGGAAACGCTGTATTTCCGCCTGCGCGACATGCTGTGCGTCGCCGTGAGCGACATTCTGCACAAGGATTTGTCCTTCCACGCAATGACCGCGACCCACTCCTATGAGCATCCGAAGAACCTGAACGCCATCGTGCTGGACGGCGTTGACCTCGGCGAAATCGGCGTGGCGCACCCGGTTGTCGGCAAGAACATCGACAAGAAGGCGGCAATTGTGTTTGCCGAAATCGACATGGAAGCGCTTGCGTCCATCGCGCCCGCGCCCATCGTCTACCGCGAGCCGTCCCGCTTCCCCGGCATGGAGCAGGATTTGACCTTCGTGGTCAATCGCTGCCAGCCGATTCTGGACGCGGTGAAGGCGGAGAACTCCCCGCTGGTGCAGAAGGTGACCGTGCTGGGCACATACAGCGACATCACCGGCAAGACCATCACGATTCGCCTCTCCTTCTCGCACCCGGAGCGCACGCTCACCCGCGACGAAGTGCAGGCGGTTGTTGACGGCGTGGTTGCGCGGCTGAAGGGGCAAGGGATTGAACTGAAGAAGTAAGGGTAACACCGCACAAATGAGGTGGTCGGCTGGCGAATGGATTTTTCGTCAGATGCAAATGCAAATTTCGAAGATTTACTGGAGGTAAATCGAGGAATTTGCATGCCGCAGATGGCGGAAAAGACATCGTCAGACGCGCCGCCGAATTGTGCGGTGGTGCCCTAATCCGCCTTCCCCTGCCCCCTCTGCTTTTGTCGGCGGAGGGGCGTTTTTTGTGCTTCCGCGAAATTCGAGATTGACAACTTCCCCCGACGGTGGTAAACTGGAAAAAACGGAAGTTTTCCGCCCATTTTCGTCGTTTGTTAGGAGGATTGCTATGAGTCCCATTGCCGCCCGGAAAAAGACCATCATCTGGATGATTGCCGCCATCGTGCTGGCAGTTTCTTCCATCGCACTTGGCGCCGGTCTCATCGTCAGCCACAATTCGCTGACGGACACCCGGAATCAGCTGACGGACACGCAGAGCGCGCTGTCCTCCACCCAATCCTCCTTAGCGGACACCGAAAACAGCCTGTCCGCCGCGAAGGACACCCTCGCATCCACCGAAGCCACCCTCGCGGACACGCAGACCACGCTGGACACGACCGCCGCCGCCTTGACGGATACCCAGACCACCCTTGCATCCACCGAAGCCACCCTCGCCGAAACGCAGGGCACGCTTGCTGAGCGCGAAACTGAACTGTCCGCGACAAAGGACACCCTCGCATCCACCGAAGCCACCCTCGCCGAAACGCAGGGCGCACTTGCTGACCGTGAAAACGAGCTGTCCGCGACAAAGGACACCCTCGCGTCCACCGAAGCCACCCTCGCCGAAACGCAGGGCACGCTTGCTGACCGCGAAACCGAACTGTCCGCCACAAAGGACACCCTCGCGTCCACCGAAGCCACCCTCGCCGAAACGCAGACTGCCCTGAACAGCCGCGACACCACGCTGGCATCCACGAAGGACACGCTGATGATCACCCAGACCAAACTGGCGGCAGTGAAGGACACGCTGTCCACCACGCAGAACGAACTGGACACGCTGAAAGCATCCCTGCCGGCGAAGGAATATGAACTGGAGAACACGAAGGAAGCGCTCGCCGCGACGGAAGCTGATCTGTCGGAGACGAAGAACACGCTGACTGCCGCGCAGACGGAGCTGTCCGACACGAAAACCAGCCTGTCCGCCACCGAAAACGAGCTGTCCGCGACGAAGGACACCCTCGCCGCCGCCACGACGGTATTGTCCGACACCAAGGCGGCGCTGACCGCCACCGAAGCCGAACTCACGACGACGAAAGACACCCTGACCGCAAAGGAAGCCGAACTCACCGCGACGAAGGACACCCTGAGTGCGAAGGAAACCGAACTCACCGCGACGAAAGACACCCTGACCGCAAAGGAAGCCGAACTCACGACGACGAAGGACACCCTGACCGCGAAGGAAGCCGAACTCACCGCGACGAAGGACACCCTGACCACCGCGGAAAATGAACTCGCCGCGACGAAGGACAGCCTGACCACCGCCACGACGGAGCTGGAAGCCACAAAGGCAACCCTGGCCGCGACAGAGGCGGAATTGACGACGACGCAGGAAACCCTCGCCGACGCGCAGGCGATTCTGGCGGCATCGAACGAATCGCTGAGCTTCGCGAAGCTGAACCCGGCGACGCGCGGCACTGACCCCGGCATTGCGCCCTCCCCGATGGCAAGCGCGGTTCGCGACCCGTCGGAAGCCGTCGCGTTCCTGCTTGTGACAGTCGGCACAAAGACGTACGAGCCGATTCCGCTGCTGGAGGACGGGTACTACCGGCTGATTCACGGCGTGTGCGTAAACATCATCCACGTCACGGAGACGAGCATCGAGATGACCGACGCCAGCTGCGCCGACCACGACTGCATCGCGCAGGGCATCGTGACGCTGGAGAACAAGGACACGCGCGAAGGCGGCGGCTACATCATCTGCCAGCAGAACTATGTGACGCTGCGGCTCTGCACCCGCGCGGAGCTGGAAGCGGAAGGCATTGTGCTGCAATAATCGAGGATTTTGACCGGGGGTGGCGCAGGCTGCCTCCGGTTTTTTGCATAATCAGAAATATCCCCAAGGAGGAAAACGCCCATGCTGACGTATCATCCGACCACCGAAGCCGAGAAGGAAGCCATCTGCGCGTGGCAGTACCCCGGCGAATACGCGATGTACAACAATCCGCCGTATGCCGAGCAGAAGAAGCACGGATACGGTTTTGCGAATCCGGCAAACAATTTCTATTCCTTTTACGATGGCGAAACGCTGGTGGGCTTCGTGAACCTGTCCGATGAGGGCAGCGAGGTGTTTTTCGGCATCGGGGCGCATCCCGACCACTGCGGACAGGGGTACGGCACGCAGATGACGGCGCTGGCGTGGGATTTATCCCAGCGGCTGTATCCGGGCAAGCCGATGTATCTGGAAGTGCGGACATGGAACACGCGCGCCGTTCGCTGCTACGAGAAGGCAGGATTCCGGGTGGTGGGCGAGCCGGTGAAGCGGGTGACGCTCAGCGGAGAAGGGACGTTTTACCACATGGTGAGGGAAAAGTGAAGTAAACAGCGTCTGCTGAAAAATCAGTTGCTTTTTGATTCCCTATCCGCTATAATAAAAGTGGGAAGCACAGCCGGACACCCATGATAGGAGGGATGAATGTGCCGGAAATTAGCCGCTTTTATGGCATTGTTATCAAAATGTTCTTCAAGCCCAAGGAACATGAGCCGTCCCACATTCATGCGCTTTACGGCGAGTATATGGGAGAATTTAATATTCGTACTTTGGAAATGATAGAAGGCGACCTGCCCAAAAAGGCACAGGAACTTGTGACCGAATGGCTGAAATTGCACCAAACGGCGTTGCAAACCATGTGGGATGAGCAGAAAATTGGGAAGCTGCCGCCCCTGTAAGGAGGTGCGAAAATGATTCCACGCATCAAGAGCGTGACCCCGCTGCCGGACTACTGCCTGTCCGTGTCCTTCGACGACGGGCGGCGCGTGCGGTACGACGTGAAGGAGGATTTTGCCCTGCCCGGCTACGGCGTTTTGCGGGATGTACACGGGCTGTTCCAGCAGGTGCAGCTGGACGAAAGCCGGACGTGCGTATTCTGGAACGAAGATGTCGATTTGCCGAGCGACACCCTCTACGAGTACGGCAAGCCGATGTAACCACAGCCGCCTTTCGGGGCGGCTTTTTTCGTGCGCGGGGTGGGGACGGAGGGGTTGTCCCCCGCTGAAATCTCTATGAATCTGTAAAATTCAGTTGAAAACAAGCGCAAAGTGTGGTAAAGTAGGTATGTATGCGATTTTTCCCCGCACAGGCGGAATTCTGCTGCATTGCGGCACGCTCGGAGGAAACGAACCATCATGACGATTATGAATGTCTTATCCCTGTTCGGCGGACTGGGGCTGTTCCTGTTCGGAATGCAGCTGATGGGCGAAGCGCTGGAAAAAGCGGCGGGTACACGGCTGAAAAAGCTGCTGGGCATGGTCACGGGCAACCGCTTCCTCGCCATGCTCGCGGGCATCACCATCACGGCGGTGGTGCAGTCCTCCTCCGCGACGACGGTCATGGTCGTAGGCTTCGTCAACGCGGGGCTGATGTCCCTGACGCAGGCGGTCGGCGTGATTATGGGCGCAAACATCGGCACAACGGTCACGTCGCTGCTGCTGTCTGTGCAGATTGATTTCGCCGCCATCTTCACGTTTCTGGGGCTGATTCTCTCGAATCTTCCCGACAAGTACAGAACCGCCAAGCAGTTCGGCACCATCACGATGGGCTTGGGCATCCTGTTCATCGGCATGAACACCATGTCCGGCGCGATGGAGCCGCTGCGGACGTGGGAGGGTTTTCAGAAGGCGATGGCGTCCATCAACAACCCGATTCTGGGCGTGCTGATCGGCGCGGGCATCACCGCCGTCCTGCAATCCTCCGCCGCCAGCATCGGCATCCTGCAAACGCTCGTCGCGCAGGGGCTGATTGGGCTGGATGGCGCCATCTTCATCCTCTTCGGGCAGAATATCGGCACTTGCGTCACGGCGCTGCTGGCGTGCGCGGGCACAAACTCCACCGCCAAGCGCGCAGCGACGGTGCACCTGCTCTTCAACGTCATCGGCACGGTGATTTTCGTCATCATCGCCTGCTGCCTGCCGCTGGCAAGCTGGGTCGAGATGCTCTCCCCCGGCAACCTCAAGCTGCAAATCGCCATCGTCCACATTCTCTTCAACGTCACGACGACGGCGCTGCTGCTGCCCGCCGCAAGCTGGCTGGAGAAGCTGGCGTGCCTGCTGATCAAGGGCGACGGCTCGACCGCCGAGGAAATGAAGCTGCGCTACTTCGACGCGCGTATGCTCAAAACGCCGCCGATTGCCGTGGCGCAGCTGTTCAACGAAGTGCAGCGCATGGGCGGCATTGCGATGGGCAACTTCCAGCGGGCGATGGAGTGCTTCAACGAGTGGGACGCGAAGAAATCCGAAGAGCTGGCACGGAACGAGGACGTGCTGGACTACCTGAACCGCGAAATCACCGATTCGCTGGTGGAAGTGAAGGGGCTTGACCTGTCCGAGAAGGACACGAAGCTGGTCGGCTCGCTCTTCCACGTCGTCAACGACATGGAGCGCATTGGCGACCACAGCCAGAACATCCTCGAATCCGCGCAGCTGAAGAATCAGGATGAGGTGAAATTCTCGCCCAAGGCGGTACAGGAGCTGGAAAGCCTGTCGAACCTTGTGCGCGCACAGGTGCAGCGCTCGCTGGACATGTTCAAGGCGCAGGTGACGGACAATGTGCTGCTGGGCGAAGTGGAGAGCGTGGAGGACGAAATCGACACGACGACCGAAGCCCTCCGCAGCCACCACATGGATCGCTTGAAGAACCACAAGTGTTCCGCGAAGAACGGCATGATTTATCTGGACATGCTGACGAACCTCGAACGTATTGGCGACCACGCGGAGAATATCGCCACGTCCGCGAAATCCGCAACGGGGATTTGATTTGCACATAAAAACCTCGCGACAGGTGATGCCGCGAGGTTTTTCTATTGGTTTGATTCTGCTGATTTTATTCGCCGATTTCCGCGTAAATCATTTCCACATGATTCTGGCATTCCTTCGCGAACGTCGCCGCATCAAACGCGCCGTTCAGATAGCGCTGCACCAACACCTGAAGCGCGTCATCATACGTCAGCGGCGAACCCTCTGACACATACAGCGATTTTGCCATCTCCTGATAGTAGGCAATATCCTCCGTCGAAGAGAAATAACGCCACTGCTCCATGTTTGCGTACTGATCCTGCAAGTCGCGCAGGGTGTCCTCGTCCGCGCGCTCTTTATCTGCTTTCTGTTCCAGCAGTGCGATTTTTTCCGCAAGTTCATCCAGCTGCGCCACCATCGACGGATTTTCAATCGGCTCGGTCAGGTTGTCATAGATAAAGTAACTTCCATCTGTCAGATGTGTCGCGCAGTATTCCAAAAACTGAATCGCGGCTTCCTGATTCTTGCCGTAGGGGTTCACCACAGCAATGGTCACATACGTTTCAACCGCGCTGTTCTGCTCCGGGAAAATGCGCGGCACGAATTGAATCATCTGCGACGGGGCGGACGAAGCACCCGGAATCATGAAAATATTTTCAAATGCCATGCGCGGCTCTTCTTCCGCGGGAAAGTTTTGTCGGATCCGGCCTTTCCGGGAAAGGAAATGAAATGTTGATTATCAACGGAACGGTCCATACCATGGAGGGCCTCACCATCCCCGGAGGATATGTGGAGATCCGGGGAAACAAGATCGCCGGCTTCGGGCCCATGGAGGAGTGTCCCAAGCAATGGGAGGGAGAGGTGTTCGACGCCCAGGGCGGGCACATCCAGCCCGGCTTTGTGGACGCCCACTGCCATCTGGGGATGTTCGGGGATGCAGTGGGTGTGGAGGGGGATGACGGCAACGAGGCCACCGATCCCTGCACCCCCCATCTGCGGGCGGTGGACGCCATCAACCCCATGGACCGCTGCTTTCAGGAGGCCCGGGAGGCGGGGGTGACCACCGTTCTCACCGGCCCGGGCAGCGCCAACCCCATCAGCGGCCAGTTTGCCGCCATCAAGACCAACGGTCGCTGGGTGGACGCCATGGTGCTTCAGGCGCCGGCTGCCATGAAGCTGGCCCTGGGGGAGAACCCCAAGCTTACCTACCACGAGCGCCGGGAGACCCCCACCACCCGCATGGCCACCGCCGCGGTGATCCGGGAGAATCTGGCCAAGGCGGAGGAGTACCGGGAGAAGCTGGAGCGGGCCCTGGAGGACGAGGAGGAGGAGAAGCCCGAATATGACGCCAAGCTGGAGGCGCTGCTCCCTGTCCTTCGGGGGGAACTTCCCGTCCACATCCACGCCCACCGGGCGGACGACATCGTCACCGGGATACGGATCTGCAAGGAGTTTCACCTGCGCTATGTGATCGTCCACGGCACAGAGGGGCACCTGATCCCGGATCTTCTGGCGGAGGAGGGGGCGGGAGTCATCACCGGCCCCTGTTTGGGGGACCGCTCCAAGCCGGAGCTGGCCAACCAGTCTTTGGAGACCCCCGCCATCCTCCAGCGCCACGGCGTCAAAACGGCCATCTGCACCGACCATCCGGAGACCCCCATCCAGTACCTCCCCCTGTGTGCCGCTATGGCCGTCCGGGGTGGGATGGACCCGGAGAGCGCGCTGGCCTGCATCACCATCCGGGCCGCGGAGCTGGCCGGGGTGGCCCACAGGGTGGGGTCCCTGGCCCCGGGGAAGGACGCGGACCTCACCGTCACCAGCAGCCACCCCCTGAACTGGCTGAGCCGCGTCCGGCTTGTGGTGATGGACGGCAAGGTGGTCGTCAGCAGCCTGTAAACAGCATTTTGTGCCGTTTATAAAATTTTCACAAAAAACAGTGGATATTTTCAAGAGTTGTGGTATAATAAAACCATCGGAGGGGGACGGCCTCTCCCAGATATGTCTGGCTCCCTCCCACTCATGCCCCCTCGGGGGCGAAAGGAGCGACAGTTATGAAGTTTGTGTTTACAGACAAAAAGGTGAACCTGCCCAACTACATCCACAACTATGCGGAGAAGAAGGTTGGCAAGTTAGACCGTTTCTTTAAGGAGGACGCCACCGCTGCGCTCACCTTTAGTATAGAAAAGGACCGGAACCAGGTGGAGGTCACCATCCGGTCCAGCGGGACCATCTTCCGCGTCTCTGAGAGCACCGCCGATATGCGCGCCTCCATCGATGCCGCCGTGGCCTCTCTGGAGCGTCAGATTCGGAAGAATAAGACCCGCCTGGAGAAGCGGCTGCGCCAGGGCGCTTTCGAGCGCACGGTGGACGCCGCCGCGGAGATCTCCTCCTTCGTCCCCGACGAGCCGGAGGAGGGGGAGTACAAGGTGGTCCGCACCAAGACCTTCGCCATCAAGCCCATGACCCGGGACGAGGCCATTCTCCAGATGAACCTGCTGAACCACAGCTTCTTCGCCTTTAAGAACGAGGACGCCGGCGGCGCCTTTGCCGTGGTCTACCGCCGCAACGACGGCGGCTATGGCCTGATCGAGGATGAGACTTGAACTGCATCGTAATAGAATAAGAACGGAGCCGGCCCCGCGGGGCCGGCTCCGTTCCTGTATGGGATGATTTGGTCATAACTCACTGCCCGCTGACAGAACTCTCCTCATAGCGGGAGAGGAACTGCCGGGTGCGCTCCTCCCGGGGATGCTCGATGACCTGGCGGGCGTC
>OGXH01000298.1_pt1 | contig 33032 bp, 29 predicted proteins | sample 1576241 | NCBI WGS metagenome assembly OGXH01 (sample SAMEA3541529, study PRJEB24748) | human gut metagenome | biome: human gut; feature: human-associated habitat; material: faeces | place: China | collected 2012
GTTGTCGATGACCTCCACGTCCGCCACATCGGACAGGCGCACGTCGCCGTAGCCGTCCACATGCAGCAGCAGGGCACCGGCAATGTCATCCACGCTGCTGTACTCCTCGCCGACTTTCAGCAGCCAGTGTTGAAGCAACTAAGTATTTCTCTGGTGAATATATGATTATGATGTTTGGTTTACCAGGAGCAGCTTTAGCGATGTATCGCAGTGCTAAAGATGAATCTAAAAAAGTTATAAGAAGTCTTTTTTTATCAGCAGCCCTTACGAGTATGCTTACAGGAATTACAGAACCCATTGAATTTGCTTTTATTTTTGTGGCTCCTATGTTATTTGTCGTTGATGTTTTTTTAGCGGGTACAGCTTTTGTTTTAGCTCATGTTTTAAAGGTGACGATTGGGTTTACTTTTTCTTGTGGTTTAATAGATTTTCTTGTTTTTGGTGTATTACAAGGTAATAGTAAAACTCATTGGGTTTTTATTATTGTTGGTGGAGTTATGTATTTCTTCTTATATTATTTTTCATTCCGTTTTTTAATTAAGAAATTTGATTTAAAAACACCAGGAAGAGAAGATGATAATAAATTAACGATTTTTAATAAAAAGAAAATGGATTACTCTTTTGACCAATCATTACTTGATCCTCAAGTACAAATGATTATTAAAGGACTAGGTGGAAGATATAACTTTAGTGATCTTGATTGTTGTATTACACGATTACGTGCTTCTTTACAAGATCCAAGTCTTGTAAGCGAAGGTTCTTTAAAACAAGCAGGGGCAGCTGCTGTTTTATTACAGGGCAATGCTATTCAAATCATCTTTGGGCCAAAAGCTTCTTCTTTAAAAACAAAGATTGATGATTATTTAAATAATGTTCCTGCTTCTTATGATGAAGAAAAAACAATTGTGTATCATACAACAGATGTAGAAATAGGAAATATCGTTGATGGTGAGGTTTTACCTATTGAAGATTGTTGTGATGATATCTTTGCTCATAAGTTATTAGGAGATGGTCTCATGATTCGACCAATACATGGTTTGGTTGTTGCTCCTTGTGATGGAACGATTTCTATGATTTATCCTACAAAACATGCTTTAGGGATTGAATTAGAAAATGGTGTGGAAATATTGATTCATTTTGGTATTAATACTGTAAAATTAAATGGACAAGGGTTTGAACTTCTTGTTAAAATGAATCAGAAGGTTAAAAAAGGAGATCTGTTATGGAATGCAGATTTGAATTATATTAAAGAAAATGCCATCGATGATTGTCTTTTAATGATTATCACTAAAGGTCAAGGACCTTTAGAAAAGAACTATGGTCATAAAAAAAGTGGAGAAACGATTTTAAAAATAAAGAGGTGAACAAAATGTATCAAGTCTTAAAAGTATTAAATAATAATACCATTCTAGCTAAAGAAGATGATAATGAAATAATAGTTATGGCAAAAGGAATTGGTTTTGGTAAAAAAGTAAATGAACATTTTGAAATTCCACCTCACGCCAAGAAATACATGATGCAAAAGAACTATCAAGCTAAAGATAAACAAAAGAAAGTCATTGACTATATCAATCCTGTTTATCTTGAAATCGCAGCTGAAATCATTAAAGAAGCAACAAATAAATTTGAACAAGTCAATCATGATATTTTAATTCCACTGGCTGATCATATTTATTTTGCGATTAAACGTATGGATGAAAACATCATGCCTACAAATCCCTTTACTTATGATATTAGACTTTTATTCCCCGATGAATATGAAGTTGCTTTAAAATCAAAAGAAATCATAAAAAGCTTTATCAATAAAGAAATCAATAATGATGAAGTAGGTTTTATTACTCTACATATTCACTCAGCAATTTCTTCTAATAAAGTAGGGGAATCTATGGAAGCAGCACGTGTTGTTCATGAAAGTATTATTAAATTACAAACTGATTTAAATATGAAAATTGATGTTGAATCAATTTCTTATGCCCGTTTAATGAATCATATTAAATTCCTAATCATTCGTTTAAATACTAATGAACAATTGCAAATGGATATTAGTGAATTTACCAAAAATAAATTTCCTTTTGCTTATGAACAAGCAATAAGGATGTGTGATAATTTATCAAAGATACTTCATAAAGAATTACCAGAATCAGAAATTGGCTATCTTGCTTTACATTTGGAAAGAATTTTATCAAGTGCATTTCAAAATTAGGGGATCACCCCTTTTTTATTTATTGATAAATTGTGATTGTTTTATATTATATATTATCTTTTTCATTATTTTTTATATCAAAAAATAATGAAAGAACATAAAAACGTAAAAAAAATGATTGACGCTTACATTTTTTGATGTTAGTATATCACTGTAATTAAATTGAATATTCAATAGTGTGTAACTTTAAGTAGGCATTAACTATTTTAAAAAAGAGCAATAGCTTTATTGTATCTTCTTTTAAATAGTTGGCCTACTTTTTTTGTTATTCAATGTTAATTAAAGAGAGGGAGGAAAAATATGGTAGGAATTATTCTTGCAAGTCATGGTGAATTCGCTAATGGAATTTTACAATCTGGTTCTATGATTTTCGGTGAACAAAAAGATGTAAAAGCTGTGACTTTACAACCAAGTGAAGGTCCTGATGATTTAAGAGCAAAAATGGAAGAAGCTATTTCCACTTTTGAAAATCAAGACGAAGTTCTTTTCTTAGTTGATTTATGGAGTGGAACTCCATTTAATCAAGCTAACTTATTACTTAACGGTCATGAAGATCATTGGGCTATCGTTACTGGGTTAAATTTACCAATGCTTATTGAAGCATATGCAATGCGTATGTCTACTGACAGCGCACATGAAATCGCAACTCATATCTGTGAAGTTGCTAGAGACGGAGTTAACATTCGTCCAGAAGAATTAGAACCTAAAAAGGAAGAAACAGTAAAAGCTGAAAACCCAGCACCTGCTGGGGCTATTCCTGAAGGAACTGTTCTTGGAGATGGACATATTAAATATGTCTTAGCTCGTGTTGATACACGTTTATTACATGGTCAAGTAGCTACTACTTGGACAAAATCAACTCAACCAACTCGTATCATTGTTGTATCTGATGCAGTATCTCAAGATGCATTACGTAAACAAATGATTGAACAAGCTGCACCACCAGGTGTTAAAGCAAACGTTGTACCAATCAAAAAGATGATCGAAGTCGCTAAAGATCCTCGTTTTGGTGCTACTAAAGCTTTATTGTTATTTGAAACTCCTCAAGATGCTTTAAGAGCTATTGAAGGTGGCGTTGATATTAAAGAATTAAATATTGGTTCTATGGCTCACTCAGTTGGTAAAGTGGTTGTTAATAAAGCCATTGCTATGAATCAAGATGATGTTGAAACTTTAGAAAAATTAAAAGAAATGGGTGTTACTTTCGATGTTCGTAAAGTACCTGCTGATTCTAAAGAAAATATGGACAGTCTTCTTAAAAAAGCAAAGACTGAACTTCAAAATATGAAATAGGGGGAAAATTTAATGTCTGCAATTACTATTATGTTAATTATTTTAGTAGCATTATTAGCAGGTATGGAAGGGATTTTAGATGAATTCCAATTCCATCAACCACTAGTAGCGTGTACTTTAATTGGTTTAGTTTCAGGACATCTAAGTGAAGGTATTATCTTAGGTGGTTCTTTACAAATGATTGCCTTAGGATGGGCAAACGTTGGTGCTGCTGTTGCTCCAGATGCTGCTTTAGCTTCTGTTGCTTCTGCAATTATCATGGTTTTAGGTTTAAATGGTGGTACTGTTAATACACAAACAGCTATCTCTACTTCAATTGCTGTTGCAATTCCTTTATCAGTAGCTGGTTTATTCTTAACTATGATTTGTCGTACAATCGCTATCCCATTAGTTCACTTAATGGATGGTGCTGCTGAAAAAGGAGATTTCCGTAAAATTGAAATCTATCAAATTTTAGGTATCTTATTACAAGGTGTCAGAATCGCAGTTCCTGCTGCTGCACTATGTATCGTTCCTGCTGAAGCAGTAACTAGTGTTTTAAATCAAATGCCTGCTTGGTTATCAGGTGGTATGACTGTTGGTGGTGGAATGGTTGCCGCTGTAGGTTATGCAATGGTTATTAATATGATGTCAACTAAAGAAACTTGGCCATTCTTTGCTATCGGTTTCGTATTAGCTGCATTAAGCGAATTAACATTAATCGCTTTAGGTGCTTTAGGTGTTGCTATTGCTTTAATTTACTTAGGATTAAAAGAAAACGGTGGTTCAGGTAATGGTGGTTCTACTGGTTCTGGTGATCCATTAGGTGATATTTTAAATGACTATTAATCTTGAAGGAGGAAAGAAATATGGCAGAAAAAATTCAATTAACTAAAAAAGATCGTTTATCAGTTGCTTGGCGTCATCAGTTCCTTCAAGGATCATGGAACTATGAACGTATGCAAAATGGTGGTTGGTGTTATTCAATTATCCCAGCTATCAAAAAATTATACAAAGATCCACAAGATAGAGCAGATGCTTTAAAAAGACATCTAGAATTCTATAATACACATCCTTATGTTTCAGCTCCAGTTATGGGTGTTACATTAGCCTTAGAAGAAGAAAGAGCTAATGGTGCGGAAATCAATAATCAAGCTATTCAAGGGGTTAAAGTTGGTATGATGGGACCTCTTGCAGGGGTTGGAGATCCAGTATTCTGGTTCACTTTAAGACCAATCTTAGGTGCTTTAGGTGCTTCTCTTGCTTTAGGTGGAAGTATTGTTGGTCCATTATTATTCTTCTTTGCTTGGAATATTATCCGTATGGCATTTATTTGGTATACTCAAGAATTTGGATATAAAGTCGGTACTTCTATCGCAAAAGATTTATCTGGTGGTTTATTAGGTAAAATTACTCAAGGTGCTTCTATTTTAGGTATGTTCATTATCGGTTCTTTAGTTCAACGTTGGGTAAGTATTTCATTTACTCCTGTTGTTTCTAGAGTTACTCAATCTGAAGGTGCTTATATTGATTGGAGTCAAATCAAAGGTGGAGCTGAAGGTATTAAATCAGCTTTATCTCAATATGCTTCCCTTGGAGCTAATGGATTAGATAAAATTAAAGTTACTACTTTACAACAAAACTTAGATCAATTAATTCCTGGACTTGCAGCATTATTACTTACATTACTTTGCTGCTGGTTATTAAAGAAAAAAGTTTCACCAATCGTTATTATCGTTGCATTATTTATCGTTGGTATCTTAGCTCGTTTAGCTGGAATTATGTAATTTAAAAAGTTCAATATTTATGGAGGGAATATATGGTACAATCATTAAATAAAAAAGTCGATTTAACAATTAATGCTACTTCTTATTTAGGAATGGCAAACTATGGTAAAGTGTTAGTCGGGGATGAAGCTTTTGAATATTACAATGATAAAAACGTCAATGATTATATTCAAATTCCTTGGTCTGAAGTAACAGAAATCATGGCAAGTGTCATGTTTAAAGGAAAATGGATTCCTCGTTTTGCAGTTGTTACGAAAAACAACGGAAACTTTATCTTTTCGACAAGAGATAATAAAAAGACATTAAGAGCTGTTAGAAATTATGTTGATCCAAATAATATGGTTCGTTCTCTTAGTTTCTTTCAAGTAATCTCTCGTGGTTTAAAATCATTATTCAAACGTAAATAAATATTGAGCAAAGGAGCTTCATTGCTCCTTTTTTTGTTATAATGAAAGAGGTGATAATATGGATCTAAATAGAATACATTATTTCTTTAAAGCTGTTGAATATAAAAACTTTACGCAAGCAGCTAACGCTTGTCATATTGGACAAACAACCATGTCTAAATACATTGCTGTCTTAGAGCAAGAACTCCAAACACAGCTATTTATAAGAGAACATAGAACATTAACTCTTACTAAACAAGGAAAACAGTTCTATGAAGGAATGAAAAACATTTATGCTTCTTATCAAACTTTATGTCAAAATATTCAACAAACGAATACTTTACATATAGGCATGAAAACAACAGATTTTACAGACTTTGAAATTCTTGAAAGCTTTGAAAAGAAATACCCACATCTTTCTATTTCTTATTCTTATCTTGAAGAAAATGAATTGATGGAAGGCCTAAAAGCGCATCAACTCGATGCGTTAATTTCTCCAAGTATGCTCTCTTTCTACAAAAATAATCCAATTGAAACAACAACCTTATCTAAAGAAAACGTTTCTCTTGTTTGTTCAAAAGAACTGATCCATAAATATCATACAATAGAAAAGGTCATGCAATCTGTTCCCTATATTACAAAAGCAACAGATCAAAACTATCATCAATTATGTAAAGATGAACTTTATAAAATTTATCATACAACTTTTAATAAAGTAGAATACGTTAAAGAATTTCCCAAACAACTTCTTTTACTTAATCTATCTAGAGGTTTTTCAATCCTTCCTACAAAAGAAGTAGAAAACAGAGATCAGTTCTATTTAGAGGATATTAGTAAATACTTTGCTGATCTTGAAAAAATAGATCTTGTTTATTTAAAACAAAATAAATCAGAGAACTTAAATCTATTATTGCAACATATTCATGAAAAAAAGTGCTAGATTAAGCATTTTTTTTCGTTTTATCTTTTAACATTTATTCTATATAATACAAAGCAAGGAGTTGATGTTATGCAAAAAGATTTAACAAAAGGCAGTGCCTTAAAAAATATTATTACTTTCTCATTACCATTTTTACTTGCTAATTTCTTACAAACATTCTATGGCATGGCTGATTTATTTATTGTCGGTCAATACAATGGAGCCGCTTCTTTATCAGGGGTTTCTATTGGAAGTCAGGTCATGCATATGATTACTGTTATGCTTGTAGGAATTGCAATGGGTTCAACGGTCATGATTGGTCGTTATGTTGGTGAAAGAAAAGAAGAAGAAAAAAGGATGACTGTAGGAAATACAATCATTATCTTTATGATTTTATCTCTGATTGTTACTTTGATTTTATTATTCTTTATTAATCCGATTGTTTCTATTATGTCTACACCTGTAGAAGCAATTCAAGAAACAACACTTTATTTAAAAATATGTTTTATTGGAATTCCTTTTATTACTGCTTACAATATTATTAGTTCTATTTTTAGAGGATTAGGGGATTCTAAAAGTCCTATGTATTTTGTGGCAGTTGCTTGTTTTTTTAATATCGTGTTAGATTTTATTTTCATTGGTTATTTCAATATGCATGCCGTTGGAGCAGCATTTGGGACAGTGATTTCACAACTTATTAGTGTAATTGTTGCTTTATTTGCAATCATTAAAAGAAAATTGATTGTCATCCATAGATACCATTTGAAATTACATAAAAAAATTATTAAAGATATCTTTAAAATCGGTTTTCCTATTTCTATGCAAGATGGTCTTATTCAAGTATCATTCATTATTATTACGATTATCGCAAACATGCGTGGTGTTGATATTGCCGCAGCAGTTGGTGTTGTAGAAAAAATCATTAGCTTTTTATTCTTAGTACCATCAAGTATGCTTTCAGCAATCTCTGCTATATGTGCCCAATGTGTAGGAACAAAACAACATCAACGTGCTCGCCAAACATTACGTTATGGAATGATGATTGCTTTAGGATTTGGAATTTTCTTTGCGATTACTTGTCAATTTATTTCCAAGGAAATTCTTTCGTTATTCACAAGTGAAGCTGCAGTTATTGTGTATGGTAGTCAATATTTAAAAGGATATGTTTTAGATTGTGTCTTTGCTTCTATTCATTTTTGTTTTAGTGGTTTCTTTACAGCTTATGGTTATTCTATGATTTCATTTATTCATAATGTAATTTCCATAGCCCTTATAAGAGTTCCAGGAGCTTATATTACTTCTAAGCTTTTCCCTGATACTTTGCTTCCTATGGGTCTTACACCAGCATTAGGTTCTATTTTATCAGCAATGATTTGTGTAAGTATTTTTATCATTATGAAGAAAAAGAATAAATTTGATTATTAAAACGTCATCCAAGTGATGACGTTTTTACTTAAACTTAATTGAAAGAATACATGTATAATCATTCTTTATCTTTTTGTTTGTTTCTAACTCTTTTATAGGAAGAGATGTGACATGATTTTTTCCATAAGATAATGCCACTAACATTTGTTTTTTACTATATTTAATAGATGTTTTTTCTTCAATTTGATTATAATCCCAAACATCATAGTTACTAATGTTTTCTATAAATGAAATATCTTTAGCTACATAATACCCATCTTCAAAAGCATCTATAATCTTCAAAGTAGATGCTTCTCGATCTATTACTAAAGCAATATTTCCGGTATTTGTTCCTTTTGAAGGATTATTATAAAATGTACAGATTTCTTTATCAGATATCTTTTTACCTTTTTGATATTGGGTTAAATACATAGTTAATGAATCAAAATCTTTTTTTGAATTATAATGAAATAACAAAATATCACCTGGATGATTAGAAAGCATATTTGCTGTTTGCATTTCTGTGCTTTTTTCTAAATAAGGTTCTATATAGTTTTGTGGTTGTGTTAATTTTTTGTAGATAAATATGCTTGTAATAAATATGAAAACAACAAGCATAACTATTAATAATTTTATAATTTTCTTTAGATACTTTTGTTTATTTTTATTATCTTTGGTAATCTGAATAATATTTTCTTCTGCTTTTTGTTCAATTGTTTCTTTAGGTATATCTTCTCCAGCCAGAAACTCATTAATACTTATATCTAGTATTTTACATAATTCTAGATAAACAGAGACATCCGGTAAACATATACCTCTTTCCCATTTAGAGACTGATTTATCAGACATATTTAACTTTTCAGCAAGCTGTTTTTGTGTTAAGCCTTGTTCTTTTCTTTTAAAAGCTATATATTTACCTATTTTGATAAGATCCATATGACCACTTCCTTTAATCAAATCATATCATTTTAAATAGAAAACAACACCTCTTATAAGTAGAATTAGTTTTTATATTATGAAAAAACAAACAAATATTCAATAATATCGATATAATGAATTTGATAATAAAAAATAAGGAGAAATATAATATGAAACAATTTCCAGAAGGATTTTTATGGGGTGGAGCTACTGCCGCTAATCAATATGAAGGTGGTTGGAAAGAAGGAGGAAAAGGAGTAAGTTGTAGTGATGTACAATTATTTACTGATCCTAAATCTATGAAAGATTTATTAAATACTCATGGGTTATGTGATATTTCTGATGAAATGATTGAAAAAGCTTTAAGTACTGATGATGAAGTTTACTATCCAAAACGTCATGGGATTGATTTTTATCATCATTATAAAGAAGATATTGCTTTACTTGCAGGAATGGGATTTAAGGTTTATAGAATGTCTATTGCTTGGTCTCGTATTTTCCCTAGAGGGGATGAATTAGAACCTAATGAAGAAGGTTTAAAATTCTATGATGCTGTTTTTGATGAATGTTTAAAATATGGAATGCAACCTTTAGTTACAATGTCTCATTATGAACCACCTCTTGCTTTTTGTATGGATTATAATGGTTGGTATGATCGTCGTTCCATTGAATTCTTTACACGTTATGTGGATGTTATTACTAAAAGATATAAAGATAAAGTTAAATTATGGCTTACATTTAATGAAATTGATTCAATTATTAGACATCCATTTATGACAGGTGGTTTAATTGAATCAAGATTTAAACCTGAAGAATTTGAAGAAGTAGAATATCAAGCAATGCATCATCAATTTGTAGCAAGTGCACTTGCTGTAAAAATTACACATGAAAACATTCCTGATGCTAAAGTAGGGTGTATGCTTACTAAATTAACTTATTATCCATATACTTGTAAACCAGAAGATCTTTTAGAACAACAACAAAGAATGAGACAAATCTATTGTTATAGTGATACACAAGTTCATGGTGAATATCCTAAATATTTATTACAAATGTATAAAAATAAAGGATTCAATATTAAAATGACTGATGAAGATCTAGAAATTATGAAAAAATATCCTGTTGATTTTATTTCATTTAGTTATTATTCATCAAGTTGTGTTGCTGCTGATACAAAAGGCTTAGAAATGAGTGCAGGTAATACAGAAACAGCTATTAAAAATCCATATATTCCAAGTTCTGATTGGGGATGGCAAATTGATCCTATCGGTTTAAGAATTTCTTGTGTAGATTTATATGATCGTTATAGAAAACCATTATTTATTGTGGAAAATGGTTTAGGAGCAAAAGATACTGTGGAAGCTGATGGTTCTATTAATGATGATTATCGTATTGATTATTTAAGAGAACATATTAGACAAATGTATAAAGCTATTGAAGAAGATGGTGTTGAATTAATGGGTTATACAACTTGGGCACCAATTGATTTATTATCTAACTCTACAAATCAAATGTCTAAACGTTATGGATTTATTTATGTAGATGTTGATGATTATGGTAATGGAACTTATAAACGCTCTAAAAAGAAATCTTATGATTGGTATAAAGAAGTTATTGCGACTAATGGATCTTCTATTTTAGATGACTAGTTAAGGAATCGAAAGATTCCTTTTTTCATACGTATTATCTTGCGTACTATCATACATACTTTTTATATTTTCTTTTATTGAAAATCATAGAAAGGGACTTTGTGATATAATTAGATAAAGGAGATTTTTTATGAAAGAGAAAGTATTATTTTTTGATATAGATGGGACATTAGTATGCTCACAAATGGGAATTTATGAAATACCTTTAGGTGTAAAACAACAATTAAATAGATTAAAGAAACAAGGACATAAACTCTTTATTTGTAGTGGAAGACCCAAAGCCATGTTAGATGAAAAATGGCTCGATGGAACTTTTGACGGTTATATTTTAAATAATGGTGGTTATGTAGAAATTGATGGAAAATCTATTTATGAAAATAGAATGGATTATGAGTTATGTTTAAAGACAGCAAATATGTTAGAAGAACTTCATTGTGATTATATGATTGCGACAGCGAATCATTTATACATTGATCCTTCTTATAAAGAACTTTATAACTTCTTTGTTCAAAAGGGACATTTTGAAGATCTATTTACAATAAAGTTTGATCGTAATGAGGTATTAAAAAGAGCGATTAAAATAGAAGCAAATGTCACAAATAAAGATCGTGAAAAAATAGAAAAGTATATCCAAAATGATTTTGGTTATGTTATTAATTTTGATGAACATGGCAGTGACAATGCATTTGAATTCTATTCACCAACAATTTCAAAAGCAACAGGTATTCAAAAAGTTCTTGATCATTATCATTTAGATCAAGATGACACATACGCTTTTGGTGATGGAGAAAATGATTTAGAAATGATTGAATTTTGTCGTGTAGGGGTTGCTATGGGAAATGCCTGTGATTTATTAAAAGCTAAAGCAAATATTATTTGTAAATCGGTTGTTGATGATGGTTTAGAAGATATTTTAAAAATACTATTTAATGATTAAGGAGAAATCTATGATTGTATTTCATGAAGAAAGTAAAACTTTTCATTTGTATAATAATGAAATTAGTTATGTGTTTAAAATCTTAGAAAATAATCAATTAGGACAACTCTATTATGGAAAAAGAATTCATGATCGTAAAGACTTTGATCATTTATTAGAACTTTTTCCCCGTCCTATGTCATCTTGTAGCTATAAAGGGGATTTAAGTTTTTCATTAGAACATATTAAACAAGAATATCCTGTTTATGGTTCAGGTGATTTACGTCATCCTGCTATCGATATTTTACAAGAAAATGGGAGTCATATTTTAAACTTTGAATATGTAAGTCATGAAATCATACAAGGAAAACCAAAATTAAAAGATCTTCCTGCTACCTATGTAGAAAATGAAAACGAAGCTCAAACTCTTATCATTACCTTATATGATGAAATCATTGAAACAAAACTACAATTAAGTTATACCATTTATCAAGATTTTCCTGTAATTACAAGAAATGCTTTTATTGTTAATGAGGGGAAACAAAAATTAAGACTTAATCAAATGATGTCTATGTCTTTAGACTTACCTGATCAAGATTATGAAATGATTGAACTTACAGGATCATGGGCAAGAGAACGTTCTATTAAAACAAGAAAACTTACAGAAGGTATTCAAAGTATTTATTCTTTAAGAGGATGTTCTTCACATCAATTTAATCCTTTTATTGCTTTAAAAAGAGAAAATTGTAAAGAAACAAGTGGTGAAGTTTTAGGTTTTAGTTTGGTTTATAGTGGTAACTTTTTAGCCCAAGTAGAAGTTGATAATTATCATGTCTCACGTGTCTCTATGGGAATTCATCCTCATTGTTTTGAATATCTATTAGATCATTTAGATTCGTTTCAAAGTCCTGAAGTTGTGATGGTTTATAGTGATCAAGGATTGAATAAGATGTCACAAACATATCATCAACTTTATCAAAAAAGACTTGCTAGAGGGAAGTATCGAGATCAAGTAAGACCTATTTTAGTGAATAATTGGGAAGGCACTTATTTTGATTTTAATGAAGATAAGATCGTTTCAATGGCTAAAACAGCAAAAGAATTAGGAATTGAGTTATTTGTGTTAGATGATGGTTGGTTTGGTAATAGAAATAATGATCATCAAGGATTAGGGGATTGGTTCCCTAATTTAGATAAATTGCCTCATGGAATTAACGGTTTATCAAAGAGAATTCATGATTTAGGTTTAAAATTTGGATTATGGTTTGAACCAGAGATGGTCAATGAAGATTCTAACTTATATAGAAATCATCCTGAATGGGTATTAAAAACTCCTCATAGAAAGAGTTGTCATGGAAGAAATCAATATATTTTAGATTTTTCTAATCCTGAAGTTGTCAACTATATTGCCCAGGCAATGATGAATGTGATTGATGATTCCTATATTTCATATATTAAATGGGACATGAATCGTTGTATGTCAGAAGTCTATTCAAGCACTCATGATGTTTTATCACAAGAAAGAGTCATGCATGAATATATCCTAGGTGTTTATCATTTATACGATGTTCTAACGACGAAATACCCTGATATACTCTTTGAATCCTGTGCAAGTGGAGGAGCACGCTTTGATCCAGGAATGCTTTATTATGCCCCTCAATGTTGGACCAGTGATGATACAGATGCTATTGAAAGATTAAAGATTCAATATGGAACTTCTCTTGTTTACCCACTTTCTTCAATGGGATCACATGTTTCAGCAATTCCTAATCATCAAACATTTAGAAATACACCACTTGAAACACGTGCTAATGTAGCTTATTTTGGTACTTTTGGTTATGAATTAGATGTTAATCAATTAACCTTTGAAGAAAAAGAAATTATTAAAAAACAAATTAGTTTTATGAAACAATATCGTTCTTTATTTCAATTTGGAACATTTTATCGTTTAAAAAGTCCATTTACATCAAACGAAACAGCTTGGATGGTTGTCTCTCATGATAAAACACAAGCAATTGTTGGTTACTATCGACCTTTACAAGAAGTTAATGTAGGTTATCGTCGTTTACCTTTATTAGGTTTAGATGAAGATAAGATGTATCATGTTAATGGTTTAGATTTATATGGAGATGAATTGATGAATGTGGGACTTATTATAAGTGATAGTTCTTGTGGTGAGAATAAGGATGGTATTGGAGATTATTATTCTAAATTATATATTTTAAAGGAGAGAAAAGAAAATGAGTAATGAATGGTGGAAGAAAGAGATAGCTTATCAAATTTATCCTAAGAGTTTTAAGGACTCTAATGGAAATGGAATTGGTGATTTAAGAGGGATTATTGAAAAGCTTGATTATTTAAAGGATTTAGGAGTGACTTTGTTATGGTTATGTCCTATTTATAAATCACCTATGGATGATAATGGATATGATATTTCTGATTATTATGATATTAATCCTGAATTTGGAACAATGGCTGATTTAGAAGAATTGATTGAAAAAGCTAAAAATAAAGGAATTAAGATTATTATGGATCTCGTTATCAATCATAGTTCAGATGAACATGCTTGGTTTCAAGAAGCACTAAAAGATCCAAATAGTCCTTATCATGATTATTATATCTTTAAATCCTCTAAAGATGGTAAAGAACCAAATAACTGGAGATCTGTTTTTGGAGGTTCAGTATGGCAAAAGGTAGAAGGTAGAGATGAATATTATTTCCATGCTTTTTCTAAAAAACAACCTGATTTAAATTGGGAAAATCCAGCTTTAAGACAAGAACTTTATAAAATGATTAATTGGTGGTTAGATAAAGGAATTGCGGGATTTAGAGTAGATGCAATTAACTTTATTAAAAAGGATCAAAGATATTTAGATGGTCCAGTAGATGGACAAGATGGTTTAAGTGCTTGTTTTGCTTATTCTAGAAATCAACCAGGAATTGAAGTCTTTTTTGATGAATTGAAGAAAGAAACATTTGAAAAACATAATTGTATGACAGTCGCTGAAGCTGTTGGAGTGCAATATAAGGATTTAGGTATTTTTATTGGTAAAGATGGATGTTTTTCAATGATGTTTGATTTTAATTATTGTAATTTTGATATTAGTGAAGATGAAGAATGGTTTAAAAGACAAGATTGGACAACTAAACAATTTAAAGAACTTTTATTTACAAGTCAAAGAGAAGTTCAAAAGCTTGGATGGATTGCAAGTTTTTTAGAAAACCATGATCAACCTAGAGCAATTGATAAATTTATTTTAGATAAAAAAGAGCATAATTATTATTCACAAACAATGCTTGCTGGTATGTTCTTTAACTTAAGAGGAACACCTTTTATCTATCAAGGTGAAGAAATTGGTATGGAAAACTTTGAAAGAGAAAGCATTGATGAATTTGATGATATTGGAAGTCATGGACAATATCAAAGAGCCTTAGAAGAAGGCTTTACTAAAGAAGAAGCCATGCATTTCCTTAACCTTAGAAGTAGAGATAATACCAGAACACCAATGCAATGGGATAGTAGTGAATACGCTGGATTCAGTGATCATGAACCTTGGTTAAAAATGACAGGAAGCCAAGATAAAATCAATGTTGAAAGTCAATTCAATGATCCAAATTCAATCTATAGCTTCTATAAAAAAATGATTTCTATTAGAAAACAAGAAGATATTCTTGTTTATGGTGATTTTGAAGAAATCAACACAGTAGATGATGTCATTGGTTATAAACGTACTTATCAAGGACAAGAAATTATTTGTTTATGTAACTTTACAAACAAAGAACAACCAATTCCTGAAACTCAAGGAAACATCTTGTTAGATAACTACAACGATTATAACAACACAACATTAAAACCTTATCAATTTGTAATGATTAAAAAATAATAAAAGCCCTTTAGTGATAAACTAGAGGGCTTTTTGTTGTAAAAAAATAGAACCATGTATTACTACACGGTCCTTACAAAATATATAATATATTTTTCTATGCATTTTTATTCTAGTCAACTGAATACCAATTGTCAATTATTTCTTTCTTGATATTCGTTTTCTCACAGGTAAATCTAAATCTTGTAATTTTCGACCAAGATCATCATCTTTAGCTACCAACAATAAATCTTTATCCATATAATTAAGTGCATGTAATACCGCGCATAACATCCAATAGCTACTGATGACGCTCCTTTTTCTATAGAAACTAAAGTTGCTCTACTAATTCCCGCTCTTTCTGCTACTAAATTTGCTGAAAGTTTTCTACGTAGCCTTGCATATTTTATTTGTAATCCCATTTGTTCAAGTATTTCTTCTGTTTCTGGTAATAATACTATTGATTTTTTAGGCATAATATCACTCATTATGTCAATAATATTAAACTTAACCCCTAATTATGTCAATTTTTATTGACATTAGAAATTATTCCTTATGTTACAAAATTTATTACAAATATTAAAAGTATATATCAAAAGCTATATACTCTAGTAATAACTGAAAAATTAAATGATAAAAAAAGATAAAAAATTTATAAGTTATTTATTAAAACAATTACTCCATTTTTTATCTTTTATTGCCGTTATCGGCAAAAAGTATGTATTTTAATAACGTATAAATTTATGTTTTTTGCCGATAACTTTTATTGTTATTCAAATACGATGTTTTTTAACATAATTTCTAACTTGTTCTTTTACTTGATAATATGTCTTTAAAGCATCCTCTCTATATTCTGGACTATCTGGTCCATATCCAAAATAACTTATATACCGTTGATCTACTACTTTTAAAACCATTTTGTATCAGGTAATTGCATTTGTGCAGTTACGAAAGTACCAAAATCTTTTCTAACACCTTTAATACCTTTTGATACAATTTCTACACCACGTGATTTAAAATACTTATCTATCTTTTGATAACATTCATTCAAATCAATATTATTCTTCTTTGCCTTTTCTTCACTTAAATAGATTTCCATCAACATATATATCCACCTCTTATCTTTATCATACATTACTACAATCAATAGTATATCCCTTCACTAATATATACACCATTTATTTCTTTTATTATTTTTAATTTTTTATCTAATCGTGATTTGATAAATCACGATTAGATAAAAAATAATTGAACAGTTTATTACTTTTTTTGAATAATTTAAAGTATTACGATAAATAAATAATCTATTTATACATATATTTTAAATATATTGATTTTTCTTAAAATATATATTAAAATTTATCTAATCTAGATTAGATAAATCACGATTAGATAGAAAGGAGTATATTAATGTTTATTGGTAGAAAACAAGAATTGAATTTTTTAAACAGTCGTTATTATTCTAAAAATGCCGAACTTATCTTTCTTTATGGTAGACGTCGAATTGGTAAAACAGAAACACTACATGAATTTTGTAAAGGGAAAGAACATATTTTTTACTCATGTCAAGAATGTCCTGATAACATTCAATTAAGAAACTTTTCTCAAGCATTACTTAAAGAAAATATCAAAGCAAGTCAGTACTTGAATACTTTTAATGATTGGCAACAAGCATTAAATTCTATAACTGAATTACCTTATAAAGAAAAGAAATTAGTTATCATAGATGAATTTCCTTATATGTGTAAAAATAATAAATCTATTCCCTCTATTCTACAAAATTTATGGGATACTACTCTAAAAAATGAAAATGTAATGATCGTTTTATGTGGTAGTGCAATGAGTTTTATTGAAAAAGAATTGCTTGCAAATAAAAATCCATTATATGGTCGTGCTACTGGTATTTATAAAATGAAAGAAATGAATTTCTTTGATGCTAGAAAATTCTTTCCAAATTATTCTTTAGAACAACAAATTATTACTTATTCTATACTAGGTGGAATACCTCATTATTTAAAACAATTCAATAGTGACTTAACTATTGAAGAAAATATAAAATACAATATTTTAACAAAAGGTTGTATTTTGTTTAATGAAGTAGAATTTCTTTTACATCAAGAATTAAGAGAAACTTCTTTATATAACTCTATTATAGAAGCCATTGCTTTAGGAAATACAAAAATAAATGAAATATCAACACAAACTCTTATAGATAATACATCTAAAACAAGTGTTTATTTAAAAAATCTAATTGAATTAGGTATTGTAGAAAGAGAACTTTCTATTGATGCAGGAAATAAAGAAATAGCAAATAATAATCGTGGAATTTATCAATTAACAGATCAATTCTTTAGATTTTGGTATACATTTATATTTACAAATTATTCCAGTTTAGAAGATGGTGATGTGGAAGGTATTTATCATTATGTTATTGCACCAAATTTAGATAGATATGCTTCAATTACGTATGAAAAAGTATGCCAACAATATCTTACAAGATTACAATTAAAAAATGAACTTCCTTTTAGATATGAAAAAATAGGGCGTTGGTTTGGAAAAACAACTGTTAGAACTAAAAATAACAAAATAGAAACAAAAGAAACAGAAATTGATATTCTAGCTTTATCAAAAAAAGAAAAATGTTATTTAATAGGTGAATGTAAATTTAAAGAAAGTCCATTTTCCTATTCTGAATATTTAGATACACTTACAAAGTTAGAACCATTAAAGAAAAATAATAAAATATATTATGCATTATTTTCAAAAAATGGTTTTGATGAAAAAATATTACAAGAAAATAATGATCACTTATTATTATTTAATTTAAATGATATGTCATTTGATTAAGATGTAGTTTCTTAAAAAAAGTGATATAATTATTAAAGAATTTTTAAATATTATTTATTTGAAAGGGTTTTTATAGAATGAAAAAAAAAATAAATTATGTGGAGGCATTTCCTAATTTAAACGATAAAGAATTGAACGAAAAATATGCACTTATTAGTCACTCCATTCAATTAGGAAATATATCTGCATCAAAAAAATATACTAATATATTAAAAACAAATGGAATAGAAACAAATAATTTTCCTAAAAAAAAGGAATTTAATGACACTAACAACATTATCTTTACGATAGATAATCCAAAATTTACATTTATTGATCTATTTGCAGGTATAGGGGGATTTCGAATTGCAATGCAATCAGTTGGAGGTCAGTGTGTCTTTTCAAGCGAATGGGATGAGTCCGCAAAAGAAACATATTTTGATAACTACGGTGAAGTACCATTTGGAGATATAACAAAGCCTGAAATAAAAGCACTTATTCCTGATCAATTTGATGTTTTGTGTGCCGGATTTCCTTGTCAACCATTTAGTAATGCAGGACTAAAAAAGGGTATCGAAGACACCAGAGGAACTCTTTTTTATCATATAGCAGAAATATTACGTGATCATCAGCCAAAAGCTGTTATATTAGAAAATGTCAAAGGTTTAATAAGTAATGATAACGGCAAAACAATTCAAACAATTTTAAGAACGATCACTAGAATGGGTTATAACTGTAATGTACCCAAAAAATTAATAGAAAATGGGCCAATAACAAAACTTAAAACAGAATGCTCAAAAATGATTTTAAGTGCTAAAGACTATGGTGTTCCTCAAAATAGACCAAGAATATTCATTGTCTTATGGAGAAATGATATTAATATAACTAACTTTAATTATCCTTTGCCAGATAATAGTAAAACAAAATTAAGTGATATTCTTGAAAAAAATGTTTCTTCATCATTTACTATTTCTGACAAATTATGGGAGGGACATCAAAGAAGAAAGAAAGAACATAAAAAAAAGGGAAACGGATTTGGCTATTGCTTATTTAACGAATACTCAGAATATACAAGTACCCTTTCAAGAAGATACTATAAAGATGGTAGTGAAATTCTTATAGAACAATTAGGGAAAAATCCCAGAAAATTAACACCTAGAGAAGCTGCAAATCTCCAAGGTTTTCCATCAAATTTCAAAATACCAAATTCTAAAATAAAAGCATATCAACAGTTTGGAAACAGTGTAGCAGTTCCCGTAGTAAAAAGATTGTCCGAACAAGTAGTTCATCAAATTTTGGAGGTATAAATATGTTTATAGACTTATTAGATAAAAAAATACAACCAATGTCAATAAATATAGAAAATGTACCTGATATTAAACTCTCAAATTCTTTAAGAGAAAATTTACAAAAAGCTCTGCATGAAGAAGAAAAGAAATATGTAAAAATATCAGATAAAAATTCTATAGTACAAACAGATAAAAGCTATGTTTTCTTTTCAAATCAATGGTTTTATTTAGCAATTTTGTGTAAAAAATTTGCAGAATCGTTAAAACCATATGGTGATTTTTTCGATAATAATATTAGAAAAAATAATAAAATTATAACAATATTAAAAAATAAAGATTATTCAAATCCAGATTGGTATCAATTATTGCCAAACAGCGATGATAGAATAAAAATGGAAAAATACATTGATGGCAATTCACCATTTAGACCAGGAAAAGCATTAATTAATTCAACCAACATAAGAACAACCAAAGATATATTCGGCTCTTGTGTGCTAAAAAAAATCCCAGTTCCCGATGAATCTTCTGGATATTTAGGAACTCTTATATATTATCTATCCAAAAGACCTGATCTCTATAATAAATTAGACATCGAAATTAGAAATCAAATTAAAAACGTAAATAATTTTATTACGCTATCAGAAACTACAAATATTTGTGCTCAACAAATAATAGATTTAATTTATAAAATAGATAAATTTGAAAAAATAAAATATCTTTTAGAAGAAAATGAAAAATTCATAAAAATAAACATATCAAAAACCGAAGGATTATTACCTTCAGGTAATTTTTTAAGATACCTATTTGCAAAACAAAATTCTGAATCCTACAATTCTAAAAGAATCTTTAATGAAAAAGAATACACAATTACTTTTAATACAAAGAAAATCGTATGCAAACTTACTAATCAATGGGTTAACTCTGATCCTGAGATTAACGAAGAAGCCAATAATTTAAAAGCTCTAATTAAAATTATAAATAAATTTTATAATGATGATCTTGAAATAAAATACGAGTCAGAAAAAAAGTATTTCTGTATATTAAAAAAGAATTTTAAATTAGAAAATTTACCATCTATTTTTCAAAATAAATTTACTCAAAGATATATTACCTCTCTTCTTGCAAAACCATTTGTAATACTTACAGGGAATAGCGGAACAGGAAAAACAAGAATAGCAAAAAAATTTGCAGAATATTTAGAGGAATCCATCGGTAACAATGAAAAAAACTGGTTACTTGTTCCAGTAGGAGCAGATTGGACGGACAATACTAAAATACTGGGATATTTTAATCCTTTAGCCAATGAAGGAAAAGGAGAATACGTAAAATCTAATATTCTGAAATTTATAGAAAATGCTAATAAACCAGAAAATAAAGACATTCCATTTTTCTTAATTCTAGATGAAATGAACTTAAGTCATGTAGAAAGATATTTTTCTGATTTTTTAAGTCACATGGAAACACCGGATATTCCATTTGAACTAGATGGCTATGATAAAAAAATAAACTATCCTAAAAATTTATTTATAACCGGAACAGTTAATATAGATGAAACAACATATATGTTTAGCCCAAAAGTTTTAGATCGTGCAAATGTCATAGAATTTAAGCCAAAAATTAAAGATGTGATGAATTTATTCAAAGATCCCAATGAAGAAATTAGTTCATCAATTATAGCAAATAATGGTACATCACAAGCATTTTTAAAACTTTCAAAAGAAATTTTTTCTAGTAATAATTTTATTGATGATACACATTTTTCCTTTTCACAAAATGATGATAATCAACAATTTTTAAAAAATATAGATTTTGTATATGATATTTTTTCAGAAATTTATAAAATTATTGAAAAAAATAATTTTGAATTTGCATTCCGAACAGTAAAAGAAATTCGACAATATATTTTAGCCTCATCTAAAATTTCTGTAGAAGATGAAGTAAATTTAAATGAAATAATTGATGAACAATTACTTCAAAAAATATTACCAAAAATACATGGTAATGAAAAAGAAATAGGCCAACTACTTGAAGAGTTAATTAAATTATGTGAAAAGTATGATCTCAAATTAAGTGAAAGTAAAATAAAACAAATGAAAGGAAAACTTGCAAACGTTCAATACGCAAGCTTTATCTAGGAATCAAATATGATAGGAGCCGTTTGTTGTAAATTAAATAATGAATATGAATTCAGACTTTATCTTCTTGGAACATATAATCAAATTGATTGGCAAACTTCCCTGTCATGTACTCTTGGTGATAATTATATTTGTTACCCTTATAATAAGGATTGCCAAAGAAATGATAGTTTAATTATTACTTTAGATCAAAATGAAAAACCATTATTAAGATTATTTGAAACAAAGCGATATGTTATAAATATAAAACATACTTCAAAAACCGAAGAAACTATTTATCCACATTTTCAAAATGAAAATAATAAATTTTTAAAAATTGAAAAAGATGATAATTGCGTTATATTTCAATTTATAAACTATCTAGGGTATTCAAAAATTATATTTAATCAAAATAATTCAGATATTCAATTAAGTTTTGAAGTTATTCCAAATAAAATGGATTATGAAAAAGACTATATCGCTTTAACAGAGGCAATCGCGAAAAAATGCTCTGAGTTATTGTTAGAATATTCTGGATCTACATCAAACTTATTCAATCAATCTTTAGATACTTATAAAACATCATTGGAACAATTCATATTTTTGAGACAATTTTGTTATAATCAAAATATTTTAAGTCTATTTGCATCTATTAAACGAAACCCAGACCGTTTTTTGAATAAAAATGATATTTTAAAACCTATCGGTCAAGGAATTCCGTCAAAAAAATTCTTTACAAACCCTTTTTCACATAGCAGAAATTGGGTAAAGATCAATTCTAATAATTCATCTGTATATTTACCGCAAGAAGTATCTATCTCTCAAAAATATGATAGCATCGATACTCCTGCAAATAGATTTATCAAATTTGCTCTTAAAAAATTCGATTTAATTTGTAAAAAAATAATGAGCTCTACAGAAGTAGAGCAAGTAGAGTGTTTTCAAGAAGCAAAGAAAATCCATACAATGATAACAGAAATATTTAATGATAACTTTTTTAAAAATGTAGGTAACTTAGAATTAATTCCTCAAAATAATCAAGTACTACAAAAAAGAGAAGGATATTCTCAAATATTTAACGCGTATTCAATGATAGACTTGGCCTTACAATTAAATTGGAAGGGAAAAGATAAAGTATTTGTAGGGGAATCAAAAAACGTTGCACTTCTTTATGAATATTGGTTATTTTTTGAATTATATAACATAATTGAATCAATTGATGGCTGTAAACCTATAAAAGTAGATAAGAATGATTTTTTAACTATATGTGATGAAGGATTAACAATATCTTTACAAGAAGGGAAAAAATCGTGTCAATCATTCACTATTCAAAGATTAAATACAAAAATCAATTTGTACTATAATAGAACTTTTTCTAAAAATGAGTTTAGCTCTACAAGTTATGAAGGTTCCTATTCTAGAGCTTTTAGACCTGATTATACCATCGCAATATTTCCACATATGTATACTGGCAAGAAAAATGGTGAAGTTGAAGCAATAAAAAATGGTGCAGTTACTTTTGTCCATTTTGATGCAAAATATCGAGTAAACGACTTAACATCTTTAATAGGTTCTAATTCAAAGAAAACTGATGAAGAGGAAATTGTTGAAGATAAAACAAATTCTATTATTAATACATATAACAGAGGAGACTTATTAAAAATGCATACATATAATGATGCAATTAGAAGAACTGTTGGGAGTTTTATATTATATCCCGGTAAAAGTGAAGAAAATATAAATAAAAAAAATACATTTAAATTATACGATGAAATATTACCTGGAGTCGGTGCATTTTCAATAAGACCTAGCACACATAAAAAAAACGAGAATGATCTAAGAAAATTTATTACTGATCTCTTAGAAACAAAAAGCACTTTATGGTCTCGATTAAATCGTTTAAATCACTTTACTGAAATGGTGCTAAGAGAGCCTAAAATTGAGTTAGTAAATATTAAAAAATCTACTTCTAGTAATTTAACTAATACAGTTTATAATGACAATGATTTATACGTGTTGGGGAATATTAATCCTATTTATTATAAATTCTTAAAGGAACACAACTTATTATCTACTGGTTCTGAATTTTATTTTTATTTTTTTGCTATAAAAGATAATTATATTTATTCACATCACCCTGACATATTTAAAATAAATAATTTCTGTTTTTATATTGATTCTATTAAACAATCAAATGTATATTCTACTGAACCTATCCTAGGTTCCATTAACTCTTATGAACTTATTTCAAAAAATGAATTAATAGAAAAATTAAAAAAACAAGGATTTGAAACAGATGAAAAAAATCTAATTGCGGATTTTTATTATGTTTTAAAAATATTTGTTGTTAATGATGAAACAAACAAATATATCATAGATATTTCAAAAGTTAATAAAGAAAATGGAAATGATACTTACAGTCCACTCTCACCAAAAGTTATAAATTTAAAATAGTATTTTTTTCGTTATTTATAGAGATATATGAGGAATAGAATTATGAAAAAAATTTTCGATAAAAAAAATATTATCCTTTTAAAAATTAATGAAGCTGATCTAAATTCTTTTTTAATAGATACAGATTTAAATGATGACGGCGTGCACAGATATATGCTAGAAGAGTTTGCTAAAGAATTAATTAATGTAGTTCCAGAATATGTCTTTGCACAATATGAAGATACTGAAATAAATAGTATCAATGCTGTCGAAAAAATTGGTGAAGCCGCAAGAAGTATTTATAAAATAAAAGAATTCGATCTAATGCGAAAGTATTATTTAGAAAATGATTTAGAAGCAAAAAAAGCACTTGACAATCTACCATATAAAAAAAGAGGTGAATTTGGCGAATTAATACTTCATATGTTACTTAGAGATTTCAAAGGTACAATACCACTAGTATCAAAGGTCTATTTTAAAGATTCATCTGGTGTTCCTGCTCATGGATTTGACACGGTGCATATCTCACCTGATGAAAAAATTCTTTGGTTAGGTGAAAGCAAATTATATAAAAAAGGTAAACGAGGAATTTCTGAATTAATAAATGATTTAAATGAACATTTTAAAAAAGAATATTTGAATGAACAATTTCTGATAATTAAAAAAAATCTTGAATGTAACAATATTCCTCAACGAGATGAATGGATTGAAAATTTATCAAATTGTAACAAATTAAAAGATAAATTAAATATGATAAATATTCCTATGTTATGTACATATGAGGATGATATTTATTCAAAATTTACAGATTTCAATTCTGAGGAAGCGATAAGTTATCACGAAACTAATGTTAGAGAATTAAAAAACTTTTTTGATAATAAAAAAAATAATCATCCTTTAAAAGATAGTTTAAATGTCATTTTATTACTATTTCCAATAAAAGATAAAACAGAATTATTAAAATTGCTTCATCAGAAATTATGGATTATGCAGAACTTGTAGGTGATAACTATGAATGATATATTAACTTTATTAAAAAAGCAAATTACAATTAGTTATGATCAGAGCTTCGAATTAGCAAAGTACTGCTCAAACTTATTGTGTAGTAATGATCATAATAAAATGGTACAAGGACGAAAAATAATAATACATGTCTTAGATAATTTTGAACTTATTCCAAAGGTAACTTATTCAATTTGGACAGACTTAATAGAATCTGTTGGTTTTTATCCATATCTTGAAAAAAATAAGTTATCTACGGATTCTTTAGCAGATGAAATTCGAAAACAAAGCTGTAAATCAGATTATCTTGAAAATAAATACATGCATATTAAACAAAAGGAATTGTCAGATTTATTAAAAACAGATAAAAATGTTGTTGCAAGTGCTCCTACAAGTTTTGGAAAAAGTCTACTAATAGAAGAAATAGTTGCTTCGCATAAATATAAAAATATTATCATTATACAACCAACTTTAGCGCTATTAGATGAAACAAGGATTAAATTAAGAAAATACTCCGATAATTATAAAATTATAGTCAGAACATCTCAAACATATTCAGAAAGCAAAGGAAATATATTTCTATTAACAGCTGAGCGTGTTATAGAGTATGAAAAATATCCACATATTGATTTATTAGTTATTGATGAATTTTATAAATTAAGTTTACGTCGAAAAGATGATAGAGCAAATATACTAAACAATGCATTTCTAAGAATAGTAAATACATATAATGCAAAATTCTATATGCTTGGTCCTAATATTGATGGTATAACAAAAGGTTTTGAAGAAAAATATAATGCCACTTTTTATAAATCTGATTATTCTTTAGTTGATTGCGATATTACAAATATAAATATAGATAATCTTTCAGAAGCTGAAAAAAAGAAAAAATTATTTGATTTGCTATATGACTTAAAAAATGAACAAACTTTAATATATTGTTCAAGTCCTTCACGTGCAAGAAAATATGCTAAAGAATTTATGGAATATATTAAAGAAAAAAATGAGTTTGAGGAAAACCATCTACCAATTATTAAATGGATTGAAGAAAACATCTCAACCAATTGGAGTTTAGTAGATGAATTAAAAAAAGGTATAGCATTTCATGACGGTTCTTTACAAAAACATATTGGTGCATCCATAATAAGCTACTTCAATAAAAATAAATTAAAATATATATTTTGTACTTCAACAATTATAGAAGGTGTTAATACAAGTGCAAAAAATGTTATTATATATGATTCTCATAAAGGTAACAAAGATATAGATTTTTTTGATTATAGCAATATAAAAGGTCGATCAGGTAGAATGATGATCCACTATGTAGGAAAAATTTATAATTTTATTGCTATTCCAAATCAACAACAAATTATTGTTGACATTCCTTTTTTTGAACAAAATAAAGATATAATTACTGATGAAATATTAATAAATATTCCTGAAAAAGATGTAAAACATAACTTAAAAGAAAGATATGACAGCTTTAAAGAAATACCTTCAGACCTATTTGAAATAATTAAAAAAAATGGTGTTTCTGTCGATGCTCAAATGTATATATATAATTATCTCGAAAATCATCTAGAAAATATAAACCTATATACATGGTCACAAATGCCCACTTATAACCAAATCTTAGATGTACTAAAACTGGCTGATAATAAATTCTTTACACTTGAAAAAAGTAAAGGAATTTATTCAGTTTCTCAGCTTACATTTTATTTAAATAGATATAGGACATCAGGAAATATGAAAAACATTATAAATTTGATTTTTGAAAGCAAGAAAGCTAATGTAAAAAAATTAAATGAACAAAGAATTCAAAATTACTATGATCAATCTATTGAACTAGCATTTCATATATATCGACATTGGTTTCAATATACTATTCCAAAAGTATTTCGTGTAATTGATAGTTTACAAAGATATGTATGTGAGAAACATAATCTAAAATCTGGTTCATATAGTTATTTTGTTCAACAACTTGAAAGTGACTTTTTGAAAGAAAATGTTTCCATACTAGTTGAATATGGATTACCTCAAAGTTCTGCAAAAAAAATAGAAAAAATTATTGGTAATACTTTAACTGAAGATGAAGTAATTGAATTTATAAAAAAGAATTCAAAAAAAATCATGCACGAATTAACTGAATATGAATGTGAACGATTAATTGAATGTATCATATAAAAACAATCAGAGGTAATATTATGGTTTCAAAACAACGATCTTACAATATGTCTAGAATTAAAAGTAAAGATACTTCTATCGAACTTAAAGTAAGAAAGTATCTTTATCATAAAGGGTATAGATATCAAAAAAATGTTGAAACTTTACCTGGGACACCAGACATATACATATCAAAATACAATGTTGCTATTTTTATTAACGGTTGTTTTTGGCATCATCATTATAATTGTAAATATGCTTATATTCCCAAAACAAATAAAGATTATTGGATTAATAAATTTGATAAAAATATGAAAAATGATATTGAACACTATAAACAATTAGAACAAATGGATATTAAAGTAATTGTAATATGGGAATGTGAATTAAAAGAGTGTTTTGATTATCGCATGGAAAGTTTATTAGAAGAAATAAAAAATGATGAATAGTAATTTAACCACTAAAAAACCTGCATCTCATGCAGGTTTTTCAATATTATATATTATTTAAATAGTTTAGAGAAATAGTTTTTAACAACGTGATTTTTAATTTTTGATAATGTTGTGTTGCTTGAATCGAATCTGTCTTTCTTAGCCCATCCTGGTTGTACATCTGCTTGGTTAGTTGTTAAATATGAATAGTAATTTACACACATGATTTTGTTCCTCCTTAATATTTTGTATCCCTTTTGTTACTTATATTATATGTAAGAAAGTTTAAAAATTATATGTGTTGAAGTCATGAGAATACTGTATACATTTGTGCATGATGCACAAATATTGATATAGTTTAAAACTATATCTAACTGATGCTTATTTGTATTTTTAAATTAGCTATTTGATTGATAAAATAATATCATAGCTTGAAAGGAATGAATGATATGAGTCAATTAAATAGATATGAATTTGTAGGAAGTTTTTTACGTCCTGAAAGATTAAAAGAAGCTAGAAAAAATTATGAATTAAATAATATAACTAAAGAAGAACTTACTAAAGTAGAAGATGAATGTATTGTAGAACTTGTAAATAAACTTAAAGAATTAGGTTATCATACCATCACAGATGGTGAATTTAGACGTTCTACTTGGCATTTAGATTTTATGTGGGGATTTGAAGGGGTTGAACATAAAAAGACTGTAGACGGCAATCAAACGTTTGATGGAGAAGCAGCTATGATTGATGATACTTATATGACAGGAAAGGTATTATGTAAAGATCATCCTTTTGTTGAACACTTTAAATTTGTGAAAGCATTAGAAGATGAAAATACAGTTGCTAAACAAACAATTCCTTCACCTGGTCAATTCTATGCTTTCTTTACAGGAGCTGATTTATTAGATAAAACATTAGGTTTCTATGGTAGTGAAGAAGCTTTTGCTGACGATGTTGTTAAAGCATACAATGAATTTGTTCAAGAAATTTATCACGCTGGCTGCCGTCAATTACAATTTGATGATTGTGTATGGGGTGGTATGGTTAATCCTGAACTTGCTGTAAGTTTAACAGGAAGAAAAGGAGAAGAATTAGAAAGATATAAACAACTTTTATTAGATTTAAATAATAAAGTTGTAGCAAGTGCTCCAGATGATCTAACAATTAATACTCATGTATGTAGAGGCAATTATCATTCTACTTACTTTAGTTCGGGAGCTTATGATGGTGTTGCTGATTTACTCTTTGGTGAAGAAAATGTAGATGCGTATTTCTTAGAATATGATGATCATCGTTCTGGTGGTTTTGCTCCATTAAAGAAGATATCAGGAGATAAAAAAGTTGTTTTAGGTCTCATTACAACAAAGAAACCTGATTTAGAAGATAAAGAACTTGTTAAAAGAAGAATCTATGAAGCAACTAAATATATTCCTTTAGAACGTTTATATTTAAGTCCTCAATGTGGTTTTGCTTCATGTGAAATTGGTAATAAACTTACAGAAGAACAACAATGGGCTAAACTTAAACTTGTTAAAGAAATTGCTGAAGAAGTATGGGGATAATCAAGGAAATTGTTAATTTGTAACAAACACTGTTCACAAAATTAGCAAAATATACTATCCATAAATTAGGACACAAAACAGGTAATACGAGAACCTGTCTTGTGTCCTTTTTTTGTTGAAAATAAAGGCGTTTGCGAGGTGTTGTAAACAGGAGTATGAAAGAAGGTAAATAGGATGATAAAGATTTCTAAAAAGTGAATAAAAAGGCTTGTTAAGAGACATAATCTATAGCTTCGTAAAAATATTTTATAAAATCATTTTTTCTTTTTACGTTGACGTGTTCTTAATAATATAAAATATTTTCCTATTTGACAAATAATAAATATTAAAGTACCATAATATTGTCTATTGGATAATGGACAGGAAAAATTAAATGCCTGGATAGGTTTTGGGAGTCAATTTAATACAATCGTTATAGTATCAAGAAGTTTGATGCTTTTATATATTTGTAATTATATTTATAAACCGACTGCCAAAGAGTCGGTTTTTTGATTCTAAAATTTTTCCAAATTTAAATAAAGGAGAAAAAAAATGGAAAAAAGTATTATTATTAAATTAGAAAATCCTAGTGAATTCACATTAGGAGAAATTAAAAAAATCACAGGACATGTTATGGCAAAATACATTCCTGCAATCATTGATACTCTTGACCTTGAAGCAAATCCAAGAGCTTCAAGAACAGGTACTGTTACAGATGCAATACAGGACTCAATTAATGTTAATCCAATGTTATTCCCATTTAAAACAAAAGGTATTCTTCTAGCATTCTCTCAATATAAATATCTTGATAGAGGAAGAATAAAACTAACAACAGATAATCCTGTAATTGAAGGTATTTTAGATGGGGGACATAATACATTAGCAATTGGTCTTGATATTTTAAAAAAATCTCTTGAGTATGTAGATCAAACTCTTCCAAAAGGATCAAAAACTTGGGATCAATTTAAAGAACTTTGGGAGAATAATTTAAATATTATAGATCAGTATTTACAATATTTGAAAAATAATCCTGAAATAAAAGATCTTAATTACCTAATTCCAGTTGAGATTGATGTTCCTAGGGATCCTGAAGATATTGCATGTATTACAAAATATAAAAATGATTTATTTGATATTTGCTATGCAAGAAATAATAATGCTCAACTCGCAAATTCAGATAAAGCAAATCATCGCGGGTACTTTGATGATTTGAAATTATTCATGGAAAACCATAATAAAACTCTTTCTGATCGTATTATTTGGAAATCAAATGATGGTGGAAGTATTAAAGCACAAGACTTAGTCGCTCTAGCACTTATCCCATTAAGTCTCATTACACCTGTAAAGGATGAAAATGGTAAAAAAATTGAAGCAATTGCTCCAAACAAATTATATAGTGGAAAAGGAAGTTGTTTGCAACACTTTGAACGTATTATGTCATCGGAAGACGTAACTATAGTTGATGAAAATGATTCTAAACATAAGCTTTTAAATGATGAAGTATCATCTGCTCTTCAAATTGCCGTAGATATTCCTGAATTATATGATTATATTTATGAAAAATTACCAAACTTATATAATGCTGCTGGTGGAAGCTTTGGAAGAATTACAGCGATTAAATCTATGAATAGCAAAAAAACTCCAAAATTAACTCCATATCTAGGTAAAAAAGTAAACACACTTTGCCCTGATGGTTTTGTTATGCCACTTGTTTACGGTTTAAAAACACTTATGACAAATACAACTATAAACGGAAAAAATACAATTGTATGGTCTCAACCACCAATGTCTTTTTTAGAAAAAAATTTAGGAAAAATTGTTGAACAATATTCCCTTGTTATAAATATGTGTGATTTTGATCCTCAAAAAGTTGGAAAAGCTTCACAAGCATACCAAATGGTTGTTGCTGCATATAAAAATGTAATTAACGGTTCAATTTAAATAAAAATCAAACACATAAGCTAATTTCTGAATAAATATAAATACCTAAAAAAAGGAGAATAACATTGATAATATCAGTATTTTCTCCTTTTTTTGTTTTGTAATGAATATGCGTACACTATTTAACAATATGCATATGAGGGTAAGGTATTTCAATACCTTCCTTTTTAAATTCAGTGACTAAATCTTTACGAATATCTGCCAGCATTTGAAAACCTTGTACATTATCTTCACTAGTGATTGTTGCTCTTAATTGAATACTGCTATCTTTTAAGTCAGAAACAATCACAGGGACTAATGGATCCTTTTTATCTTTTCTTCCATCAATGAATAAAGGATGTTTTACAACAAGATCTTGAATCACTTTGATTGCTTGATCTATATCACTTTCATAAGAAATATCGATATAAAGATAATTTGCTTTAACATGTTCAATTTGTGAAATATTTTCAATAATTGCTTTATTCATAATATCATTAGGAACAATCATTTGTGTCTTTTCTAATGTTTCAATAACACTATGTCTAAGTGAAATGTCAATAACAGTTCCTCTAACATTATGTCCTGTTACAACAATAAAATCACCAATCTTATAAGGCTTATAAGCCATAATCATGGCACCATTAATAAGATTACCTGCAGCTTCTTGACTGGCAAGTCCAATAACTACGGCAACGATTCCTCCAGATGCAAGTAGGGCAGTCGCAAATGATTTTAAAAACTTCACTTCACCACATATAATTGCTAAAAAGATTGTAATGAGAATAATCTTTTTAATTCTTTTTTGTAAAACATAATTATCAGGCCATTTCTTTTTAATAAACTTATTTAAAAGTTTATTAACAGCTATTAAAACAATACCTGCAATAATAATAGAAATAACCCCATTTATAACCCCATTAACAAATAAGTTATCAATTTGTTGAAATACTTTTTCCATCTATTTACCCCTTATTTTTATAATACTTTGAAAAAATATATAAGAATACTGATTGCATTGCTCCTACAATAGAAATCATTAAACATCCATAACAAATCCAATAAAGAATACTATTTCCTGTATTAATTGCATTTAATATAAAAAAAACAATAAATGATATTAAAGCAATATTTCTTGTGTACTTAAAGAATCTATAAAATCTTTGCGCTAATATTTCATTCGTATTCATCTTATTTACCTATACAAAAGCGTTTAAAGAGTTCATCTAATAAATCTTCTTTTGCTTGTTCTCCTAATATTTCTTTTAAACAAGACCAACTATCATATAAATCTTCTACAATTAAATCAGCAGGAATAGACATCTTCATAGCATCAATAGCACTTTGTAAAGAAACAGCTGCTTTTTCTAATAATTGTGTTTGTCTTGCATTTGTAAGATAGTATTCTTCTTGATTAGAAATAAATCCTAGATTAAATTTCTTTTTAATTTCTTTTGTAAGAGCTAAAATATCTTGTTCTTTTGCTGATATTTCAATTCCTTCTAAATCTACTTTCTTACCTAAATCAGCTTTATTAATAATAACAATGCGATTGGTATCTTCAGTAAGTTCTAATAGTTTTTGATCTTCTTTATCTAATTCCTTACTTCCATCAATTACTAATAATACAAGATCTGCTTTTTTAATCATTTCCTTTGATTTTTCAACCCCAAGGCTTTCTACAATATTATCTGTTTCACGAATACCTGCCGTATCGATCATATCGTCGACGAGAATCGCGGTCTTTCCTTCGATATCGCCGATGATATTCATGATTTCGGAGACATTCGGCTTCGGTCTTCTCTTATCTACGATAGCTACGGGACACTCCAGGATGCCGGAAAGAGATCTCACTCTCGACACACTTCCCAAATCCGGAGAAACCACGACTATTTCTTTATCAATCGTTCCATTTTTTATAAGTTCCTTAAAATATTTCGCGAGAATCGGCATACCCATCAGATGATCTACCGGAATATCAAAGTACCCCTGAATC